>ERZ773165.1913-NODE-1913-length-11303-cov-3.059655_pt1 | contig 11303 bp, 8 predicted proteins | sample MGYA00581003_ERZ773165 | MGnify/ENA primary metagenome ERZ773165 (study PRJEB29015, sample SAMEA2737817) | human gut metagenome | biome: human gut; feature: human-associated habitat; material: faeces | place: China | collected 2012 ... | reverse complement strand
AATTCATGAACATCAAATGCCGATGTCCATGATAAATCAGCGGAGCAGAAAACAAATACAGAAACCCACAGACAAAGGCAATCCGTTCAGAAAAATGCTGCCGGCAAAACCAATAGCACAGCATGCCGCTTCCCCAAATCAACAAGATACTACTGCATTGAATATAGTCCATCATCGGCACAAACGGCAATAGGTAAGAAAGCAAAAAAATCGGATTGAATAATCCGTAATAGGTAAATTCATAGATGTTCTGCCCTGCTCCAATGGCAGAAGCAAAGTTTGGAAAGAGTTGTCCCGTCTGGTAAAACCGTGACCGGAAATAATCCGGAAAAATGATGTGCTGGTTGTTCCAGTCCATCGTAGAACCAAAAATCAAATCTGGATGAATCACCCAGAGCAGGCATAAAAACATCGTCAGGCAGCCTGTTAAAATCGCTGCTGCATAAAAATCTCGAATCGAACCATGTTTCTTTTGTCGGATTCGTTGCATGTTGTCAATCCTTTCGTCCCCGGAAATCAAAATCGCCCAATTTCGTCCATTATAGCATAGCAAAAAAAGAAAGTCAACCAATTCTTTCCCGTGTTGGAATTTCCTTGGTTGACCATTTCTCCTTGAAAAAACAATGTTATACTTCGGTTGCTTCCCCTTCAATTACATCATCCGGAATTTGTTTCTTTCTTGCATTTGCCGAGATGATGGCGTTAATGAATCGCATCAGACCACTGACAATCAGCATAATGCCAATGATAATCCAAACGACACCGGACAGATAGAAGGTGCAAATCAGAACTGCAACCCCCATCAGAGTAATCAGAACGGAAAATGCCAATGGAATTTGCCAATCGGAACTAAACTTTTTCAGCTGGAACGCATCCATCAAACCTGTAACACCGCTGATTAAGATGAACAGCCCAATGCAGAACGGGATGAACGTATCTGCCAAAAACGGAATAATGATAATGATGCCGCCGATGACCAGCAGCCCAATGCCAGAGGCAAGGTAAGGCGGCTTTTTCTCATACTGTTTGGTCGCATAGTAAACAACCGTGTAAATCAAGCCAATCAGGGCGATGACAATTCCGATTGCCATAAAGACTTGATTCAAGGCATCCCGCCGGCGAATCAGCAGAACCCCCAAGCCAATCAATAGAAGCGGCATGATGAATTGCAGTGCCTGCATCATTTTTTTGTTGTCGGTTTTCTTCTTTGTTTTTGTTGCTGCCATGGAAAAGACCCCTTTCGTTTTTAAATAAGATGTTGGATATATTTGAAGTACAGTTTCTGCAACGGCGATTTTGCCTGATAAATCGCCTCTGCAAGCTGCTGCAACGCTTGCTCTGCTGCTGCACACGCTTCTGCGGATGGCGTTGCTCCGCCAAAGTTCACGGCGGAAACCAATTCACAGAATGGTGCAGTGTTGTCACTCGGCAGCTGCTGTTCCTGCAATTTCTGTGCAGCGGTCTTTGAAAATGCCAGAACCGATTCATTTCCGGCTCGAATGGAAACCGTTTCCAACAACCGTTCCCAATATGCATACATCCAAAGAATCGCTTTTTTGCGGTCTGCTGCATGGAACTGTTCGGTTCGTTTCTGCAATGCCCACATCCGTAACAGGAACGGTGCAGCAATCACAGCTGCAAGCAGCACCAGCACCAACAAAATCCGCAGGATGGTTCTGCCAATCGAGGAATGATTTCCAGAATCGGTGTGGGAATTTGTGCCCAGTTGTGACGGCGTTGAAGTGACAACAGCCGTGGTTTGTGTTGCAATGCCAATGGTCTGCTCGGTTGTCTGTTCGGTGGTTGCAATTTCTGTGCGAACTGCTGCCGTTGTGGTGGTCGTTGTTGTGGCTTCCGCAGTGCCTTCTTCCGGTTCTGCTGCTCCGCCGTAGTAGCCCGGCGTAAATTCAAATGGAATCCAGCCGTATCCGGTGACGTAAAATTCACACCATGCATGGGCACGGGCATCCGTCAGCGTGACCGTGTAAGAACCATCTTTTTTCTGCTTGGCTTTTTCAAAGTCGGACGGCGTTGCAACATAACCTTCGCAATACCGTGCCGGAATGCCGGCATACCGTGCCAGCAGAACACCAGCCGTGGCAAAATGGACACAATAGCCCTCGTGATTTTCCATCAAGAAATAGTTGACAAAATCTCTCGATCCCGGTGTCTTGCCCGGAGAAGTGGAGTAAGTCGCATTATCCGCCAAGAACTGCCGGATGGATTCCAGTACAGCCAACTGTTCGGAGAGGTTCTCCCCTGCACCATTCCGCAAATCTTCTGTGGAAAAATCCGGATTCAAGTTGGTCTGCTGAATGGATGCTGGCAATGCATTATAAACCGCCTGCAAGGCATCCGTTTCTGTTTTCTGCGTGTACTGCTCATAGACAAACGGACGGTATAAATATTGTTCTGCCAGCATGGATTGAATGGCGTGCTGGTCATATGTTCCATCCTCTTTCAACGCCTGAAAATAGGTTGTAACCGGGATGGCATCCGTAGAATCCGGCAGGGAAAGGGCTGCTAAAAATTTCTGTGTATTACTGTCCGTTGCGTTGAAAATCTCTCGCTGCAAATACATATCCTGAACACCGCTGTTTTGCAGCAAATCAGAAAAGTTTTGATGCAGCGAAACGGTAAACGAATAGTTCTTTTTGCTGTCTAATTTCGTTACAAAATCCTCTTCATACTTTGCCTGCTCCTGATAAGAAGCATACGGCACATAGCAACGGCGTTCCCATTTTAATGCAGAGATGTCAACATGGGTCATTGCCGTGGCATCCTGATAATTCTGAAACCAATACGGATACAGCTGCGGATAGCAGAGAAAGGTTTCGGATAAGGTCACTAAATCGGTCTGGTCATCCCAATCCGATTGTTTCAATGCCGTCCATGCATTGTCGTCATAGGTCGTACCGGTAAAGGATTTCAGATACATGGCGGAATCTGGAAGCTGGTCTAACGTCAACTGCAACTGCGGTTCGTTCTGAATGTCAATCGCCCGTTTCCGTCCCAACTTCTGTACCCGCATGGCGTTGGTCAGCCCTAGGGCAGCCCCTACATTGGAAAGACTGTCCTGCAAATCCTCTACATCAAATGTTTGCAGGGAATTTTTGATTTCCTTTCGCTTTTGTTGGACGGATGTTCGTTCTGTAACACCGCTGAATGTGAAAAAGCCCCACGAAAGCAGGAATACCAGTGCCATCAATCCGGCAACAATCATTCCGCAGCGTTCTGCCATCGTTGTCCGCATGGTGTAGGCAGCTGTGAAACGGTTTCCCTTGCGGAAAAAGCCAATCTCTCGCTGTTCCTGTGCATAGCGGAACGATGTCAGCTGCATGGCAAGCAGGGATGCCCAGTAGAGCAATACCAATGCCATTGCAGGCAGAGAGAGTTCCAAGCCGTTATATAATCCCAGCTCAATCGGGAAAAACGTCACAATGAACCCAATTGGAAAAAACGGTCGGTGAATCGTGAACCAACAGATTGCAGCGGCTAAAAAGACGATGCAGCAGATTAAAAAGAACGTGGTACAGGTGGATTCCTTCAACGTGGTATCCATCTGGTAATAGAGTACTTTTGTGTCATAAATCTGTTGGTAAAAGTGGTTATAGAAGAATTGAAAGCCAACGATGAGCACGTTCCGCTTCCAGAAGAACCCAAGTGTTCCAACTGCAAGACTGACAGGGGTCAGCCATCGCAGCTTTTTCGGCAAAATACTGAGTACACTATATAAGATGAAAATCGCAGCGGCTACGAGAATCAGTTTTGTTCGGTTGTAAATCGGCGAAAACATCGACAGAGAAGCGGCAATTGTTCCAACAAAGCCACAGGCTGCCAGAAAAACCGCTGCCAAATTTCGCATCCAAGCCGCTGCTGGACGAATCGTAATGGAAATATCATCCTGTACCTGAATGCCATCGCCGGTCAGATGTTCTTCGGTCTGTGTCATGCGTTACACACTCCTTTCCGTTCCGGGATTGCAAACAGCAGCCAGTGTTTCCAACAGCGTTTCCATGGAAATGGGAAAGACCGCTGCCTGCTGCAAAACCGTTTCATCTGTGGACAGGACAAGGATTTGTTCCGCTGTCCGGCGGTATGCATTCGTATCCAGTTCCGCTACATGGGTGATACAGAATAATTCTGCATAGGTTGCAGGCTCAGAAACTGGCTGAAATCCGGTGGATTCTGTCGGAGCAGGCGACTCTAAAACTTGTACCATGCACCGTTGCAGCTGCTCCGGTGTTTCTATGGTTTGGTGCTGTGTTCCCTGCTCGGTATTCCAGAACAAGACCACAGGCACTTGCTGCCGCATCAAAATACAGGCAAGGGCATGGGCTGCCTCCATCTGGGCATCCACTTTTGCCCCCGTGATTTGCATGGCTTTGGTTTGTGTCCGGTCGATCCAGATGGCACATTGTTTCTCCAGCGGTCGGCTGTATTCCTTGACAAATAATGTTTCTTCTCGGCTGCTGCGTTTCCAGTGAATCCGTTTCGGGTTGTCCGTATCTCGAAATTCCCGAATCCCGAACAGCTCTGTATTGTCATCTCCGGGGCGGTTCGGGTCGTAGTTGACACTGTCTTCCATCTCTGACCGCTGCAAATTGGGCATACTCAAACTTCCTGCCTGCTCCGAGGGAACAACAATCCCCTCCGCTGCCGTGCATTTTCGCACAGAACAGCTGAACAGGTGAAAATAGTCTGCAATGCGACACTTTTTCACGGAAATCCGCAGTTTTCCGCAGTGTATCGCTGCGAACTGAAAGGAAACCGTTGCAGCAAAATTCCCCTGCAAGGGCAGCTGCAATTCTAACTGCTCGGTTTCTTTCGTTGCAACCTGCTGTAAATTGAGTGTCACATGACAATAGTTCAATGGAAAATGACTCTTATTTTGCAGGGTGCAGTATAATTTTTGTGGCGTTCCCCGTCCCATTTCTGTCTGTGCCAGAGAAAGCGAGATGGAAAGCCGCCTTCGGACATGGTGCACGAGCCACAGCTGCGTGAGCGGCAATAAGATCAAAACCCCCAGCAGCAGCATCGAGAAAATGCCATCATACAGCACGGAAAAGAACAGTCCGATGATGAGTAGCACCAAATAAATGAGCTTTGTATACCACATCGGCATCACCGCCTTTGTGCAGCGGTGGGTTTTGGAACGGGTACGGTTTGAATCAATTCCTGAATCAGCTGCCGGACAGCCTGCGTATGGTTGGTATGATTTTTCAACAGAATCCGGTGATTGCAGCCATCTTCAAAAATCGCTGTGACATCCTCCGGCACAACATAATTCCGCCCTCGCATAAATGCCATACCCTTGGCAGCATCCGTCAGAGCCAATGTGCCTCTTGGGCTGACCCCTAACAGCACATCCGGATGATTACGAGTTGCCTGCACCAGACTGGCGATATAATAATAAATCTTATCGTCTACATAGACGGAGCGGACAGCCCGCTGCATTTGCAGCAAGGGATTACTATCTACAACTGGCTGCACAGTTTCCAATGGATTTCCGTCATGACGGGTTCGCAGAATCTGCATCTCATCTTCTAAGTTTGGATACCCCATCTCTAACCGGAACATGAAGCGATCCATCTGCGATTCCGGCAGCATTTGCGTCCCAACAGAACCAATCGGATTTTGCGTTGCAATGACGAGATGCGGCTGTGGCAGCTGATAAGTACGTCCATCAATGGTGACGGAATGTTCCTCCATCGCTTCGAGCAGAGCAGATTGTGTTTTGCTGGAAGTTCGGTTGATTTCGTCCGCTAAGAACAGCTGACAGAACAATGCTCCCGGCTGAAAGACAAATTTTTCCGTGCTCTTCTGATAAATCGAAAAGCCTGTCAAATCAGACGGCAGTACATCCGGCGTGAACTGCATTCTCTTATAGGAGAGCGAAAGGGCTCTGGAGAATGCCAGTGCCATAGTCGTCTTTCCAACCCCCGGCATGTCCTCCATCAATACGTTTCCGTTTGCCAGTACGGCAAGCAGAATCTTTGCAATCAAAACATCTTTTCCGACCACTGCCTTTTTGACTTCTGCAATGATGCGGTTCATTTGCTGCACATATTCCTGTGGATTTGTCTGCATAAATTGCCTCCTGTTTTTGCGGCAGCCTGTAGAAATCGCAGACTGCGTATTTTTCTGGTATTTATTATAACAGTTTTCTGGAAAAAATGCAATAGAACCGGAAAATTTCCCATTTGATTTTCATTTTTCAAAAAGGGGTTGACAACAAAAATCCGCTATGCTATACTTTGGGTGTGGCACTCCCCATACAACACCCAAAAAATAGAAAACAGAGAGGAATTGGAACATGCAAACATCAAAAAAAATCATTGCGTTGGTTGCAGCCGTTGTTGTGCTTGCCGCTGCTGGCGGCGGAATCTGGCTGCATCACCGCAAAACAGCAGAAACAGAATCTGCCGCAGCGGTCTATGTCAGCACGGTTGCAGAACTGAACGCTGCCAACCCCGACTTGACCACCTTGTGTTACAGCGGTGTCACGGAAGCACAGGAAACCAAAGAAATTAAGGCGGATACATCCAAAACCATCGCAGAGGTCTATGTGAAAGAGGGCGACACTGTAAAAAAAGGAACGCCGTTGTTCCTGTATGATGTTGCCTCGATGCAATTGGATCTGGAGCAGGGACAAATTGAAGTAGAACAGCTGAACAACCAAATTGCCTCCTATCAGGAGCAGATCCAACAGCTGGAATCGGAAAAGGTAAATGCCGATGCTGACCAGCAGCTTTCTTATACCACTCAAATTCAATCCCTGCAAACCGACATCGACAAGGCACAATATGACATCAAAGTGAAAAATATTGCCCTGCAAAAGCAGCAAAATGCCATCGACAATGCAAAGGTAACTGCTGAAATGGACGGCATTGTGAAAACCGTCAAGACACCGGAAGCCATGCAGGCAGATGGAACGGATGTCATTATGACCATTACTGCAAGCGGAAACTATCGCATCAAGGGAACGCTTAGCGAACAGCAGCTCGGCATGGTGTCAACAGGGGAAAAGATGGTGATTCGTTCCCGAATCGACCCAGAACAGTACTGGACAGGAACCGTCACAGAAATCGGGACAGAAGCAGAACAAAATTCAAACAATAATATGATGTATGACAGCAGTTCGTCAGACAATACCGCCTCGAAATATGCATTCTATATCAAGCTGGACAAGGCAGATGGCTTGCTGCTCGGACAACACGTTCTCATTGAACCGGATGTCGGACAGAATAGCGGTCACACTGGAATCTGGCTCTATCAGGATTACCTCGTACAGGATGGCGATAACAGCTATGTCTGGGTATCCAACAGCAAACACGAACTGGAAAAAAAATCGGTAACGCTCGGCGATACCGATGACGATTATGGCATTGTTGAACTGAAAAGCGGACTCTCTGAAACGGATTTGATTGCCTATCCGGCAGACGATTACAAGGAGGGCATGAAAACTACCACCAACGCCAACAATCTCAGCGATGGCGAAACAGATGGCAATTTCTCAGACGAAGAACCAATCGAAGAGCCGATGTATGACCAGGAAGAACCAATGATAGAAGAAACTGAAGAAGCAGCTGCGGAAGATGCAGCGTCAGGCAGGTGATGCCGGTATGTTGAAACTGGAACACATCGAAAAAGCCTACCAGCAAGGCAAAAATACCGTTCCTGTGCTGCATGATATTACGTTTCATGTTGCCCACGGGGAATTTGTTGCGATTATGGGGCCTTCCGGTTCTGGGAAATCCACCCTCATGAACCTGATTGGTTTGCTGGATACACCAACCAGCGGCTCGTATTTCTTCGACGGAACAGAAGTCAGCCGTTGTTCCGAAAATATGCTCTCGCAAATCCGCAACGAAAAAATCGGATTTGTCTTTCAGAACTTTAACCTGCTTCCTCGGCAATCTGCTCTGGAAAACGCTGCTCTGCCCCTGCTCTATGCGGGCGTAAAACCAAAAGTTCGACGGGAACGGGCAAGAGAAGCACTGGAAAAGGTTGGATTATCAGACCGTGTTTCATTCCTGCCCACACAGCTATCTGGTGGACAAAAACAGCGTGTTGCCATTGCACGAGCAATGATTAACCATCCAAAATTACTGCTTGCCGATGAACCAACAGGGGCTTTAGACACCGCTTCCGGTGAACAGGTCATGGAACTGTTCCACGAGCTGCATAAAACTGGCGTTACCATTGTGATGATTACGCATGAATTGGAAATTGCACAGCACGCAGAACGCATTCTCACCATTCGAGATGGTAGACTGGGAGAGGAGCAGGTCGGATGAAACGGAAAAAAATACTTGCAATTAGCATTGTTTGTGTGCTGCTGGTTGGCGGCGGCAGCGTTGGCGGTGCTGCCTACTATAAAAAGTCCAAGAATGAAAAACGGGTCGTCAATGTCACTCCGGTTGTCAACATGATGGGCTATGATTACGGCAGCGAAAAAACCATTGATGGAACGGTCATCACGGGCAGCAAACAAAATGTCATGCTGGAGAAAAATCAAGTTGTGCAGTCGGTTCTTGTGAAAAAGGGCGACAAGGTAAAAGTCGGAACGCCGCTGATTGCCTATGATACGACGGCTTTAAAACTGGCAGTACAGGAAAAAAAAGAATGCTGTCGATGCGGCAGAAGATGACTTGCGGCAGGCAAGAAAAGAATTGGAACGTCTGCAATCCCTGCACCCGGCAGAAGACCAAGCGTATGACATGATAGATGATTATGATGAACCGGAAGAACCGGATTTGGAAGAAGACCCGACGGCTGGAGAAGTTGTTGCACCGGTCTTTCCAACGACAGAACCCCCTACAACCGATGAAGAACCAACAGATGAAACAGACGATACCGAATCAACAGACTCGACAGAAGAGCCTACGGAAGAGCCAACACAGCCAGATGACGGTCACCTGCACAGCATTATGAAGGATGCCTCGCAGGGGGATGGTTCGATGGAAAACCCTTATGATTTCTACTGTGAATCCGATACGATTGTAGGGGCAGATTTGCTCCTTGAGTTGCAGCAGAGCAGCAGCTATGCTCGTTTTATCGTCCCAGAGGATGGATACCGCTGGCTGGTTCAAGGGTCTGCCCTGCCGGAAACCCTGACAGACTGGGCAGTGAATCAGGGCGTTTCTGTTGCCGATGATGGCATGGTATCCGTTGACTTCAAGCAGGTTTCGTTCGGCATTTTTCAGATGCAGGGAACGGGCGGCAGCAGCTCTGCGGAAGACTGGGGCGATGAAGATTTTGACTTTGACGATGATTTCTGGGATGACAGCGATTCAGGCGGCGAATCTGAAGATTATATGTACTCTGCTCAGGAACTTTCCAACATGATTCAAAAGCAGCAGTCTAAAATTAAAACACTGGAATTTACCAAAAAATCTGCCGATTTGGATTATGAAGTGGCTCAGAAAAAACAGGATGACGGCATGGAACGCAGTCTGATTGATGGCGTTGTCACGGAGATTCACAGCGACCTCACCGAAAAAGAAGCAGAAACCAAACCGTACTTGGTCATTCAAGGCTCTGGCGGTTTACAGGTAAAGGGCACGATTAGCGAATGGAATCTGAATCAACTGCAAGTTGGCACGGAAATTCAAGCAATGTCCTATGATACGGGCGACAGTTTTACCATGACTGTGACTGGCGTGGACGATATTCCGGCAACAGATGGCAACGTCCCCTATGACGAGAACCCCAGCAGCAGCGTTTACACATTTGAAGCAGAAACCAGCGAACAACATGATATTGCTGTAGGCAGCTGGCTCTCGCTCTCGCTGCAAGAGGCAGCCGACACCAGTACCTTCTATTTACCGCTGCAATATGTCCGCAAGGAAAACGGGCAGTATTATGTCATGAAAGCGAACGACCAGAACCGACTAGAAAAACAGTGGATTCAAACCGGAAAAATTCGATACGGTTCTGAAATCGAAATCAAGAGCGGTGTTTCCGAAACTGACCGTCTTTGTTTCCCATATGGAAAAGATGTCAAAGAGGGCGTTCGCACCAAAGACACCGACGACGTACAGTGGTAAGGAGGGCAAATCATGCTGGAAAATATTCGATTATCCATTCAGGGCATTTTTGCCCATAAAATCCGTTCTATTTTGACAATGCTGGGCATTATCATCGGAATTGCAGCCATCATTGCAATCGTTTCCACCATTCGGGGAACAAACGAGCAAATCAAAAGCAATTTGGTCGGTGCTGGAAATCGTACCGTTACCGTTTCCCTCTATCAGGGAGAATATGAGCTGGATTTGCAGTATCAAGGACTTCCGTCCGGTGTTCCGGTGATTTCCAGCCAAGTAAAAGCACAGTTATCTGCCATTGAGGACGTTTCTGCTGTTTCTCTGTATCGGACAAGAAGCTACTGTGATTCTATTTTCTATCAGAATACCAAGCTGGAGGGCGGTTCTGTCTGGGGCATTGATGCGGATTATTTTCAGACTGCCGGCTATCATGTACAATCCGGCAAGGGCTTTCGGGATGCCGATTATACCAACGGCAACAATGTTGCCATCTTAGACGAAGATGCTGCACAAAGTCTATTCGCTGGTGCGAATCCCATCGGTTCTGTTATTGACATCAATGGCATGCCGTTCAAAATCATTGGAACGGTTGTCCAGAGCAGCACCTTTGAACCGGTCATTCAGTCCATTGATGACTATCATTTGTATGCAAATAGCACGGTCGGAAAAGTCTTTTTGCCGGATGGTGCATGGCCGACGGCATTTCAATACGATGAACCGCAAAACTGTCTGTTGAAAGCAACCGAAACCGATGCGATGACAACGGTCGGGAAACAGGCAGCGGATATTCTAAACGGCAGAATTTCCGTTTCCGGAACGGGCGAAACCATTCAATACAAGAGCAAAGACCTTTTGGAACAGGCAAAATCTCTACAGGAACTCAGCAGCTCGACCAACACAATGTTAATTTACATCGCCGGTATTTCCCTGCTGGTTGGTGGAATTGGCGTTATGAATATCATGCTGGTATCTGTCACAGAACGCACCCGTGAAATCGGCTTGAAAAAGGCACTCGGAGCAAAGAAACGCAATATTCTGTTTCAGTTTCTGACGGAAGCAGCTGTTTTGACCAGTGTCGGCGGTCTGTTGGGGGTAATTGCTGGGATTGGTTTGTCTCGTATCATTGCAAAACTGGCGGAAGTTCCCGTTTCCATCAGTCCGGCTGCTGCCATCATTGCCGTTTTATTCTCTATGGTGGTTGGCATTCTGTTCGGTTGGATTCCCTCTGTAAAGGCTGCCAACTTGAACCCGATT
>ERZ773165.1906-NODE-1906-length-11341-cov-4.097820_pt1 | contig 11341 bp, 6 predicted proteins | sample MGYA00581003_ERZ773165 | MGnify/ENA primary metagenome ERZ773165 (study PRJEB29015, sample SAMEA2737817) | human gut metagenome | biome: human gut; feature: human-associated habitat; material: faeces | place: China | collected 2012 ... | reverse complement strand
GAATTTGGAGTCAGCGGTAGAACATTTTTCCAATTTTTCGAGATTTTGTTCTACTTTCGAGGCCGTGCGCCCCATTTCCGAAGTGTCCGGTAGACAAAAATGAGGCATTCACCCCGTTTTTTGTCTACTTTCGAGGCCGCGCACTTCAAATTTGAAGGCAGCGGTAGAACATTTTTTCGACCCCTCCGAGCAACAAGGAGTGATTATGGGCAAAATGCCGTTTTTTGAAAATTAGCCCGTAAATGCCAGTCGCCGATTACGAGGCAAAACGTCGATTCCTGGAATTTGCCCGTAAACGGTAAATATGCTGCAGCGATTTTTTCCAAATTCAAGAAGTCGATTGCCATCGGACGCCCTGGATTTTACCAAAAGTACGTTGCATCGAAAGATTTAGTGCGTATAACACTTATCATAAGCATATTTAAGGAAATAATGCAGCAACAAAAGGGGGCATATGTTTCATCACAATCATTGGTCTATACCTGTACCAATTTTGGTGTTTTTGTTGACATCATTTTATAAAAGCGGTATATTATACATGCTGATTGGGTTCCTGAGAATAATAATGGAATATACCAATTTTAAATGATAACAACCGATCTAAAGAAAAAGACAAAAGGATGGAAACTTAAAATGTGTGGAATTGTTGGAATTACAGGCAAAGACAATGCTGTTGAAATTTTGATCAACGGCTTGGAAAAACTTGAATATCGCGGTTATGATTCGGCAGGCATCTATGTAAACAACGGCAACGGAAATGATTTTCTCGTTAAGGTCAAAGGACGCATCGCTGATTTAAAGGACAAAGTAACGGCTGACGTAAAGGGAACTGCCGGAATCGGACACACGCGTTGGGCTACGCACGGAATTCCGAGTGAAACGAATGCGCATCCGCACATTTCGGAAAATGGACGCTTTTATCTCGTTCACAACGGCGTCATCGGCAATTTTAAGGAATTAAAGGCGAAGTATCTGTCGGACGTGCATTTTGCAAGCGAAACGGATACTGAGGTCGTCGTTCAGATGGTTGAACATTTTTCAAACGAAGGACTTGAAACGAAGGAAGCTTTCAAAAAGACGATCAGCGTGCTTGACGAGTCTTCTTCGTACGCATTTTTGCTGATGGATCGAGAAGATCCCGAAACCTTGTATGTCGCAAAATCAAAAAGTCCGTTGTTGATTGGCGTTGGCGAAGGTTTCAATGCGGTTTGCTCTGATTCGATGGCAATGCTTAAGGAAACGCACGAGTTCATTGAATTGACGGACGGAGACGTTGTCGTCGTCAAGCCGGACAGCATCGAAATTGAAGACAAGAACGGCAAAAAGATTGAACGAAAGCCTTTTTACGTCGATCAAGACGCAAGTGCTTCTGAAAAAGGCGCTTATGAGCATTATATGTTGAAAGAAATCGATGAGCAACCAGCCGTCATGCGCAAACTTGCAACGGAATATTTCGATGAAAACGGCAATATCAAAATTGAAGCCGACTTGCTGAAGGCAATCGAAGCAAGCGACCGCATCTACATCGTTGCTGCAGGCACGAGCTATCATGCGGGACTTGTCGGTCGCGAATTGTTCGAAAAGCTGGCTAAGATTCCGACGGAAGTACACGTTTCGTCAGAGTTCGGCTACAATATGCCGCTTCTTTCCGAAAAACCTTTCTTCATCTATCTGACGCAAAGTGGCGAAACGGCCGACAGCCGTCAGGTCCTTGTTCAAACGAATGAGCTGGGCTACCCGAGCCTGACGATTACGAACGTTCCGAACTCAACCTTGTCGCGCGAAGCAAGCTATACGCTGCTTTTGCATGCCGGTCCGGAAATTGCCGTTGCTTCGACAAAGGCATATACGGCCCAAATTGCAGTCGAAGCGATTTTGGCCAAGAAACTGGGTGAAGAGCGCGGAATTGAGGCTGCCAAAGATTTTGACATTCATTTGGAACTTGCCAAAGTTGCAAACGCGATGCAAACGATGGTTGACGAAAAGCATGAAATCGAAGAACTGACTGAAAAAAATCTCAAGACGACGCGCAATGCATTTTACATCGGACGTTCAATCGACTATGATACGGCAATTGAAGCGGCGCTCAAGCTCAAGGAAGTTTCCTATGTCCAGACTGAAGGTTTTGCGTCCGGTGAACTTAAGCACGGTACGATTGCTTTGATCGAAGAAGGCACGCCGGTGATTGCAATCATTACTGACGAAAAAACCGCAGCGCACACGAGAAGCAACGTTCAGGAAGTGATTGCTCGCGGGGCAAACGTCATCACGATCGTCTCACGATCTCTGTCAAATGCAGGGGATCAAATCGTGTTGCCGGATGTTCATCCGTTGCTGACGCCGCTGGTTTCGATCGTGCCGGCTCAGCTGCTCGCATACTATACGAGCAAACAGCGCGGATATGACGTCGACAAGCCTCGCAACCTTGCAAAGAGCGTGACGGTAGAGTAAAAACGTTTTTCCAGAATATCCTTTGCTTTAAAGATTTGATTAATACTAAAAAGAGTGTTTTTTCCGAATTTAAGATTTGGAGAAAACACTCTTTTTTATAACAAAGCCTGATAGATATAATTAAATATTAATCTATTGTTATTTTTGTCAACAGCCTTTTTCTTCTTTTTTCCATCCGTCCGTCGTTTTCTTCAGATAATAAGTTGACAGTAAGAGCATCAGGAAGCGCGCAAGCAATTCTCCTATCCAAAAAACGTTGGTCGAAAAGAAGGCGAGTCTGATTAAAACAAACGTCAGAAAAATTCTCAGGAAGAGTTCGCCGACGTTGCAGCAGAGGTATTTTTTCATTTGCACGGTGGCACGCAGCAGACCTTCGTTTTGAAATTTAAAAATGCTTGCAACCTGGATGAACAGGAATGCCAGAAGGTATGCCGAAAAAAACGCGAGCGCTTTTGGATGCTTTGAAACATCAAAGAAGATTTCGGCAATGTATTTTGAAAAAAAGACAAAAACGACTGCCTGCAAAGCACAGTACCAAAGGCCGATTTTGCTGCACTCGCGATAGACCTTTTTGAAGCCTGAAAACTGTCTGGCCGAAATGAGCCGGGCCCCGTAAACTGTCAAGGTTTGTGCCAGTCCCACCAAAACGATTCTGAAAAAGTTCATGATGCGAAGAATTGCGACGTAGCCGATGATGACCTCTCGTCCGAACGGATTGACGAAACTTTGAATGAGCACGCCGCCAAACGTTACGACGAACTGCTGGAAAGTCGTCGGCAAAGCGATATGAAGAACGTTTTTGATTTGTTTTGCATTGAAGATTCTGCCGCTGCATTTTGCAAAATGAAATTTGTCGTCCAAAAGCTTGAGAGTCAAGAGTGCACCGATGAGCTGGGCCAAAACGGTGCCCATGGCGGATCCGGCCACGCCGAGCTTGAGTCCGACGATAAAAAGCAAATTAAAAATAAGATTCAGAACAGTCGTCGTCAGCATCAGATAAAAGCTTTTTTTCGTATCTTCTGCAGCGGTCAGAATTGCACGGCCTCCGTCATAGACGTGAATCAGAAAAAGACCGGCCAGATAAATTCTGCCGTAAATCAAAGCGTAGCGCATCAGGTTGTCCGGGACGCTGATCAGGCGAAATACAGCGGGCAAACAGAAGATGCCCAAAATGGCGACGATGATGCCGCATATGCCGTCAAAAGCCAGCACCGTTCGCGTCGTTTGTGCCAAAGAGTCCTGATTTTTTTGTCCGATCAGCTGCGAAACGATGATTTCAACGGCCATCTCAAGGCCGCCGGAAATAGCCAGAAAAACCATGATGACGTTGGCGGCATTTCCGACTGCGGCCAGTTCGTTTGCGCCCAAAAAACGGCCGATCACGGCCATGTCGATGACGCTGTAAAGCTGCGCAACCAGCATGCTCAGCGTAATCGGCCAGGCAAACAGGCGAATTTTGGCTTTGATTTCAGTTGTTGTCAATTCTTGTGTCATTTCAATCCCCCTCAAAAAAGGCTATAATGTTTTTATAAAGTATCACCTAAGGGGACAGTCAAGATGGAATTAACCGAAATTAATACCGGCAACTTCGCCAAACTCTGCCACGTCACGAAAAAAACGCTTTATTTTTATGATGAAATCGGTCTCTTAAAGCCGATTCGAGTCGCAAAAAACGGCTATCGCTTCTATGACGTCATGCAGTGCGACAAGATGGCAACGATTAAGATGCTTCAGGAATTGGGGGCATCGCTTGATGAGATCCAGAGTTTTTTCAGGAAGGACGTGCTTGTTGAACAGGCTGAATTCATGCGGGAAAAACGCCTGGCTTTGGATGAAAAAATGAAACTGTTGGAAAAACGGAAATGCGAACTTGATTTTTTGATCAAGCGCATGAACGAATTTATAAAAATCGGCGCAGGGACGGTCTTTTTCGAAACAAACGAAGCGAAACGATACGGAATCATTGATCAAAAACTAAAAAAACACTTCGTCGTCAACTCGATTGAGCTCGGGATGCAGTACGGAGTCATAATTGATGAAGAAAACCTTAAGCCTGCAGCGATTTTTTATCGCGACGATGCCGGCGAATTCATAAAAGAAGCGGGCGAGTACGTTTGTATGTTCCAAACGTTGGAAGACGGACGGATGCTTGAAAATCTGGCTGAAACTGCGGCTGTCTTTCAAAAGTTCGGCGGATCGGGCTTTATTTATCATGAAGATTATGCCAATACGATTCCGGAAGCAAACGGAAAACACGTTATCAAGCTTTCGCAAAAAAGAGGTGCCTGAAATCAAGGATTTTTGCGTATGCATGATATGATGGAAATAGTCAAAAGGAGTCTGGCGGCAAATTCATAGGTTGATTTATCAGGCGCCGCATTTGGAAAAATCACTGCCGATTACGGACACATCGATGAAAATGGGCCTTCTGTCCGTAATCGGCCTGCTCGAAAAATGGCGATTACGGACAAAATGGTTAAAAATGTCGGTTTGTCCGTAAAAATTCAGCCGTTTTGGACCATGTTTTACGGACAAATGCTCCAAAAACAGCCGTTTGTCCGTAAATCCTCATCATAATGATCAAAAATTTACGGACAAATCACTGGAAAATGCCGGTTTGTCCGTAAAATGCGTTTTGTTTACGGACAAACAAGAAAAAATGGCACTTTGTCCGTAAATTCGGATGAAAATTTTGGCTGAATAGGTTGATCAGCATCGCCTTCAAAAAGATAGTTTTTTGAAAATGCAAGGAATTAAAGAAATGCCTTACGAATTCAATCGCAAATAGACCGCCTCCGTTCGGTATTTAATTTCATTTAAGTAAGAAACGGGATTTCTTTCCCGACCTCTCATCCGGGCTTTTGCGTATGCATGACAGTGACAGCTATGATGAGAATAGACGAAAAAGTCTGTTTCATCTCTATGTATCAAAATGTCCAAAAAGGGGACGTTGCCCGTAAACGAATCTTGGCATTTACGGCAGATTTCAAAAATCAGTATTTTGCCCGTAAGCCAGTCTTGCGCACTGATTGAGCAGGAGATGCTCAGCACTGCATTTGGCAAAATATGTATCAAAATCGAAAAATGCCGGACAAAAGCAGCCGACTTGCGCCGCCTTTGTTCGACATTTAATGCAATTCAAGAGGAAAACATTTTTTCGCATCTTCTTCTTTATTGCAATTCCGTTGTGGCAATCGCCTCTTCGACAGTTGTTTCAGCTTTGCCTTCGCTCTTTGGATCAATGTTGCAAGCAACTGATGCGATTACGAAATAAAGCGCAGCCCATCCCCACATGTTGCTGATCAGAAACATTGCAAAAAGAATCCACAAGAACCATGTTAAACCTGTTAACCAAATCTCAGCAAATTTCATCCGTTCTCAAACCCCCAAATAATTATATAGTCATTTTATCACATTTTTGAAGAAATTAGGAATATTTTTGCAGTTTTTTGAACTAAAGGTGATATAAAATGAACGGCTTGTAGCAGATTCAGAAATCATTTTCGTCAAAATGAAATTTAAAAAATACCCCTTACCGCCAAAGCCTGATTTAAGACTTTGAGGGTAAGGGGCATTAAAGAAAAAGCCAGCGATATTTTTTGCATGATCGACGACGAGCGACGATCAGATCAGTTAACGCTTTCAGTCATGTTTTTCTTGGCCGTTGCCAACATCAAACGGATTCGGTTGAGCTGGTTGACGAATGACAGACTCGGGTCGTAATCAACCAAAGCAATGTTTGCCATCGGGTACTTGGAACGAAGCTCTTTGACGACGCCCTTGCCGACAACGTGGTTCGGTAAGCATCCGAACGGCTGCATGCAGACGATGTTGTTGACGCCGTTTTGCAGGCTTTCGACCATTTCGCCGGTAAGGAACCAGCCTTCACCGGTCTGATTGCCCAGACTTAAAATATCCTGGGCACCGTCTGCGATTTGTTCGATGGCTTCGATGCTATCGAAACGCTCGGAATTTTTCAGTGCTTCGTTCATCGGCTTTTCGCAAAGGCGGATCATCTTGATGGCCAGCTCAGCCAAAACCTTGCTCTTCTTTGAGCCGCCAAGATGGTCATATTTGTAAACCTGGTTGTAAAGCGAGTAGTTCATGAATCCGACGATGTCCGGACAAACGACTTCTGCACCTTCGTTTTCAAGCACGCGAACGATATTGTTGTTTGCGATCGGTGAATATTTGACAAGAATTTCGCCGACGATGGCAACGCGCGGCTTCTTTTCAGCGGTCAACGGAATGTTGTCGAAATCTTCGACGATTTTTGCAACGTTGCGCTTAAATTCGTGGAAACTGCCGTTTTTGACGTTAGGCTGAATTCTGTCAAGCCATTCTTTGTGAAGTGCATCAACTGCTCCTTCTTCCGTTTCATAAGGTCTCGTGCGATATACGACGCGCTCGAACAGGTCTCCGTAAAGGAAGGCCAAAGCAACGCGCTTGACAAGCGGAAGCGTCAGTTTGAAGCCCGGCGACTTTTCGGTGCCCTTGGCGTTAAGCGACATCGAGATGACCGGAACCTGCGGGAAACCGGCATCCTTGAGTGCTTTTCTGATCAAAGGAATATAGTTTGTCGCACGACATCCGCCGCCTGTTTGTGTCATCATGACGGAAACGTTGTCGAGGTCGTATTTGCCGCTCTTCAGTGCTTCGATCATTTGTCCGATCGTGATGATTGCAGGGTAGCACGCATCATTGTTGACGTACTTGATTCCTTCGTCAACCGAATGCCGTCTTTCAACCGGCAAGTTGACAACGTTGTAGCCGGATGCTCTTAACGCAACGTCAACCAGATTTGATTGGTGAATCGGCGAAAGCATCGGCATCAGCAAGGTATGCTTTTTGCGCATGTCCTTCGTAAACTGCTTCGGACGTTCAAGGTCGTAAAGCTTTTCCGGAACGATGTGGCGTTCGTCGCGTTCCAAAACGGCCGCCTTGAGCGAACGGATTCGGATGCGAATTGCGCCGATGTTCGTTCCTTCGTCGATCTTGAGCACGGTGTACAAACGATTGTAGCGTGAAAGAATTTCTTCGACTTGATCGGTCGTAATGGCATCGATGCCGCAGCCAAAAGAATTAAGCTGAACGAATTCCAGTTCAGGAATCTTTGCGGCAACTCTTGCGGCCGCAAACAAGCGTGAGTGATAGGTCCATTGGTTGACGATGCGCAGTCCTTCGACGTTGCCCATGTGCGAAATACTGTCTTCTGTCAAAACGTTGAACCCTTCGGCACAGATGATCTGCGAAATTCCGCGGTTGATTTGCGGATCGAGGTGGTACGGACGTCCGGCCAAAACGACACCGTGCTGACCGTTTTGACGCATCATCATCAGCGTGTCTTCACCGCGATTCTGGATCCAGCGTTTAAAGTTGTCCATTTCTTTAAATCCAGCGCTTAAGGCATCTTCGACTTCTTTTTGCGTCACGCCGAAATCTTTGAACGTTTCGTAGAGGTTCTTTGCGGTTGATGAAAAATCTGCCAGATTCAGGAACGGATTCCTGTAGTCGACCTGGCCGTTGCGAATTTCATCGACGTTCATGCGAATGACGTCAGGATAAGATTGGACGATCGGGCAGTTGAAGTGGTTGTTGGCATCCTTTGCTTCTTGACGTTCGTAAACGACGCAAGGATAGAAAATGGTCTTAAAACCCTTGTCAATCAGCCATTGAATGTGGCCGTGAACCATTTTGGCAGGGTAGCATGCCGTATCCGACGGAATCGTTTCAATCCCCGATTCATACATCTCTTCTGATGAACGGGTTGAAATTTCGGCTCTGATGCCGAGTTCTTTAAAGAACGTTGCCCAAAGAGGATAGTTTTCGTACATGTTGAGCACGCGCGGAATTCCGATCGTGCCGCGCGTTGCGAGCTTCTTTCTTAACGGACGGTACGAGAAGAGCTTATGATATTTTTCTTTAACAAGGTTGACGCGCTGATCTTTTGGAGCAAGTTTGATCCGCAGACCTTTTTCGCAGCGATTGCCCGTAATGAAGCTGCGACCGTCATTGAAGTGCGTGATGGTCAACAGACAGTTGTTTTCGCAGCGACCGCAGTGTTCAAACGTCTTGTCGCAAGTCAAACCCGCCATTTCTTCCGTCGTCATGATCGTTGAAACGTCGTCTGCCTTTGAGTGTTCTTCGGCAATCAGAGCAGCGCCGTAAGCCCCCATCAAGCCGGCAATGTTTGGCCTGATGACGTTTTGACCGCTAAGCTTTTCAAATGAGCGCAAAACGGCTTCGTTGTAGAAAGTTCCGCCTTGGCAAACGATGTGCTGACCGAGGTCTTCGGCGGAGTGAGCCTTGATGACTTTGAACAAGGCGTTTTTGATGACGGACATTGAAAGTCCGGCAGAAATGTCACCGACAGAGGCGCCCTCTTTTTGAGCCTGCTTGACGCGCGATTGCATGAAAACGGTGCAGCGAGAGCCGAGATCGGCCGGATTTTCAGCGAGCAAGGCTGCTTTGGCGAAGTCCTTGACGTCGTATTGAAGCGACTGCGCGAACGTTTCAATGAAGGAACCGCATCCGGAGGAGCATGCTTCATTGAGCTGAACCTTGTCGACCGACTGGTTCTTGATCTTGATACACTTCATGTCCTGTCCGCCGATATCGAGGATACAGTCGACATCCGGTTCAAAGAAGGCGGCTGCATTGTAGTGGGCAACCGTCTCTACCTCACCCTCATCGAGAAGGAGGGCGGATTTAAGAAGAGCCTCTCCGTAACCGGTCGAGCAGGAGCGGACGATACGTGCACCTTCCGGCATCATATCGTAGATCTCCTTGATGGACTTGATCGCAGTCTTGAGCGGGCTGCCGTTGTTGTTGCTGTAGAAGGAGTACAAAAGACTTCCGTCCTCACCGATCACGGCAACCTTTGTTGTGGTAGAACCGGCATCAATACCGAGAAACAGATCTCCTCTATAAGAGGAAAAATCACCCTTCTTCACATCATTCTCAGAGTGTTTCTTCAAGAAATCGTCATACTCTGTTTCGTCCTTAAACAGAGGCTCCAGACGGGCAACCTCAAATTCCATGTCGATCTTTTTGGCTAAAATATCATCCAGTTTGCTGAGGGACGACATGCATTCATCTGTCTTTGCGTTCATGGCAGCACCGGATGCGGCAAAAAGATGAGAATGCTCCGGTGCAATGATCTCGTCTCCCTTCAGGTTCAGAGTGCGGATAAATGCCTGCTTCAGTTCGGTCAGGAAATGAAGCGGACCGCCGAGAAATGCGACATTGCCGCGGATCGGCTTTCCACAGGCAAGACCGCTGATCGTCTGGTTGACAACCGCCTGGAAAATGGAAGCGGACAGATCCTCCTTCGTAGCACCCTCATTGATCAAAGGCTGGATATCAGTCTTTGCAAATACACCGCATCTGGCTGCGATCGGGTAGATGGATTTGTAGTTCTTGGCATATTCATTAAGACCGGCTGCATCCGTCTTGAGCAGTGTCGCCATCTGGTCGATGAAGGAACCGGTACCGCCGGCACAGATTCCGGTCATTCGCTGGTCAATACCACCGGTAAAATATATGATCTTGGCGTCCTCGCCACCGAGCTCGATCGCGACGTCGGTGCGGGGCGCATAGTCTTTCAAGGATGTTGCAACTGCGACAACCTCCTGAACAAAGGGAACATTCATATGCTTGGAAAGAGTGAGTCCGCCGGAACCGGTGATCACAGGGGAAACAGGAAGGTCTCCCAGCTCTTTCAGCGCCTGCTTGATAATAGCCGCCAGAGTCTCCTGAATATTGGCATAATGACGCTGATAATCAGAAAATATGATCTCTCCCTCTGGGTTTAATATTGCAATCTTTACTGTAGTGGAACCGATATCGATTCCCAGAGTATGGCATGGTAATTTCATAAGATATTTCCTTTCTTCCTTAGCTGTCCTTTCTTAATTAAAGGATATGCGATGATAAATATCGCCATATTTTCCTATTATATGACAAAAAAAATTTGATTGCAACAGCTGAGTCACCAATAACACAAATTGGGAATATAAATAAAAAGGAAAGGATAGAAAGAAGGGCATATTCAAGCTATGAAACATTGTAATGGAATTATGCATACGGTTCGTTCCGGAGACACGCTTTATTCGATCAGCATGGAGCATCAGGTGCCGTTAGCACTTCTGCTGCGGGCAAATCCTTATGTGGATGTCTATAATCTTCAGGTCGGGGAAACAATCTGCGTGCCGGTGCGTGCAAATGACCGGCCGGTAATGCCTCCCTACGGCAGAAACTGCAGCAAATGGGAGGTCAGGGATGCCGTGCCAATAACGGAGACGGAGAACAAATCGGCAGAGGAGATGACGCAGGAAAAGGATGAGTCCGAGATGACGCAGGAAAAGGATGAGTCCGAGATGACGCAGGAAAAGGATGAGTTTGAGATGATGCAGGAAAAGGATCAATCCGTCTATATTGTCAGGGATGGTGATACACTCGAAAGCATTCTTGGAGTTGACCGTATCGTACTGCAGCCGGGGACTGTTCTTTATCGACAAAAGTAGTGGCATCTTCGGCTTGACAAAGAAAACGCGTATCAATAGAATAGATGGTATTGGAATGTTATTTCCAATACCATTTTTTTTGTTATCCGTGAATAAAGAGAAACAATGCCTGCGCATGCTTAGATGCGCAGGGATGGGGGATTTATGAACCAATTATTAAACAAGCTTGAAAAGAAATTTGGCCGTTATGCCGTACCGGATCTCATCAAGTATGTGATCGTGTTGTACTGTGCGGGAGCGGCACTCGGACTGATCAATGAGAATATTTATTACAGCTATCTGTCGCTGAATGTGGAGGCTGTCTTACATGGTCAGATATGGAGACTGTTCACATACCTGATCGAGCCATATGGCTTTAATCGGGG
>ERZ773165.1904-NODE-1904-length-11349-cov-4.071808_pt1 | contig 11349 bp, 11 predicted proteins | sample MGYA00581003_ERZ773165 | MGnify/ENA primary metagenome ERZ773165 (study PRJEB29015, sample SAMEA2737817) | human gut metagenome | biome: human gut; feature: human-associated habitat; material: faeces | place: China | collected 2012 ... | reverse complement strand
GCATTTGTCCGTAAAACCGGGTCCGAAACGTCTGAATTTTTACGGACAACCGGCCATTTTTGCCCATTTTGTCCGTAATCGCTATTTTTCGGACAGGCCATTTACGGACAGCATGTCCATATTCATCGATTTGTCCGTAAACGGCAGTGATTTTGACAAATGCAGTGCCTGATAAATCAGCGCGCCAAGCTCTCAGTCAAATTTACCGCCAAACTATTTTTGGTTATTTCCATCATGGCAGGCGTCATGCATACAAAAAACCGGATCAGATTTGCAATTGATTCCAAATCATCCTGGTTTTAGATTTGAGGCAGATTTTTTCCCAGCCTCATCCTTTAATTTGAAGCATAGTTTTTCCCGTCATCTTCTTTTGATTTTCATCCGTGCATGATTTGGGATATACTTAATAGGTAGAAAATTTTCAAAAGCAGGTGATTATTTTGGCGATGAGAAGGAAATTGAAACACAAAAGGTTAATCTATGTGCTTTGTCTGGTCGACCTGATAATCTTGATCGCAGCCTTTGGGTTCGTTTTTCACGATTACATCGGTCAGCTGCTTGCTTTTTGGGATCCGGACGTCGATCGCCAATTGCTCAAGACTGTTTTTCGCGATCATGGGATAAAAGATGCGTTCTTTCTATTATTGCTGACGATAACGACTGCTGCAATTCCGGTTTTTTCCAGTTCTGTCGTTTGCATTTTCAACGGTGCATGTTTCGGACCGTGCATCGGATTTTTGATGAACCTTTGCGGCACTTCGCTCGGAAATCTGTGCATGTGGCTGTTTTTTACGCGCTACGATCTGCCAAAACGTTCTCAAAAGCTCGAAGAGTTCATTGCGGAAATCGAACAGCACAGGCAAAAAATTTATGGCATCCTCGCAGGATACATGATGCCGATGTTTCCTTCGTTTATCGTCAACTATGTGAGCGTTCATCTGAAACTTTCTGTTTCAACCGCAATTTCATGTATCGTAATCGGGATGGTTCCGACGTCTTTCATCTATGCTTTTGGCGGAAACGCAATCTTTGAAGGGAGCAAAACCCTTGCGATCGGGGCTTTGGCAGGATTTGTAATCTTATTTTCGGTTGTTTTCATCTATCGAAAATGGCGTAAGCAAAGGAAAAGCAACGTTTAATACGAACAAATGTTCAAATTGGATTTTACAATATTTCAAAAATATTACAAATTTCGGTTTCTTTACTGTATTTTAGCAGAAGAAAGCCGGAATTATTTTTTTTCAAAAAAAATTTCGAGAATTTCGCAAAAATATCGTGGAAACGGATCGTTAACAATTTAGTATAAGGATAGATTTATTTTTAAGCTAAAAAATTCAGTGCTGTCAAGGCTTCAAGGTAAATATATTTAAAAAAATCACATTATAAATATTACGGAATGTAACAAAAATTTCAAGGAAACGCTTTCTTGTAATTGTCCTGGTACTTGATTGTTACATTGCTCCCATATAATGTTCCATGTTAGCTCGTGAGGCAAGCGAGCGTGAGGATCTTCACCAGAGTAAGAATAATGCTTACTACAGACGTAATAGGTTTGATATAAAACACAGGAGTGAAATTTATTTATGAAATTTAACAAAGTTGCTTTATCAATCGCATGTGCTGCAGGTTTTACCTTTGCAGGCGCAGCCGCAGCAAACGCTGATACGGTTACGGTCAAATCTGGCGATACTTTATCTCAAATTGCCGATGAGAATAATACGACTGTTTCTTCAATTCAATCATTGAATTCGTTGCAAAACATTCATTTGATTTTCCCAGGTCAAAAACTCGTAATCAATGCGAATAATGGCGATGCTGCCGTTTCAACGCAACAAAGCGCTCAAACGACGCAACAAGCATCACAGCAACAGACGATGCAACAAGCATCACAGCAGCAAACGACGCAACAAGCATCACAGCAACAAACGACGCAACAAGCATCACAGCAACAAACGATGCAGACAACACAGCAAGCAGTTGCTTCATCAAGCGAACAGGCTGCGCGCGATTGGATCGCTTCACGCGAATCAGGCGGCTCATATACTGCTCAAAACGGCAACTATTATGGCAAGTATCAGCTTTCAAGCGCATACTTGGGCGGCGACTATTCTGCTGAAAACCAAGAACGCGTTGCCGACAGCTACGTGCTTAACCGCTATGGTTCATGGGCAAATGCCAAGTCGCACTGGTTGCAAAACGGTTGGTACTAAAAAACGAAGATTAATGAACAAAACGGCCGAGTCCAACTGATTGTTCCGGCCGAAATATTGAAACGCTGCACGGCTTTTTTGAAAGCATTGCGGCGTTTTTCGCATTCAGGAACAGCATTACAAGCCACGCGTTTTATGCTATAATTGTTGAATGATAATACTTTAACTGAGGTGGAAGAGGTGCGGCTGTCAATAATACTGATTATCCTGCTTTTTGCCTTTTTCGGATTGCTGATGATCGTCAGCGCAATCGGGATGCACGAACGCGATTCATTGATGACAAGATTGATCTTGTTCGTAATCGGCCTGTGCTGCCTGGGCTTAGGAGGATATTTATTTTACGTTTACGTATTTGCTTAATAATGAAGAAAAATGCCGAGTTTTGAAACAGCGAACTTTTAGGGAGGAATTTTAATGAAATACGATATTGAAAAAGAAGAACAGCAATTCATGAATTTTATCAATGATCAATACAACGTTTATAAAGAAATTGATAATATTTATCGCGACTACGTCAAGTTGCCGCTGCTGCTGTCAGATGCTTTGTTCACGCTCTCAAAGCATGCGGGCATGTATGCGATGATGCGTTTGACCAATGAAGCGCTTGAAAACGGTCAAGAAGAGGTCGATTACAACGATGAGGGCAATTGGGAATTGGTCGTTGCCGTTCACAACAAGCTGATCGATTTTCTGTCAGATACCGTTGGCCCGCACTACGATCAGCGTGCAATCGACATTGATGCGGAAGATGATGAGGATTTTGCCAAAAACGTCATTGCAATCGTTGATGCGACCTTCTCTCAAGCGCTTGGCATCGGCCCTGCAGAAGAAGACGATTCTGAACAAAATGGCGGCATGTCGCTTGTAAAGAATGACGACGAAAACTAACCGATAAATGTTCTTGATTTGGAAAGGTGACAAATTATGCCCAATACTTCCAGAAGAAGTAACAATCGGGGGAAATATTCTGGTTCAAGAAAAAAAGGCAGGCGTAAAGTTTATCGCAAAAGATCCAAGGCACCTTTCTTTTTAGCGGTTGCCGGCATCTTATTAATCGGGGCAGTTGTGGTGATTTGGAAATATAACCCGGGAAATATTGTAGATAAAGCATCAGAACTGTTTAACGAATCAGATGCCAAGGTTGTTCATAAAAAACGCGTGGTGTTGAATGTTCCGTTGATTAATCAGATGGACGATCCCAAGCTTTATAACGGGTGTGAAGTAACGTCCTTGGCGATGGTTTTGAATTATAACGGAATTGACGTTACCAAGTCAGAACTTGCAGACAATATTGAAACGGTTCCGTTTCAATATGATAACGGGGAACACGGTAACCCTAATGACGGATTCGTCGGTTCCGTTTCCGGGAGCACGTCCGCTGGACTTGGCGTTTATCATGGGCCCATCTATAAGCTTGCAAAACAATACGCTGATAACGTTTATGATTTGACAGGTTCAAATTTTGATACTGTCGTCAATAAAGTCGAAGAAGGCCATCCGGTTTGGACGATTACGACGACTGCATTTGCTCCGGTCAGTGATTTTGAGTCCTGGGATACTCCTGACGGGAAAATCGACGTGACCTACAGCGAGCATAGCGTTTGTATCACGGGATTTGATCGAGACAAGAGAGTAATCTATGTCAATGATCCTTATGGTTATAAAAATCGTGAGGTCGATTGGAATGATTTTGCCGCCGCCTATAAGCAGATGGGCAAACAGGCAGTATATGTAACAAAATAAGAATGCAGCAACAGGACTTCTTATGCGTGATTTAAGAAGTCCTGTTTTTTTTTTGCATGTCGATGGCGGCGGGATTTTGATTGATCTGATGTTTGGCTTGGCGAGCGTGAGGCTTACGGGCAAAATGACGAAAACAGAGATTTGCCCGTAAAACAATGCGGACGGTTACGGGCAAAACATCGAAAACAGGGATTTGCCCGTAAAACAAGATGGGCGGGTACGGTTTGTTGTTCCAAAAATATTAGGTAGTACGTGCACTGTATTTTATATTAAAAACAATTGAAAAAAATCGAAATAAATGTTAAAGTTAAGTAATTTTAAAAAAGGGAGGAAATCATATGGATGAAATCCATCGTCGTATGTCGGAAGAATTTGAAAAAAGACGACAGTTAGCCGCTATTTTGGAGGGGAGACTCGCGAGGCGCGCCTGAAGGTCATGTCTACACTTCTAATTCTCATGGAAAGTTGCAGTATTACATTTGGGATGACTTCGGAAATAAAACGTATCTAGCCAGAGATTCTGAGATAGTTGCATCATTATTGCAAAAAAATTATGATGAAAAATGCATGAAGGCTAATGAGAAAAGGCTCAAGGCTACCAAGTCATTTTTGAAATTTGACAGTGATAAAGATTTTGATGATATCTACAATGATTTCGATTCGCGGATTCAAAAGATGATTAGTCCTGTGACCGAAACCAAGGAGCAGTTGATTGAGCGTATTAGGAATGAGAAGTACGAAGGACTAGGATTTCCTTTGGGTTATCCTGTGTTTTTGACAAGCGATGGAAGAAGAGTTCGCTCCAAATCGGAGATGATGATAGGCGATGTTTTGGAGAACGCGAATGTTTTAAATCAATATGAAAAGCCGTTAGATCTTGGAAGATATGGCAAGGTCTATCCCGATTATACGATTTACGATCTTAATCGTAATCGTATAGTTTATTGGGAACATTTTGGGATGATTGATAATCCTGAATATGCTAACAAATGCGTTGAAAAGTATAGAAAATATATACTTAGTGGGATAATCCCATTTGTAACTTTTGAAACGGCGATAAAACCTCTCAGCATTGACTTGATCAAGAAAATTGCGTGGAATTTTTCACTGGATAATTATGATGATCAATAAAAATGCAGAGCGTATTTTGTACTTTTGAATATAAAATGAAGGCTGGACATTTTGTCCGGTCTTTTTTTTGTGTGGGTGCGTGGACTTTTTGCTGCAGTGGATGGCAGTGTTGTTATGCCCGCAAAACAATGCGGGCGGTTACGGGCAAAACGTGGAAAATTGGAATTTGCCCGTAAAACAATGCGGGCGGTTACGGGCAAAACGTGGAAAACAGGGATTTGCCCGTAAAACAAGACGGGCGGTTACGGGCAAAATGACGAAAACAGAGATTTGCCCGTAAAACAATGCGGGCGTTTACGGGCAAAATGACGAAAACAGGGATTTGCCCGTAAAACAATGCGGGCGGTTACGGGCAAAACGACGAAAACTGAGATTTGCCCGTAAAACAAGACGGGCGGTTACGGGCAAAACGACGAAAACAGGAATTTGCCCGTAAAACAAGACGGGCGGTTACGGGCAAAATGACGAAAACAGGGATTTGCCCGTAAAATGCCCCAACACGCTGCACGTGCATCCTGTTTTAGCTGAATTTTCCAAAAAATGAGACGAAAAAACCCACGCTTTTTTTTGCGCGGATTTTTCAAGCAAGTCGTTGCCTTGTGCTCTGCATTTTTCAAAATTCTAAGATAATTTTTTTGTGCTGTTGCGCTTAACCAGTTTGACCGGAAGCATGATCTCGGTTTGCGGCAGATCAGGGTTCTTGATGCGTTCGATGAGTTTTTTGAAAACAGTTGCGCCAAGCTCATGAACCGGCTGAGAAATCGAAGTCAAAGGCGGTGCAAGATATTCGTCAAGGTCAATGTTGTCGTAGCCGACGACCGAGTAGTCGTCCGGAACGTTTTTGCCTAAAAGATTCAACCCGTGATAAAGTCCGATGGCTACCTCGTCGTTGACCGTCAAAACGGCGGTGGCATCAGTTTGGATCAGCTTGTTAGCAGCGTTCATCCCGCCGATTTTGCTCATCTCGGTCGAAATGACGAGCTTTTCGTCAAATTCAAGCCCGTTTGAATTAAGTGCCTGCTTGTACCCGAAAAACCTTCGCTTGAGGTTGTCCGAAGGCTTCTTTGCCATAATCATGGCAATTTTGCGATGACCCAATTGAGCGAGATGATTGACGGCAAGCTCGGCACCGTTAAAATCGTCCGTCATGACGCGATCGCCGTCTGCAATCGGATTTTGATCGATCAGAAGATACGGAATATGGTTTTTCTTCAGCTGATTGTCAATTTCAGCCTGTCCAATCGAAGGACTGGCAATGATGATGCCGTCGATTGAGCGATTGATCAGTTGTTCAAGGTGCTTTCGCTCGAGTTCCTGATTGTCGTTTGAGCTCAGAATCAGCGAGATGCAGTTTTGTTCCATTGCCAAAAGCTCGATGCTTTTGATGAACGTGCTGAAGAACGGATTGCCAATGTCAGGAACGATCACGCCGATGGTTTTGACCGAATTAGTAATCAAATTTCGCGCATTGAAGTCAGGAACGTAGCCCAAAGCATCACGCGCATAAAGTACTTTTTGGCGCGTGTCGTTCGAAAAACGGCTGGCTTTTCCGTTTAAAATCTGCGAAACGGTTGACATTGAAACGTCAGCGTAACGTGCGACGTCCCTGATCGTAGCTCTGTTGGTCATGGCAAAAAATCCTTCTCATAACTTTGATTAAATCCGAATGAAATACAGTAAATCTGATAAATTGTACCCCATATGGCTAACATTATATCATATTTTCATGATGTTTTAAGATGTTTTGAAAAATTATATTATTTATCTGTTTAAAACTAGGCAAAACATCCGATTATCAGAAATATATGCATTTTGCGGAGGAATGAGAATTGAAAAAAAACATACATACATTGTTTAAAAACAAGGGCAAAGTCGAAAGCGGCAAGAAAAAGGAGCGTCGCAAATCATTAGGACGATTTGCGGGGTTCTTTATGATTATCGCAGCATTGTTGTCGATTGTCGTGATGTTTTCGTCATCATATATTCAGACTAAGCATCTGTTGAACGAGCGCAACCAACTTTCCAAAGAAACGGCTGCTCAAGTGATGGAAAAAACGTTGTCAGACATCGCATCCGATGCTGAAGCAAAGGTCAACGCCGGAACTTCGCTCTCTGGATTTACGCAGGGAAAATTCACGGAAAATGAGATACTTGATACGATGAAGACTTCATTTTCCGGAAACGGTGTTTATTCTAACGTCTATTTCGGAACGCAAAGCGGAAAGCTTTACGCATTGAACAGCTTGTCGGAAAAAATCGATCCGAGAACTCAGGATTGGTATCGAGGCGCCATGAGCGACACGTCCAGCGTCTACTGGACGAAACCGGCATATGACGAATCAACCGGACAGTATTATTCGATCGTGTCAGGCGCAGTTGCAAACAGCAGCAATCAGCGCGGCGTTTTGGCATTGCGTGTCGAATATGACAAGGTCGAAGCTGCCATCGGGCCTTTGAACGTTGGTAAAAAAGGGACGATTACCATGATTTCAAAGCAAGGTGCCGTAATGGGAACCAAGTCTTGCGATACGAAAGAAATGTACAAGAAGGGCCAGGATATTTCATCAAGCGATGTGTACAAGAAAATCAAGGCGGCAAAGGGAACGAAAGGGACTTTGAAGGTTTCAGGAATCAAGGGAGTTTCCGAAATCTACTACAACAAGGGCGGTTCAAACAGTCAGGCATGGGCCTTTGCGTTTGTTCCTCAAAACGACCTCAGCGCAGAATTGGGCAAGCTTGCCACGACATCTTTGATTGTTTCGATCGTGATGGTCGTGTTGGTCGTGCTTGCATCGATGTTTGTGATCGGGGCAGTCGAAATCATGCTCGGCGGTTTTACGGAAGCATTCAATCGCGGCAAGGACGGTTATTTGGAACGTATTAACACGGATGATTTTGGAAACAGTCTTCAGGCCAAGGTTGCCAAAATGGCAGTTGAGCCAAGAAAAGATCGCAGCGAATTAAATGAGATGTCGCTTGCTTACAACGAAATGATCGATGCAATCTCTGCATTGACTGAAAGTGTGAAATCAAGTGCCGTCAAGACGGCTAAAAATGCCGAGAAACTGCGCGAAGCTTCTGAACAGACGGCAAGCGCAGTTGACGAAGTGTCGCAAACGATCACTGACGTGGCAAGCGTCACCGAGAACCAGGCGCGTGAAACCGTTCATGGCGATGAGCAGATGAAAGAACTTTCAAGAATTGCCAATGAGCTTGCAAAGGACGTCGAGGTATTGGACAACGTTTCGACACAGACGGCTTCTTTGAATCAGCAAAACATGGCAACGATGACCGAAGTAAGCACCAACTGGGACAGCTCGCAAGAACAAACGGAACGCCTCGTTAACGAGATGCAGAATTTGAGCGACAGCATTCAAAACATCACGCAGGTTATCGGCGTAATCAATGAGGTTGCGCGCCAGACCAACCTGTTGGCTTTGAACGCATCCATTGAAGCGGAAAGTGCCGGCGATTCCGGCAAGGGATTTGCGGTCGTTGCACAGGAAATCAGAAAGCTTGCGGTCAGAAGCAAGGAGTCGACCAATCAGATTGCCGGCATCATTGAAGAAATCAAACAGAAGTCGGATCGCTTGTCGGATGAAGTCGAAATTTCAAGAGAAGTCGGCAAGCGCCAGACGCAACTGATTGATTCTGCAATCAAGTCGACGGAGGCCGTTTATAAGAATACCGAGCAGCTTATTTCAACATCCGAGCGAATCAAGCACGGCAATGATTCGTTAAACGAAATCGAAACCAAGGTAAGCGAAAGCCTCGACAAAATTTCAGCTTCGACTGAAGAAAATGCTGCAGGAACGGAACAAGTTTCCGCAAATGCGGAAGAAGTTTCGGCTTCGATGTCAGAACTTGCAGTCGCAATTCGCGAACTGAGCGATACGGCTGATGAGCTGGCCAAGCATTCGAAACGTTTCAAGTAATATTCAGCATGAGGATTTTTCCCGGAAGAGATGAGGGGGAAGATCCTCTTTTTTGTCAAATGCAGAGCGTGCGTGCTGCCGCGTCGATTGATGGCTACGACTTGGCAGCGTTCGCCGGGATGTTGGAGCTTTTTTCCAGCGTGGTTTGAGTTTTGCCTTTGCGGTAGAACATTTTTCCAAATTTTGGAGATTTTGTTCTACTTCCGGATTCGTGCGGTCCGAATTTGGAGGCGCCGGTAGACTATTGGATGTTTTGTCCTGCTTTCACCAACGCGCGCTCTGCATTTGTCCGAACTCTTCAAATCATTGTCAAATGTAGTGCTGCTCTACGCGTTTTCATAAATATTCAAGAATTACTCTCAAAAAGGTCAACTATACATCTTAATCGGACGGCTTAATTTTAAGCATATGTTACCGATATAATAAATGTGTACATATATAGCAGTTAGTTACGGAGGGAACGAAATGGATATATTTTTGATAATAGGGCTTGTTCTTGGGGCAATCTGTATCATGATGGCCCTGATTTTGAAGGGTGCCAGCGTAGCGATGCTTTTGAACGGTGAAGTTGCCGTAATCATCTTTGGCGGCATGATTGCTGCTGTTTTGTCTTCCTATACGATGGCGGACATCAAGCGACTTCCGAAGGTCATGAAAGTGTTGATGTCAAATGAAGAGCCTGATTTGAACGGGACGATCGAGAAAATGGTCGAACTTTCAAACATTGCTCGTCGCGAAGGACTGCTTGCTCTTGAAGCACCTGTTAACGAACTTGACGACCCTTTTATGAAACAAGGTCTGGAGCTCGTCGTTGACGGGGCCGAAGCAGAACAGATCAGAGATTTGATGGAATCAGAAGTTGATGCGATGGAAACGAGACATCACCGCATGTCGGGCTTGTTCAAAACAGCCGGTGCAACGTCGCCGACATTGGGCGTTATGGGTGCCGCAATCGGTTTGATCGGTGCCTTGGGCAATCTTTCCGACATCAACAAATTAGGACCGATGATTGCTTCGGCCTTTGTTGCGACGATCTTTGGTATCTTCATGGGTTATTTGGTCATGATGCCGTTCGCAACGCGTTTGGAAGCCAAAAACGAAGAAGAAGTTTTGCTTAAGACGCTGATTATCGAAGGTGTCATGGACATTCAGGCGGGACATTCCGCAAAAGTTATCGAACAAAAGCTTTACGCTCAAATTCCGCCAGAAAAGCGCAAAGTTTCTGAAGAATAGGAGGGGAGCACGTGGCTAGAAGAAAGAAAGAACGAAAAGAAGAAGAGGCCAGTGAAGCTTGGCTTCTGCCGTATTCAGACATGCTGACCCTGCTGCTGGGTCTGTTCATCGTTGTTTCTGCCATGTCCAACGTTGATTCGAACAAATTCAATGCTTTGAAAAACGAATTCAGTCAAGTCATGTCGCTTAACCCGATCAAGAGCAATTCAGCCGTTGACAACGTGATTGACATGGGTGAAACAGCCACAAAGGGCAAGGGCGCATCATCCGCCTCGACCAAAAAGCAGGCCGCGGCAAGCGAGCAGCACGTTCAAAACAGTCTCAGCAAACAGCAGGCGCGTGTTCAAGAACGGCAGCAGTTAAAAGAAGTTGCTGAAAAACTTAAGCAGGACATCCAAAATACCGGACGTGCCGGCAATACGACCGTCAGCTATGAGAGCGACGGTGTGCACTTGAATCTTGATTCAAGCATTTTGTTCAATTCGGGTTCGGCAGATCTTTCCGATGCGGTCAAGCAAATGTTGGACAAGCTTGTTCCGGATCTTAAGCAGGTCAGCAGCAATCCCGTCATCGTTGCCGGCTATACCGACAACGTTCCGGTTTCAAAACGAAGCAAGTACGCATCAAACTGGGAATTAAGTTCCGCTCGTGCCGTAACCGTGATGCGCTACTTCGTTTCAAAGGGCGCCATCAGCGAAAGCAACGTTTCCGTTCAGGCTTATGCCGAAAATAAGCCCAAAGCCTCAAACGATACTGACGAGGGCAAGGCGCAAAACCGCCGCGTTGAGATTATAATTCAAAAAATAAACAGTTAATCAAATGAAATGCCGAACGAAGGCGGTCGATTTGCGATTGCTTTTGTCCGGCTTTTTTAAATGCAGTGCTGCTCAACCAATCTATCCAGGATCTCACTCAAATTTACGGACAAACGGCCATTTTTGCCCATTTTGTCCGTAAGCAAAACGCATTTTACGGACAAACCGGCATTTTCCGGTGATTTGTCCGTAAATTTCGGGCCATTATGCTGAGGATTTACGGACAGAAGCCGCTTTTCGGAGCATTTGTCCGTAAAACCGGGTCCGAAACGTCTGAATTTT
>ERZ773165.1900-NODE-1900-length-11368-cov-6.540794_pt1 | contig 11368 bp, 9 predicted proteins | sample MGYA00581003_ERZ773165 | MGnify/ENA primary metagenome ERZ773165 (study PRJEB29015, sample SAMEA2737817) | human gut metagenome | biome: human gut; feature: human-associated habitat; material: faeces | place: China | collected 2012 ... | reverse complement strand
TCGTTTCGACAGACAGGGCAATGCGAAGGCCTTAATAGCGTGGAACGGGCAACAGTCTGGCTCCGCGCTTTTTCGTATATATTAGAGAGTTGATTTCGTCAACAAGGGAGTCTGTTGATTTTATTTGTTCAAGGAATTAAAATGAATATACTACAAAGCAATCCATATCGTCTGTTAGGGGTTTATTCAAATTCTCCAACAAAGGAAAGATTGGCTAATCACAATCGTATGAAAGCTTTTCTGAAAGTGGGGAAGCCGGTGTCATTTCCATTAGATTTATCTAATTATCTTTCACCAATTAATCGTACAGAGGCTTCGGTAGCAGATGCTGAAGCAAAGTTAACTTTGCCTAAAGATCAAATATTGTATGCTCAGTTTTGGTTTCTAAAAACTACTCCATTAGATGATGTGGCTTTTAATCATCTTATTGCAGGTGAAATAGATAAGGCTGAGAAAATTTGGCAAAAAAGAGATTGTGCATCATCTTTGCAGAATCGTATCGTGTGTGCTTTGATATGTAGAAACTATAGCTGCGCCATAACGTGTGCTGAAGTTCTGTATGAGAATACACAATACATTAATCAATTCGTATCTGCAATAATCGGAACAGAAGGAAATATTGAAGTTTCAAACTTAGTATTTTCTTTTCTTGATGTTCTGTGTGAGGAAGTAGGGATAAACAAGCTACTTCCTTTCATAACTAAAAATGCTTGGAAAAGTCATATTGGCGAAAAGGCTGTGAAACCTCTTGTTGATAGCATACAAGAAGCTGTTGAAATAGCCAAAAAATCCAAAGGTAAAGGTTCTAATGCAAGGCTCAATGCTGGAGAAGAATTAAGGAAAAATACGAGGAATGCTCTCTCGCAGCTTAACAAAATACTTTCTCTAACTGATTTGCAGTATCAAATGATTGCTGATAAGTTAGGACTTGAAATACTACAATGTGGTATTGACTATTTTAATGATTCCGAAGAACCTGATGCTGCACACAAAGCCATGAACTTGCAGAAATATGCAAAAAGCATTGTTGTAGGACAAATGGCTAAAGATAGATGTAAGGAGAACGTCGATATTCTTCAAAGGATTATTGACAATTTACCACCATCTGAAGTTTTTATGGAAGATAGAGCTATTCATGAGGAATTGCGTAAATACTGCTTGTTACCAGATAAAATCTGCCATGCTGTTACGTTGTTAAATAATACGAAACCGCATATTCAGTCTATAAAGCGCAAACTTGGCATATCTAATTCCTATTATCTTAAAATTTCAACACAAGTAGTAGGAAATGCATTAAGCAATATCATTGCAGAGGTTAATGAAGCACAATCTATATTTAGTGCTGATAAAGATGATCCAAACGCAACTTTGGCGGCAATACTTGGAATAACCCATGTAAAATCTGTATTGGAAGAAGCTTGGAAAGCCACAAAAATAATGGATGGCTTTGACATGGAATCCGAATATAAGAATGGCAGATATAATGAAAATCGTTCTATATTAAAAGGATTATGTGACCAATTAGGAGTATCTACATCTGCGTACACATCAAGTTCATCATCCTCACGACCAACTCAGAGGAAACCTACTTCTACAGCACGCTCCAGTGCCTCAACAACAAATAGAGCATCTGCGAATAGACAGACAACATCAACAAACAGTTATAGTTCGTCAAGTTCTAATTCTTCTTCCAATAATGGTTGTTTGATTGCTTTTATTGTATGGATAGTTCTTGGCTGTATTGCTGGCGCTATTTGTGTTGCAAACGATGGAGACTTTGCTGCGGGATTCTGCATAGCCGGTGTATTAGTATTAATAGGGAGTGGACTGTTTAATCAATGATAATATGAAGAAGATATTTACAATTTTGATACTGGCAGTTATAGGTTGTCAGTTCGCTAATGCCAAGTCGGTAAACGATAATACTGACAAGATTAAAGCTTTGGAAGAAAAGTGTTATGTTTTGCAGAACAAGCAAGTAAAAGCAGATAATAATTTGCGAAAACTTATTGAGAACCAGCATGTGGCAGAACGCGAAATACAAACACTAGTAAAGAAGAACGATGCACAACGTTTGGCTATTGACAGTTTGCAAGATAAGTGCAAATCTTTAGAAGAAGCACAATCTACAGACAGAGAAAATATAAATGGAAAGATTGACGCTACAGATAATAATGTTCGTACCAACCAAGATCAACTTCAATCTCGTACTTTGTATGGAGTCATTGTCGTAATAGTTGTTCTTGTTATTATAGTAGGTGTAGCATGTTGGTTAACGAAGCGTATTAAATCGGGGACATCAACTATAGGTGATGTTCGTAGAGCACAAGAGGCATTGCAAGCGGCCCAAACTAAAATGCAAGAAGAATCGGTAAAGTTAGACAATCAACTTCTTGCTATTGTACAAAAGCAACTTGATGCATCATCTGCAAGTAAGATAACTGGAGAACCAGACCATTCACTTGTTGTTAAACTTGCAGATGAAATAGCAAGAATCGAGACAAACCTTTCGAAGATGGATAAATCTGTAAGGGGCTACAAGCAGCTTGTTCAAGCAAAGGACCGTATGATAAACAATGTGCGTGCTAATGGATACGAAATTATAAGTTTGCTCGGACAGGAATATAACGATGGTATGCAATTCCAAACAAGATTCGTTCCAGACGAAAGTTTACCTGAAGGCAAGCGTATAATCACGGGAATGATAAAAATGCAGGTTAATTATAATGGCAAGATGATACAACCTGCAGAAATCGTAGTAAGTCAAAATATTTAAATACAATAATTATGGCAAGAATCAAAATAGACTATGGCATAGACCTTGGTACGACAAACTCGGCTATTGCCAGAATGGAGAACGGCGAGTCTGTTATTAAGCAGACCAAAAACCTTATGGACACATTGCCTTCTTGTGTTTATTTCTCAAAGAATAAAAAGGGGGAACGTGCTTTGCGTATTGGCATGAAAGCAAAGGATTCTGTGTATTCTGATGCTATTACAGCTTTGAGCAAGAATGAGCCTCCAAAGGAGTGTGGCTATTTGGAATTCAAACGTGAAATGGGTTCAGATAAGAAATATTCCAATGAGAATATGCCAAAGGATAGTTATTCTCCAGAGGAACTTTCCGCAGAAGTATTGAAAGAGTTGAAGAGTCTTATCAATGATGAAACTGTAAATTCTGTTGTTATTACAGTACCTGCTATGTTTACTGCAATCCAAAAGGATGCTACTATGAAGGCTGCACGTATCGCAGGTTTCAAGCAGTGTGAATTGTTACAAGAGCCTATAGCCGCTTGTATGGCGTATGGATTGTCGAGTGAGAAGAAAGATGGCAAATGGTTGGTCTTTGACTTTGGCGGAGGTACGTTTGACGCAGCTCTTGTAAAGGTCGAAGATGGAATATTGACGGTGTTTGATACAGAAGGTGATAACTATCTTGGTGGTAAGAACCTTGATGAAGCCGTTGTAAATAAAATTCTTATGCCAAGTTTGAAAGAGGACTATGCTCTTTCTTCATATGAGACTACAGAATGGAAAAAGAAAGCTTTAATAGATGCACTTAAAGGTCCTGCGGAGGAAATGAGAATAGCATTATCATTTGCAGATAGTGCAGACTATTCTACTTATGACCGCAATCTTAATTTGGGTCAAGATGATAATGGGGAGGAGATTGATCTCGAAATAACCATTACCAAAGATCAACTTATAGACGCTGTTGGTGAACAATATAAGAAAGCAGTTGGTATCTGTAAGAAACTGTTGGAACGTAATGGTCTTACAGGAAAAGACCTGTCTTCTCTAATTCTTGTCGGTGGTCCAACCTATTCGCCAATCATTCGTGATATGTTGAAAGCAGAGATTACACCAAATGTTGATACGAGTATCAATCCTATGACCGCAGTAGCGCGTGGAGCTGCTCTTTATGCTTCTACTATTGATGCTAATATCAATGAGGCAGAAATAAAAAAAGAAGCAAAGTCGGAAATTGTATTTCTGCAAGTTGGTTATGAATCTACATCTGTAGAGTCATCTGAATGGGTCAGCATCAGCATCGATAAGGAAAAGACAGGAAACAAAAGCCCTAATGAGTTATCTATAGAATTACAGCGTGCAGATGGTGCGTGGAGAAGTGACCGAACTCAGGTTGATGCAAGTGGCAATGTCATTGAGGCATTCTTGCTTGAAGGCAAGCCAAATACTTTCAAAGTTAAGGCTTATAATCAGCAAGGCAATGCCGTTGAGGTTTTCCCTTCTGAGTTTACCATTATCCAAGGTGTCAAAGTAGGTGCCGCACCTCTTCCATACAATATAGGTATAGCTGTTTACAATGACGTAAAGAAACGTGGTGTGTTCTTACCTGCCAAAGGATTGGAAAAAAATAAACCTCTGCCAGCCGTAGGTGTTGTGCCAGATAGAAAAACAACACAGGCATTGCGCCCTGGAGTTTCTACAGACGTATTGTCTATTCCTGTTTATCAAGTATCAGGCTTAGAAGCCGAAGGAAAAACTGCTGCATTAAATACGCAAATATCCAATGTGGTTGTAACTGGTGATGATGTTGAACAGCTCATCCCTGAAAATTCCAATGTGGAAATTACGTTGCATGTTGATTCCTCAGAGATGATGACCATGGAAGTGTATTTTCCATCAGTTGACTTCACTGTAAAAAAAGAACTTGACTTAAGTAAGCGTGAGTCTTCTGAGGATGCTATTTCGTGGGTAAACAAAGAGTTGGGTTCTGCTCAAAGAAGTATAGAGGCATTGCTCTCCTCTGGTATCTCTGTAGAGGAGTTGACCAAAGAACTTGATTCCGTAAAAGAATTGGCTTCAAGTAGGAACGATCCTATGCGCACTATGTCAAATTTAAAGGAACTCCTACGCAAAATAGAGGAACTTGACGATAGTACTGAGTGGCAACGTGTAGAAAGAGAACTTCGAGAAGAATTTGACAGATTGGAAAATGCGCAAAATGAATTAGGTAACGACAAGTCTGCTCTGCTAGTGAACCAAATTCGGGGGCAAGTAGATAACGTCATTCGAGTGAAAGACGCAAAGCTTGGGCGAGAAATTCTAGACCAAATTAGCAGCTTGTTTGTTCACTTGACTTTGGTATATCAGTGCATGGGGCTTATACGTGATTGTCATAATCGTTTTGGAACGATTTGTTGGAAAGACTCGACACGTGCTCGCCAACTTGTTAATAGAGGCTTGGAAGAAATAAATAATCAGCCATCGGTTGACAAACTTCAGCCTATTGTATGTGGTCTTATTGACCTTATGCCGAATGAGGAAGCGGCTAATGCAGGAGGATTACTAAAATAGTTTGTAATTATGGGAATAAAAGAAGCTTTAGAAAAAATGATACTCATAAAGATTTACTGGGCAAACAATTGAACGAAGCGAGTATAGATGATTTAATAATAGTTCCTACTAATATTGCATTAAAACGGCAGTTTGAAGAATTGTACATAAGCAGTTTGGATGCACAAGCCGCCCTAGTTCCATTTTTGGATAAAGATGTTGACATTATGGTAATTTTTGATAAACATAAAATTCGTAGTCAAAATATCATTTTCTCAACAACACTAGATAATGTATTAAAAATGATAGAAAATGGATAAGATAACATCATTTAGTTCTCTATTAGAATACATGAAGTCTCTTCATGATATTTCAAAAGGAGATAAATTGTCTAAAGAAATCGATTGTGCCTTGACTTTTATGCTTCTGTCGCAACAGGGAATACTAACACAACAAGTAGGTAAAAGTGACGATGGAATAACAGAAAGGCAAGATATCTTGGACTTTAAGGATAAAGAGTCACAATGTGCTATACTGTGTCTTGAGAATATCTTGCATTACGAATTGCCGGAAAATATTCATATTCAACTTGTCGCTTTGAAACCTAAAGTTGAAGAACTTGCAATGTTAAATAGAAATATAGCTAATGGTAATCGACGAATGCAAGAAATACTTTCAACAGCGAGAAATAATGATTCAAAATCAGGTTGTATGGTAACATTGTTGTTCCTTATTGGTTGTATTATATTTATATATCTTTAAGTAGTAGGATTATGTACTTCAAGAAGAACGAAAAAATAGGTTCATACATTGTAGTGTTTCCGCATAAGCATGGTTCTTATGCGGAAACCTATCGTGTGAAAGACTCAAGTGGCAAAACTCGTTTCTTGAAACTCATCAACTATTCAAAACTCAATCGTAATCAGATTGATGATAATGGACGAGTGATAGAAGTGGAGATAGCCAAACTACTGCATCACCATAACCTTTGTCAGTTTATAGACTCTGGCAATATGATGATGAACGGAAGTCAATATGCTTGGTTCGTCACCGAATTTGTAAGCGGAGAAACTTTGTCGCAGAGAATTATCCGTGATGATGAAATCAGCGTTTATGAGATAAAAACAATAGCTAAGGCAGTATTGTCGGCATTATCATTTTTACATTCGCTGCCAATTCCAGTTATACATAACGAGGTGACGATACAAAACGTTTTCCTCAATCTCGTCGGAGATTTGCAAGATTTGAAACTCATAGACTTTGGTTATGCAAGATTCTTGAACCAACCGCCAGCCAAACCTAACTTGGATGAACTGAATCCTTTCTATCTTGCACCAGAACGATTTTCGGGAGTATGCTCTATTCAGACAGATCTCTATTCTGTTGGAGTAATGATGTTTCATCTTCTTTACGGCGAATTACCTTGGTTTGTTGATGTTTCAAAAATGCATGGACAAGAAATCATAGACCGTATTTTAGCAGAACGAGACAAGGAGTTGGAACTGACAAAAGAAGACAGGTATGAACTTGACGATCAATTGCTAAATGTAATAGCAAAAGCTATAAGCTATGATACTGAGGACAGATTCCAAAGTGCCGATGAGTTTATAAAGGCTATTGATGGTGAAGTAAAAATTGAACGTCAATCAACGAAGCGAAAAATTCTCTCACAATCGCATTCAAATGATGCATCTGGTTCTACAGAAATAAAGAAAAACGGTGAAGGATTTGCTGCTGTTGCTGGTATGGAAGAGTTGAAGCAAAAAATGCGTGAAGAAGTTATCGAACCTCTCCACAACCCTGAAGAATATCATCGTTATGGTGTAACCATACCAAATGGAATGTTACTGTATGGGCCTCCTGGTTGTGGAAAAACATTCTTCGCAAAACATTTTGCTGAAGAGGTTGGATTCAATTTTATGTGCATTACACCAGCAACACTAAAGAGTCGTTATGTCAATGCTACACAAGAGAACATTGCCAAGATGTTTAAAGAGGCTGAGGAGAATGCACCAACTGTGATTTTCATAGACGAGATGAATGAGCTTGTTCCTAATCGTGATGATGGCAATGTGCATGAAATGTCTAGAAGTGCAGTGAATGAGATGTTGGCACAGATGGATCGGACGGGAGAAAAAGGTGTCTTTATTATTGGAGCAACCAATTATCCCAATATGATAGATCCTGCTATCTTGCGTGCGGGACGATTGGATAAAAAGTATTACGTTGGTGTGCCTGATTTCGAAGCTCGAATAGCGTTGTTCAAGTTGTATCTTGAAAAACGTCCTTACGATTTTGGATTAGACTATTCTCAATTAGCTGATATGACTCAAGGTTATGTTTCGGCAGATATACAACTTATAGTTAATGATGCCTCACGAAATGCACTTCGGCAACATAGTAAAATAACAATGGAGCTATTGAAAACAGCAATATCAAACACTAATCCTTCACTTAGCAACAATGAACTGCGCAAATACGAGCGTATTCGGGCTATGATGAATGGCGAGGAGATAAAAAAGTCAGATGATAGACCTCATATTGGTTTTAACATTTAAACGATTATAATTATGATAAAAGAAGAATTATATTTGAAAACGGTTTTCTGTTGCATAGCTTGTGATGGAGATATTGCTACAGAAGAAGTAAATCTGGTTAGAGATTTGTGTGCAAAGGACAAAATCTTCAACTGTATTGATTCGGAGAAGTACCTTAACTCATGGATTACAGAAATCAATGAGCAGGGTGGAATGTTTCTGCAATCATATCTTAAAGAACTAAATTCTGTGGAATTGAACGAAACAGAGCAGTTATTACTGGTATCACTTGCCATCAAAGCTATTGAAGCTGATAATCGCATAGAATACACAGAAGTAAAATTCTTCAAAAAGATTCGTTCAAGACTTACTGTTAGTGACGAAGCAATATTGGCAAAATATCCTGATATCGAGGATTTTTTGTTGCCTGATATCAATGCGACAGAAATACCAGAATGGGATGAAAATACTATTTTTTCACAGATAACGATACCTGGTAGAAAGGACTAAATGTTACAAGTCGGAATATGATGTATAAAAGGTTTGGATAGAAATGAAAAAATATAATGTCGTAAGAATGATTGTGATGGGCATTTTCGGGCTTTGTGTCACTTTTCTTTTGATGCTAGGTAAGTGTTGTGGCTTAAATTACAAGCAAATTTCTGTTGCTTTTAATTTGTGGCTGCAAGGAGGAGTATTGGCTTCGTCTGCAATATGCCCAAGTGTTTGTTGGATTATGTCAGGTCGCTTTTACGACTTCATATCTTTTTATGTATTGTTGATATTGATTATGTATGCAGTATTGAATGTGTTTTTATACATTAAAATGATTCGACATTACCATTTACCATTTGAGTATGCTTTCAATTTGTGTGTTAATGATTTGGAGGCAATAGCGAAAAAATGGAATTGTTCATATCATTGGGTGAATATAGTATTGTTTGTTGTTGTTTATCTAATCATGTTGACTAACAATGTTTTGTTGTCTTACTTAATTATATCACAAAAAATAGAATTCTTATGAACAATGAGTTGAATAAGCAGTGTACTATTGTTCTGTTTAAGATAGTACTATTTTTCTTAAGCTATTTGTTACTGGTAGCTTTTGGGTGTGTGTTTGTATATGTAGCATACTATTGCTTCATGAATTATGGATTGCCTGGTATCATGCAGTGTTATGATTCTGGTGAGTTCTTTTCGTTATTATGTATTGTGCTTCTGATAGCACTCCCTTGTTGTTTTCTTTTACTGTATGGATTATATCCGTTGAAATTTCTTTTGCGAAAGAGTAATAAGAGTGATGCATCAAGAGTAGAAGTGACGAAAGAGAAGATGCCAAAGTTGTTTACTTTAATAGAAGAGGTTGCTAAGTCGACTGGATGCAAAATGCCTTTGCATGTGTTCTTGTCGAATGAGGTAAATGCTTTTGTATTTTATAATAACACACTGCAATCAATCCTTTTCCCGACACGAAAAAATCTAGTGGTCGGCTTAGGATTATTTGTTAACACAAATACGGAGGAAGTAAAATCGATAATAGCTCATGAGTTTGGGCATTTTGCTCAAAGTTCAATGAAAATAGGTTCGGTTATTTATTATCTCAATACCGTGATGTATGATATGGCATTTCAGGAAGATAGGTGGGATGCTTGGCTAGATAAATATTTCCGGGGATTGAACAATCTCTGTAGATTTGGTGGTTGGTATGGGGCGATAGGGCAAATTGTACTTTTTTTATTGTATCATATCCTTGTGTTTGTTAAGGATGTGCTGCGTTGGATGTATAAGTTCGTAAATCGTTCTTACTATTCTCTTTCTCGTCAAATGGAGTTTGATGCAGATAGAGTGGCTTGTAGTATTGTTGGAAAAGAAATGTTTGTTTCGGCAATGATAAAAGTGAATTTCGCAAGCGTGGCAGAAAGCAATGCAGTAGCATTATGGAGACGTTTGCTTTCTGCTGGAAAGTATGCGCCTTTTTATGATGTTTTTACACAATATGAAAAAGTCAAGGCAGAAGAACTATGCACAACGATTTCATACGACAAGATAGAGACATGCCTGGATGATTTCGATGAAGAACCATCGGAGATAACATTTACAAATCTATATTCGGACCATCCTTCTGAGACGGAGAGAATAGAGAAAGTGCAAAGTATGCCTTCAAAACAGAAACTTCATCTTCAAAAAGCATGGGATGTATTGAGCGTATCCTCTGTTGAGGAGTGGGAAAAACTATTCCTTTGCACAAATACGAATGAAACAGAACGGCAGGCATTAATGAAAACGAATACTCTGTCGGAAACAGATTTGGCAGAATGGATAAAACAAGAATATGATGGTGTATGCTTGCCAAAATTCTATCGACCTTTCTTTGAAATAATGGGACGTTTTGACCTAGATTCTTTGGATGTTGATACTAAAACGCAATATCCTTTTACTGAAGCTAATAGAACGATAATGAAAGCTTTAAAGATGGAAATCAAAGATGCACAAATTATGCATCAACTACAGTTGCAAGACGAAATAAAATATGCTACTTATCGAGGGAAAGTATATGCTGTAAGTGATTTGCCATGTGAAGAAAAGGATGCGCAAGTAAAAGAACTTAGTCAAAAAAAATGTGCTATTCAGCAACAAATGTATTCTTATCTTGCTGCTAATTCGGAAGATAGTGTTAAGGCGATGTATGAATATTTGTTTGCGGGTATGAATGCTATAGATAGCCTTACTGCTCTTGATGAAGATATAGATAAATTTAGAGAGCGCTATATGCATCCTTACGATGATGACGATGTGCCTGATGATTATTGTGATTTAAAGATAGAATTGGGTGGTATGGTTCGTCAAAAGTTGAAACCTATTATGTTGGATTGCAGTACAAGCTTTTTTGAGTTGTGTGCAAAGATGGGGTGTAACCAAGAAAGGCTTAATGCTATTGTTGTATTTGCGCAGTCCGAAACTCCTGATTATACAAATTATGACATTAAGGTGGTTCTGGCAGAAATCAATAGAATATTGGATTATCGTAAGGCGCTTAAGGATATTCTTATGGGTATGATTGGCTATATTAAAGGTGACTTGGTAAATATTGCTCGAAAAATAGAACAGGATAGTGATAAATAACCAAAATCATTTGCTGGCAGTTTTGCTTTGTTCCAGAATAAAGACATAGTTTGGTTTGCGAGTTTTATGACGATTATATGGTACCGATTCACTGCTACTGCGCTGTCGTCAAATGGGGTGCTTATGGCTTCCGACTCCTTATTAACAACTTTACAAAAGAAATACAAATATGGTATTACTAGGAAAATTATCGGATTCATGCAGTGCGCTTTTACGTAAAATGGGAAAGCACAAGACTAAAAGGGCAGAGTTGCCCTTTCCTACAACTGGTATCATTGGAGCAATCGCTGGCGATTGCTTCGGGGCTGAGTATGAATTTCATCCAGTGAAGCATGGGGACTTCGATATATATAAAGAGCCTCGTTTTACGGATGATACGGTTATGACCTTGGCTGTTGCAAAATGGC
>ERZ773165.1891-NODE-1891-length-11429-cov-19.824072_pt1 | contig 11429 bp, 5 predicted proteins | sample MGYA00581003_ERZ773165 | MGnify/ENA primary metagenome ERZ773165 (study PRJEB29015, sample SAMEA2737817) | human gut metagenome | biome: human gut; feature: human-associated habitat; material: faeces | place: China | collected 2012 ... | reverse complement strand
AGGTAGGGGCAAGCCCCTACCCTAAATATGAGCCCCTTTCAGGGGCGCTGGCGCCACTTTACCAACCTTATTTTCCCGTATTTTTCCCCCTACTTATACAGAGCCTTTGAAGCAGCGGCGGCGCTTATGTTGTTCCGTCTTGAAATACTGCCACTGGTTTTGCACCTTGTCGTTGACTTCCAATTCGGGATTGCTCTCGGCATATTCAAATCCCATCTTACGGTAGATGGGGATGAGGTCGGTGAAGAGCAGGGCGTTGGCACCCTTTCCCTGATAGTCGGGACGCACGGCCACGAGCAGGAGGTCGAGCGTTTTCGGACGTTTCCACATGAGAGCCTTGAGCAAATGGAACCATCCGAAGGGCAGCAGACGGCCCTTGGCTTTCTGAAGGGCACGCGAGAGCGAAGCCATTGAGATGCCGACGGCAACAAGTTCGCCGGCTTCGTTTTCCACGAGCGTCACCATGCGGAGGTCGAGCACAGGCACGTACATGTTGACATACTGGTCGATCTGGCGTTCTGTCATTTTCGAGAAGCCAAACAGGGGGGCGTATGCTTCGTTGATGAGGCGGAAGATTTCATGGCCGATGCCAGATTGGCGCACTTCCTTCTTGCTGGTGAGCTTGCGCACGTGGAGCCCATATTTCTTGCTGATGATTTCAGAAATGCGGCGGTGCTTTTCGGGAATTTCCTCAGGCACATAGATTTTCATTTCCACCCAGTCGGCCGACTTCACCAGTCCGAGTTTTTCCATGTGCTCGGGATAGTAGGGATAGTTGTAGATGGTGGCCATCGTGGAGAGTTGGTCGAAGCCCTCAATGAGCATGCCCTCGGCATCCATATCGGTAAATCCGAGCGGGCCCTCGATTTCGTTCATGCCACGCTCCTTACCCCAAGCCTTCACCGTGTCGATAAGAGCACGGCTCACTTCGAGATCGTCGATGAAGTCAATCCATCCGAAGCGCACGCACTTTTTATTCCACGTTTCGTTGGCACGGCGGTTGATGATGGCCGCCACGCGTCCGACGATTTTCCCGTTCTCGTCGTAGGCCAAGAAATAGTCGGCTTCGCAAAATTCGAAGGCGGCATTTTTCTCGGGCGAGAAGGTGTTGAGCATATCGTCGTAAAGATCGGGGACGGAATAGGGGTTGTCCTTATAAAACTCGTAGTTGAAGCGGATGAAGCGCTTGAGCTCCGATTTGCTGGTTACTTTTCTGATTTCAACAGACATATTTATATATGTGTAGGTGTTCAATATTACGCCACAGTTCCCGTTAAGAGCCTGTTAGCCAATTTGCCTACAAAGTTACATAATTTATCTTTTATAGCGGATTTTTTTTCTGATTACGAACAGTTTTAAGGGTGGGACGTTTATAATTGGGAAATTGGAGGTTGGCGACTGCGCCCTCGCGGTGGAGATTTGCGCTGGTCAGCACAATCGTCTGTTGCGGCGAAGCATTGTAGCTCACTTTGCTCGCAAAGTGAGGGCCACGAACACGTAGCGAACATGTCCAGTGCTCTGGATTATGACATTGTCGGTTTTCCAGCCCATACTTGGCCGCCGCAATATTCATCCCCCTCACTTTGCGAGCAAAGTGAGCTACAGTGCTTCGCCCCTTCCTACGCCCATATATATACGTCAATTCATTGTTGCACCATCTGAGTAAAAAAAGACAGGGCATAAGAAATAATTCCTTACTCCTCAAAATTGCTCAAGTTATTTTTTACCATTACTTAAACCATCCTCACCGCTTAACCCTTTTTTAGCCACCGACTTACCCCCATTCCAAGGCTATATCGTATCTTTGCAATTATGAGAAAAAACTTTCAACCATGATACCTATCAAACATTTCTTCTTGGGACTTTGCCTGATGTGCCTATCGACGGGACAGGCCGCAGCCCAAAGCTATGCCCGCCTATGGAAGGACGCACAGGCGGCGATGAACGACGACAAACCGAAGACGGCCTTGCAAACCGTTGAACGCATCGTGGCGAAGGCGACGGCTGAACGCCAGGAGGCCCAATTGCTGAAGGGGGTGTTGGTGCAGCTACAACTGCATCAGGACATCGCGCCCGACAGTGCGAAAAAGATGCTCAGACAACTGGAAGAAACGGCTGGACGGCCAGACGGCATGACGCCGGAGGCCGCCGCTCTGTGGCGCTCCGCTGCGGGACAGCTGTGCATGAAGCAATGGGGAGACACGGCGGCCGTCAGTCGCGGCAAGGGCTTGCTGCGGGCTTCGGTGGCCGATTTCGAGAGACTCCACCAGGCTAAGGCGACGAACTATCTGCCGCTCTTCGTGGAGGGGAAAGACAGTCGATACTTTCAAAACGACCTGCTGTCGGTGTTGGCGAAACCGCTGCTGCAAAATGCGGCGTTCACGCAGGAGGAGCGCCGGGCAATGGCGGCGAAACTGTTTCGCTTTTATAACACCAAACACTTGCGCGAGGCGGCCTTGCTCTCGGCGCTCGACACCGTGCGCCTGACACCCTACCGCCTGCCGATGACGGAAACGCTGCGGAAGATGGCGGCGGACTATCGCGATGTGCCACTGAACGTGGAGACGTATATCGAACTGGTGGCGCACGCCAACCGCGAAGGCAACGCGGGCAACGCCACCGACAGCATGGTGGTGGCACTGGCCCGCGAGGGACTGGCGCTCTACGGCAAAATGCCACGGGCGGAAAGGTTGCGCCACTGGGTGAAGGAGAAGGAAAACACGGAGGCGGCGCTCTCGCTCCAGCGCCAACGTTTCTTGCCAGGGAAGGACTATGCGTTGACCGTCAGGGTGAGGAATGCCAAGGACGTGACGTTGCGTCTGGTGAGGCTTAACGCCAAAGCCGACGACAAACGCCTGACTGCGGGCAACGAGAAAGCGCTGAGGGGCATCGCGGGGCGCGTGGTGAAGACTTACGACAAGGCATTTGCCGCCAAACCGGCATGGGCGTTTGTCGAGGACAGTATGCTGGTGCGCTTCCCCGAAACGGGGGTCTACCGTCTGGAACTGCTCGTTGAAGGGAAAGCCGTGGCGAGCGAAACGGCCTATGTTTCGCGTCTCTTCGCCATGCGCCTGACGTCGGAGGGCGACACCTGCCGCCTGCGGGCCGTGGATGCCGTCAGCGGCCAACCGCTCAAAGCGGCCAAGCTCCGCATTCTCCGCCGAGAGAACGGAAAATACGTACAGCAACGCACGCTGACCGCTGATGCAGAAGGGGAAATCGTTGTAAAGAGAGAGGCAACGCGGAGCAATCTGCGCTATTTTCTCTCCACGCCCGATGATGCGTTTCTTCCCAGTCTGTCGTTGGGATTTTCCCTGGGAGAGGCCGACGACGTTGTCAAGGAAAGCACCACAGTCAGTCTCTTCACCGACCGCGCCATCTACCGGCCAGGACAGGAAGTGGCGTTCAGCGGCATCGTCTACACGCAACGGGGCGACGAGGTAGAGGTCCATCCACGCTTCAGTTCGGATTTCCTGCTCCGCGACAGCAACGGGCAGGAGTTGGCACGACTGACGTGCCACACGGATTCGTTTGGCGTGGTCAGCGGACGTTTCCGCCTGCCGTCGGTCTGCCTGCCGGGAATGTTCTCCCTGCAAGGTACCAACGGCGGTTACACTAATTTCCGCGTAGAAGAATACAAGCGGCCGACGTTCACGGTCAGCACGACACTGCCCCAGGAGGCGTTCCGCCTGGGCGACTCCATCACCATCAAGGGGAAGGCTGAGACGTTCACGGGACTGCCCGTGAAGAACGCCCGCGTGAAATACACCATCGGCCGACAAGGTAGCTATTTCTACTACCGCAGCGGCCAGGTGGGGGAGACGATGGAGCGGGAAACCGTCACCGACTCTTTGGGAACGTTTTGCATTCCGCTGACACTGCGCCTCAACGAAGACCGATACGACGGGGCACGCCCGTTGCGCTTCGCTCTTTTCTCCATCCAGGCTGATGTCACGGCGGAGAACGGCGAGACGGCTTCCACCTCGCGCTTCGTTTCTGCCAGCACGAAAGCATCGTGGCTCTCTACGGATTTCCCAAAGACGGTGTGCCGCGAGGTGCCGGGGCACTTCACGGTGGCCCACACGGGAAACAACGGACAGACGCTCGGCGGGGAGGCTGACTTCCGGGTGACGCAAGGTCAACGCACCGTGGCCACCGGCCGCCTAACGATGGGGTGTCAAGCGCTACCGAAAACTGTGGCGGCCCTACCCTCTGGCGAATATCTCATGAGCATCACCATGACGGGAGTGGACACGCTAAGGCAGACTTTCGTTATCTTCTCGGAGCACGATGAGCGCCCCTTCGGCCATCAAACGTTCTGGAATTATGTACGCACTTCGGAGCGTGGCGACAGTGCTTTGGTGGTGGTGGGGTCGCCCTGCGACAGCGTGACGCTCTTCTGCGACATCTTTGCTGGCAACCGGCGCGTTGACCACCGCATGCTGACGTTCTCCAACCGCCTGCTGCGCTTCCCGCTCTGCTATAAAGCGGAATGGGGCGACGGGGCGACGGCGATTTTTGCATTCGTCAGAAACGACACGCTCCACCGCGTGAGCACTTCCCTGATTCGTCCGCAACCGGAAAAACGCCTAAATCTCCGCTGGCGCAGTTTCCGCAGCACATTGCAACCGGGACAGGGCGAGACTTGGAGCCTGCAGGTGACGAACGCCGACGGCACGCCAGCAACGGCTTCGTTGATGGCGCGGCTCTACGATGCGTCGCTCGACGCTTTCGCCACCTCGAAGTGGACGCTGCCGCTTTATTTCGAACGCCACGTGCCGACGGCACGCTATTCGGACATGCCTGCCTATGCGCTCTGGCTCACTTATCAAAAGTCTTGGAAGGCGAGAACGGTGCCGACGATGGCCTTCACCGTTTGGAACGAACAATTGCTGAGTTCTTCTTATGGCATCACCACAGATTATGCCGTCAGGAAATTCGGTTCGATACGTCTGCAAGGGAAAGGACAGGTGCTCATGGCCAGCGCCGCCACGCGCAGCAACGGCAGCATGAAGCGGGAGTATGAAATCTCTGTCGGCGCCGATAGGGCCGACGAGGCCGCACAACCGGAATCGGCCACGGAGGTGGCGGAAGCAGGCGCGACGACCAGCGGCGGCCAAGCCCGCGTGAATTTCGCGGAGACGGCGTTCTTCCTTCCAGCTTTGCAGACGGACGAGAACGGCATGGCAACGTTGTCTTTCACCCTGCCGCAGCGTCTGACGTCGTGGAACTTCACGGCCTTGGCGCACACGAAGGGGATGGACAACGGACGGCTCGACACGACGGTTGTGGCGCGAAAAGAACTGATGGTTGAACCGGCGCTGCCGAGGTTTGTCCGCCAAGGCGACCGCCTCACGGTGCCTGTCACGCTACGCAACTTGACGGAGAAAACGCTACGCGGCACGCTCTTCTGCCATACGGCTGACCCCGATGGCCGACAAGGTGCCAAGACGCAAAAAAGGAAATTCACGTTGCGGGCGGGAGAGGAACAGGTGCAGCGTTTCGACATCGAGACGGCGGACAACGCTTCGCTACTGCTCTGCCGCATCACGGGCGAAACGCTGGATTTCAGCGATGGCGAGGAGCATCTGCTGCCAGTGTTGGCCAACAGCGTGGAACGCTCCGTGAGCGTTCCGTTTGCCATGACGAAAGCGGGACGCACGGAAGTGCGCACTGACACGTTGTGGAGCCGCCAGGCCGAAAACCGCCGCCTGACGGTGGAAATGACTTCCAATCCGACGTGGAGCGCGGTGTCGGTTTTGGCACCGCTGGCAACGACCAACGAGGAAAGTGCCACGGGATGGGCAACGCGCTACTATGCCCTGCTTCTGGCGGAACAACTGACGAAGGAGAACCCAGCCATTGCACGGGCCTTGGCGGACTCAGCGGCGGTTTGGACCTCGCCACTCTCGCGGAATAGTGATTTGAAACAGGTGTTGATGGCTGAATCGCCTTGGGCTGCCGAGGCGAAGACGGAACGGGAACGGGCGGCGGCGCTGGCCCTATTGTTTGACGCGCCAGCGATGGCAGTCTACAAAGCAACGGCAGTCGACCATCTGCAGGCTTTGCAGGATGCTCAAGGCGGCTGGTGCTGGTATCCGGGCATGCGGGCCAACGTTTATCTCACAGCCGACGTGGCGCTGCTTCTGGCACGTCTGCAAACGATGGCACCGAAAAAGGTAACGGCCATGATGCTCGACAAGGCTGTGGCCTTCCTGCAACGCGAGATTAAAGAGGAAGTGGCACGCGCCAAGCGCGAAAAGCATACCATATATATAGGAACGGCACACCTCAACTATCTCTACATCCGCGCTCTGCTCAACCAACCGGCAGACGAGACTACGCGCCTGCTCACCAAACTGGCACTGAAGCAAGCGCCAACAGCCACAATGGACTTCAAGGCGCTGCTGGCGGTTGTCTTGCAAAAGACGGGCGACAAGAAGGAAGCAAAGACGCTGCGGGAGAGCCTGAAGGAACACACGGTGAGCACACCGGCCTTTGGACGCTATTTCGACACGCAGCGCACGCGATTTTCTTCGCAGTGGTACCGCATTCCAGCACAGGTGGCAACCATCGAGGCACTACGCGCTTCGGGCAACGCGGCGGACGAAAAGGTGGCGGACGAGATGCGCCTATGGCTGATGCAGAGCAAGCGCACCCAGATGTGGCAGGCTGGCCGCACGTCGGCCGATGCCGTCTATGCCTTGCTCGCTGCCGACAACGACCGCCAACCTGTGATGAGCCTCAACACGTCGACACGCCCGATGACTTATTCGCTCTACCAGGGACGCCATCTCGTTGGCTTCAACGCGCCCTCAAAGGCGAAGGGAGTCGCGACTTGGGGATATGTGTGCGACACGTATGCCGAGGGGAAACCGCTACTGGCCGACCGCCTCATCGTGAACAAGGAAACGGAGGGGTTGAGCTGGGGAACGGTGACGGCACAGTTCACCGAACCGCTGACGGCCACTACCGCGAGCGGCACCGACCTCTCTATCTCGCGCCACATACAACGTTGGGAAAAGGGCCAATGGACAACGCTTCCCGCTAAGGCCACGCTCCGCGTTGGCGAACGTGTGCGACAAGTGGTGACGTTGAAGGCGATGCGCGACATGGACTTTGTGGCAGTCAAACTCTCCCACCCTGCCAATTTTGAAGTTCGGGACGCGCTTTCTGGCTATGTCTGGAACGCGCCACGCGGCAGTTACCGCGCTGTGCGCGATGCCTCCATCGCCCGCTATTTCGACCATCTGCCAAAGGGGACGGTGACGTTCACGGAGGAATACAACGTGAACCGCGCAGGAAGCTATGAATGCGGTATCGCCACAGCCCAATGCCAATATGCTCCTGAGTTTTCAGCCAACACGGCAGGCAAGGTGGTAAAGGCGGAATGAAATGTTTTGACAGGGGGGGGCAGCGCGGACATTTGGCGAAAGTCAGAGGCGAAGCACTGTAGCTCACTTTGCTCGCAAAGTGAGGGGGGCGATTCTTTGGGCGGCCTTCGCGGCGCTGGTCCAAACGTTTTTCGCTATGTGTTCGTGGCCCTCACTTTGCGAGCAAAGTGAGCTACAATGCTGGCGCCGCAACAGACGATTGCGCGGGCCAGCGCAAATCTCCGCCGCGAAGGCGCTACCGCTACCCTTTGATATTTCAATTTTGAACGCCCCATAATTTTGACAACCGACTCACGCAACAAAAAAGCACTGCCAGAATACCCTCATCGAGGATATTCTGGCAGTGCTTTTATTACGACTAATGCTATGGTTGGCGGTGCTTGCAGGCATTCAGGCTGCGTTAACAATGCCGTCTACTTAGTTATGGTTCAACTTTTTCTTTCACCATTACTTACCACCAGCCTTTCATTTTCTGTCTTCTCCAAATTCTTCCTGCTGCCGTTCGACTTCCTTGAGGCGCTTGGCGTTTTCAACGCTGCGGCGCTGTTCTTCAAGAATATTGACGGACGACTGGCGAGAGACATCAAGGGCATAGCCTGTCGTATGGGGTATTGAGGCGGCTTCGGAGGCGTCGTAGACGAGCGGGACGCTGGTTGCAACGCTGCTAAATTCCAACACTCCGCTCACGGGTTTCTGCGAACCTTCGAAGAGCATGCTGGCGGTCACCCTTATCTTTCCAGGTTTCAAGGTCGACTGGATAAGCACGGGGGCCGTTCCCCATTTGACGGGGACGGGGTTGGCCATTACGTCGGCACCGCCCAATATGCGGCCTTCGCCTTCCACGAAGAATTTGATATAGTCGTTGTTGAGTCGCTTGATGTTTCCGTTCTGGTCGGCCACGGCAGCGACAACGACAACGGCATCAGAGCCATCGGCACGAAGCGGCTGTTTCTCATGGTCAATCCAGAGGATGATTTTGGAGGGGCGGAGGGCCGGGCGCACGGTGTCGGCAGCCACGACTTTTCCGTCAACGATTCCCTCGGCCAAGAGGTATTCATCGGCAATGCGTCCCTTACACGAGAGGGCTTTCAGCGCCATGAAATCGTAGACATCCTTGAAGGTGATGACGGGCGAGGGCATGCCTTCCTTCGTTGCGGGCTTTTTATAGCTATACTGCTTGCCGCCGCGATTGAAAGTGAGGCGCACTTCTTCGCAATTGGAATAAACCGTCACATCCTTGGGCGAAAATGGGGTCATCTCATGGGCGATGTGTACCATCGGTCCTGTCTCAAACGGACGCTCCTCTTTCAAGATGTCGCGCTGCGATTGGAACATATAATAGGAATATTTCGGCTGGCGGAAAACGTCCATGATGCCGCCATAGAAGGGATCGGGATGATAACCGCGCTGATGGTCGAAGGAATGCCAAAGACAACCGCCGATGTGCTGGCGTGTGGTGCGATAGAGGCCATCGTAAGAAGTATAGGTGTAGCTCGGTTTGGCATAGTGTTGCGCCTGCACAAGCATCGGCACCTCGCCCCAATTGCGTGCCACACGGCTGGGAGAATTGTGGCTATTCCAATCGTCGACATTGTCGCCCCATTCACGGGTGAAATACGTGATGCGCTTGTCCATCTGCGTAACGGAGACATCGTTGCCGTTGGTGGGATGGGCAAACAACACGTCGTAATATTCATGGCCGCGGGCCGTGGCGTCGCAGCCAGACGTGCTGTAAGGGAAGGGATATTCCTCATTGACGATGTCGCGCGTTTGCTTAGCGAAGTCGGCGGGATACCAGGTTTCGTTCAGAATGGGTTCCCACATCCAAAGGCAGGCATGGTTGCGGTCGCGGCGCACGAGGTTACGGGTGTCGCTGAAAACGCGCTGGGCAAACTCTGGCGCGTCGTTCCAGAATTGCCACCCGGGGATGTTGTCGAGCACAAAAAGGCCCAATTCATCGCAGGCATCCATAAAGGCGGGGTCTTGCGGACAGTGGGCGTTGCGGATGACTTTAAGTCCGGCATCGCGCAGCTTTTTGGCGTCGCTCCAGTGCAAACTGTTGGGCACGGCATTTCCCACTACGGCAAAATCCTGGTGGCGGTTGGCACCGATGAGCGGATGGGGATAGGGCTTGCCATTGAGCCAGAATCCATCTGCGCCCTTAAATTCCACACTGCGTATGCCAAGGCGCTGACGGTAGCCATCGACAACGCGGCCTTTTTGGTCAAGAACACGCACGAGGAGCTGATAGAGTTGCGGATTCTCGGGCGACCAAAGGGAGGGCTTTTTGAGCGTGAGGCGATTGACGGTCTGCACGGCCTGCCCTGGTTTCACGGAGAATTTCTGGTTGACAAGGGCTGCCTGCCGACCGTTGGGCTGCAAGAGTTGATATTCCACAACGCCAGAAAATGCCTTACTGCGCTCGTTGCGTACCTGCAATTGCAGGCGCACCTCGGCAGAGGCGTCGCTGACATGATTGTAGGACACAAACAAGCCACCGCCCGCCACAGTGTTTTCGATATTGGGGTCGGTGATATGAAGGCGGTCGTGCGCCACAAGCCAGCAGTCGCGATAGATGCCACCGAAATAGGTGTAATCCAGCATTTCCTGCTTCTTGCCCGGCGGATATGAGGGGTCGTTGCTGTTGTCGGTCATCACGGACAGGACATTCTCACGCGACCAGTCGACCACGTCGGTGATGTCTGCCACGATGGGCAGATAACCACCATAATGCTCCGACAGGAGATGGCCGTTGAGAAAGACTTTACTCTTGCCCATGATGGCTTCAAAATGCAGATAAAGTTTCTTGCCTTTGAGACGGGCTTCTGGACGAAAGTGTTTGCGATACCACACAACGCCCTGATAGTTGACACAGCCGCTGGCTTCCGTTGGGAGATAGTCGATGCCGTGGGGCAACGAAACGACTTCCCAAGCTGCATCATCGAAATCACGCAACTCGGCACCGCGCTGCTGACCTTTGCAAAAACGCCAGGCGGGATTCATGGAGAAGACTTCGCGCCCAGAATTTGGCAACTGAAAGAAACCAGCCGTGGAAAATTCAGGCTGGCGTTGTGCTCCTAATGTGAGGGCCAAAAAGGATAGGAGCAAAAATAGGTGTTTCTTTTTCATAGGTTTGGAATAGGTATAGAATAATAGATCTGGATTGGCGTCATGAAAGTATAGATTCCACATCAAAGTTCCTGCACGCAACCATTTTCCACCATCAGGCGGTGGCTGTTGGGGAAAATCGACGGGAGGGCTTCATCGTGGCTGACAACGACGATGGCCATATTGGGACGCTGCTGGTTGAGGGTGTCATAGAGCTGTTGCCTGTGTAGGGCATCGAGGTGGGTATCTGGCTCGTCAAGCAAGAGAAGTTCGGGACGGCTCACGAGGGCACGGCCGAGGAGTGTTCGCTGCCATTGGCCGCCGCTGAGACTGTCGATGGGGCGCGCCGCAAGATGGTCGAGACCCAGGGTGGAGAGAGTGTCCATCGCCTGGCGGTCGGCTTCGCGGCTGAAACGGCGGAAGAGCGACTTCTGATTGGCGAGACCGGAACGCACCACTTCTAAAACGGTGACGGGAAACTGGCGGTCGATGCTGCGATATTGCGGAAGATAGCCGAGGCGCAAGCCAGGACGGCGCAACACACGGCCAGCATCGGGCGCCGACAATCCGGCAAGGAGGCGCAAAAGCGTGGTTTTACCACCGCCATTGGGACCTTGGAATATCCAAAAGTCGAGCGGATTGACGGTCAGAGACACACCTGAGAGCACAGACTGGCGGTCGTAGCCTAAGGACACGTCTTGAAGTTGGATTAAACTGTCCGGCATAATGTCTTGATGAGTTGGTGAAAGATATATTCAATGGGGGAAAGGAGGGGCTCGCGGTGAGAGGGGGCAAAATCCAGATAAATCAAGGTTAGTAGAAAGGCGACAGCGCTGCAAGAAGCACCGCGTGGGCATTTAGCGGAGGTCTGAGGCGAAGCACTGTAGCTCACTTTGCTCGCAAAGTGAGGGGGGGCGAATATTGTGG
>ERZ773165.1885-NODE-1885-length-11460-cov-2.657606_pt1 | contig 11460 bp, 15 predicted proteins | sample MGYA00581003_ERZ773165 | MGnify/ENA primary metagenome ERZ773165 (study PRJEB29015, sample SAMEA2737817) | human gut metagenome | biome: human gut; feature: human-associated habitat; material: faeces | place: China | collected 2012 ... | reverse complement strand
GGCTTTCTGGGCCTGCTCACGTTCAAACGTAAATCTTGTGATTTCCTCGATGAATTGTCGCTCTTTGGAGGTGGCCTTGCTCCAGCTGATGCCAAACTTGCGGCACATCTGCATATGGATTTCATAAAACCGTTCGCGTGAACCACTGAACTGATCTAGATACCATTTCATTTCGGCGTTTCTATCCATCGTATCACTCCTTCAACGGCCTGATTCATAGATCAGAATTCCTTTATGGAACACTTCGTTTTCTACAGTAAACTGATCCTTGCGCTCGTCAAAGCCGCTTTTTGTGCCGACCAGAATATCCATGGGGCGCTGCTTCACGTCACGGATTGCTTTATATGCAGAAGCGGCTACGGCGTGAAGATCTTTCTCGCCGTCGTCTACAATAATATAAAAGTCAAGGTCGCTATCGGCATGAGCGGTACCTCTTGCAAAAGAACCGAACAAATAAATACAAATAGGATTGACCTGTTCAATGAGCTTTTGTTTTATGATTTCAATTTCGTCCATAAATGCCCCCCTTTCGCTCATAATACTATAGCAAGCTGCAAAACAATAATCAATGACGAATAGAAAAGAGGGAACCTTTGAAAAAGATGATATTTGTATGGGCGCTGTTGCTTCCTTTTGCAGAAATGGTGTGTTATAATATAAAAAACGAAAAATGATGCTGTGTTTTTGCACCTTATATTGTGCGTTGTTCTGATAGTTCGTCTGTTCAGGTCAAGATTGATACAGCCTTAGCAGCAGACATTTCCGCAACACACAATGCCCCACTTTGGCAAACAAATTGGGATTCGCCTCTTTTATCAGACCCATCTGTACAAAAATATGCAATGAAGACAGAAGATGGCGAGTTGGTCGCTTTAGCAGCATATCAGATCTCCGGTCGTAAAGCATACGTTTACATTCTTTACGCAGAGAGCGCACCAGCAAGCAACCCCGTTCTTACCAAGAAAGCGGAACGGAAGTATTGCGGAATCGGTGCAGCTTTGATCGCATTTGGCATTAAATTCTCCATTGACAACGGATGCCGCGGAGATGTGGTATTTGACGCAAAAACAGATGAGTTGGCCAAGCACTATGCGGAAGATTTCGGTGCCAAACGGATCCCCAGCGCAGCGAGCGGAGGACCGAAACGTTTTATGCTTGCAGACGAGGATGCTTGGTTGCTGTTCTCAAAGTACTTAGTAGAGGAGGAGCAGGAACATGGATAAAAAGAACAATGCACAATATGTGATCGACGAATTAGCATCGCAGGCGGGCGGCTACTTTTCAATGCCCACACAAGAAGACATTGCGTACACAGATTTGCTTTTCGATGTTTGCCGGCAATTTGGTATCCGATACTATTCGGCTTCTGCCAAGGAAAAGGCTTTCGTCGAAGAAGTAACAAGGGTGACATGGGCGAAGCAGCAGGAAACCGCGACGGGAATCAAACAAAATATTCGCCCCGCGTTCTCGGCGTAACATCCAAGGGTTGCTGCAGAATCTAAAATATCAGAACAAAGAAACGGGAAGATCCGAAATGCTTTCGGATCTTCCCGTTTTATGATTATAGAATGACATATATGGGAAGCTGATGCCGAGACACTGGAAAACAGAAAAGTGAGGCCCCGGCTTCGGAGCCTCACAGACGCTTTCTTTCGGGATATCCCTATTCAGCCTGCGGCAACGCTTGCCCAAGCAGCACTCCACACCCGACCGAAGCCGAACCGGCCGGATGCTTCTACATGACGATAAACAGTCAAGCTGTTATCTGCATTTTAATTATAAGGTTTTTGTTGACTTTTTTCAACTTTTTTCAACTGGTTTTTCGGACGCACCAGGGACAATACATATAGAATCTATTTCAATTTTTTCGACTGTCAACGCATAGTGCTGCGGCAGATATGCTTTTTTGAGCTCGCTGACAACTGTACTGACCGGCAAATAGACCCTGTAGGCTTGCCCCACAGACAGCCGCTTGTTCTTTTCGACGCAGAAGATGACCTGTTCTCCGTCTGCTTTTTGCAGAATGACCCTGCGCTGGTGCTGAAATGGAATGCTGGAAACTGCAAGGCAGACACCGTCTTCTGCACGGTAGCGCTCATTTGCAAGCAGTACATAAAGCTCTGCGCAGCGGATGCCGCAGAAAAGCAAGAGCAATGCGCTGAGGATCAGAAACGTCCGGTCGCCGGAGAAGGCGGAAATGATGGCTGCGGCCAGAAACGGCAGGCAGAGCAGCAGCGACAGCAGCCACTTCTGCAGCAGCGGCGCAGGCCACGCAAGAATCTTTTTCATGGTCAGCACCGTTCAAAGACGATCTGCTTATGCAGATAAAGGTTTGCGATTGCCGCCGAGACAGGGCGTGCCTGCCGGGACGCTGCCATCAGGATCGGCAGATTCTCGCTGGTGGTCAATTCATCGTCATACAGGCAGTCCATGAGCTGCGCATCGGAACGAAGCGTCCGCACACCGCGTTCGGCGCATTTGATCAACTCCGCACTGCTGAGAAGCGCCTGATTTGCCAGCCGCACGATCTGCCGTTCCGCTGCATCCTGTTTTGGGCGTGAGAGCAGGCGAATTGCTTTAGAGAACGGCGCACCGTCCCAAATCCAGAGCTTTAGGAACGCGCCGAACCGCAGAAACGGATTTGCAGATACCGGTGCGATATACAGACACGAAAGCAGATCATAGAGCGATTCATACTCGCTGCCGCCGTGCCCCTCCGCGACCAGCCCGCGGGTGACAAGCCGGTCGATGCAGTCGTCCAACGTCCGGCGGGACGTAAATGACAGCCCGCGCGTCAGCTTCAAATAAGCTTCCGCAATCTGACTGCGTGACAGGATCCGCCATGCAAGACTGCTCCAAACGGTCATTTCCTGTACGTCGAGCATATATTCCTTCCTGCCAACGATGACGACGGGATATTTCTTGCCGTCCAGTGTGCGATGACATTTGAAATGCCCAACGGCTGCGTATTTCGTGTATTCCATAGCAGTACCTCCAATGTGCTTTTATTTTTCTTTTACGGGTGTGCCAGAAGAATTTCAACAAGCGATGTCGAAAGCGTCCAGAAAATCCGGGTCGCTGCGGAGCTTCTTTGCCGCGCGGGAGATCCATGCGCCGACATTATTGGAACTGGTGTGATAGAGAACCGCAATGTCCTTGCAGTCAAAGCCCTTCGTTTTGAGGACGAGCGCGTCAACGCCGAGCTTTGCAACACCACGATAATGCTTCTTGCAGGAGGTAAGCACTGCGCCGGTGTCCACACCGGAAAAATGCGCATGATCTGTGCATACCGGCGTTGGGAGGCTTGCGTCCGGGTCGTCCAGCGACTGCTCTGAGATGTATTTGCGCCAGCTTGTCTGCTTGCGGCAGCAGTCGATCAGATGGTTGCGGATGACCGTGATGGCGTAGGTCTTGAACGAAGTGCCGCCATGATAGCTTGCTGCCGCATGGCAGAGCGCAACGCACCCCTCCTGAAAGAGATCGTCATATTCCATACGGCAGTTGCTTTTGGGAATAAGATTTGCAATCGTCCAGTGGACAAATTCAAGGCTGTTTTCTACGAGAAACTGCTGCTCAGCGGTCAACACGATGCTGCTTCGATCCATTTTGTTTCACCTTCCTTTGTGCGTTCAAAAAATCCTTGCAAAGCAATATAACCTGGTCACACCGATACTCCGAGAAGTTGGCAATATGTGCGTCAGCTTCCGGGACGCCAAGCCGGACGCACAGCCATGCGTAAGCATCCTGTTTGCGCATGAAGCCTTTCTCCCAAAGCTGGTTGAAGGTCCGATGTGCCTGCATCCGCTTCTGCCGGAGCTCTTTGTTGGCAAGAGTCCCCATTGGAAGTCCGGTCGCCTTGTGCGCCTGTACATAAGCGTCGCAGGCGGGATACCGGGAGCAGACGTAGAGCTTTGCTGTCCGGTCTTTCGTGTGAATGCCATAAATGCTGCTGGCCGGGCGAAGCTGCGCCGGCGCGTGGCAGTATGGACAGGTAATGTGGGCTTTTTTCAAACTGAGATCCTCCTATGTATTACTCAGAAGGAAGAAGGGAGAGTATCTGTAAACAGCAGTCTGCATCGTCTGACAGGCACCAGTTGAGATATAACGCATAAATATCCTCAAAGGCGCTGCGGGAGATGTTGCCGCGGCATTCGCTTGGGTCGATCCGCTGCGCAGTGAGACGTTCATATTCGGCAGCAGGAATCAAAACAGGCTTGCCGTCGGCATCTGCGCTCATCAAATAACCAGAACAGGGCGAATGACATTTGCACTCGTTGCAGGAGATGAAGCAGGCATTTCGCCAGTTTCCGCGGCAGGCGGTCAGAAATTCTGCAAGCTGTTGAATGGTTGTCCTCATAGGTTTGTCCTCCAAATCCTTCTATAACAATACGCACCGCAAAACGACAAAAAGACCACTTGAACCTGTGAATTTTCTGTAAATTATGAAAATGCACCCGGTCAGCAGTGCTGATCGGGTGCAGATTTCAGCCGATGATCCAGAACGGCCCGCCGGAACCGGCGGCTTTGCTGGCTTCATTCAAAATGATGGACAGATCCCAGCTCTGTTCGCTCCGCGTCCGGCTGGCTGGATCGGCAACGAGGATCTTTTCATCTTGGACGCCGCGCAGCACAATAAAATGTCCGGACGAGGTAAAATGCCCAGCGGACATGATGGCGACGACCAGCTTGCTGCTGGAAAGCGCGTCCGTGATCCGCTGCGGCTCCGATGCGGTGCAGCCGGAGACTGGCAGGCCCCACGCTTCGGCGGCTGCCGGGATGAGCGCGTGATACGAACCGCTTCCGCTGCACCAGTAGCCGTGCTCATATGACCACTTTGCCATCTCCACGGGATCGACCAGATCGTCCGTGAGAGAAGACACTACCATTGCCATGCAAGTCGGGCCGCAGCCGTAGCCGCCGATATTGTCGGTGCCATAGGGCTTGTTCGCATAGCGTTCATCGAGCTGATTGTAATAGACGACCTCTGTGCTGCCATCTGTGTAGCGGATGTCGCCAAGCGCAGGGATCGTGAAGCGGCTCTCAGACGAGGAGAGATTCTGAAACAGACCGTCGCCCAGAAACAGGCTGAGATTCTCGGCAAAGTTCTGCGCAAGCGTCTTCTGCTCTGCGGTCAGATGAAAAATGGAGTCGGCAAAATACGCTTCGCCGCGATAGGTCAGTGTATAAACCCGCACCGTCACCTCACGAAGCTCTGTGACTTCCTCGCCATCCTCATTGAGAACGGCTTCTTCAACCTCGCGTGTTTCATCCTCGTAGGTATAGTCGTACAGTTCACCAATACCAGAGCGCAGAAGCTGCTTCATATCCTCCAGAGAAATGGCGGCAACGTCCGTATCGCGGTACGCACAGTATTGCGAGATGAACAGATTGACGTTGTTGATGCGTTCATCCTCATAGGGATTGACGATCTCATACTGGTCGGCGCTGGATGCGGCGAAATCGTCTGCGATCCGCTGCTCGGCATCGGCAATACCACTTCCAAGCAAGTCGCTGACCGCAAATGCGATCTCGTTCATGTTTTCGGCGATTGCAGCCTGATCATTCAGAATGGTGGTATCGCCGGTGGTCTGCGCCGTGCCGCCGAAGATCAGCGTTGGAAGCATCACGAGGAACAACAGCGGGATCGCAAGGATAGAGAGCAGCGCAAGAAGAATCTTCTTTCCGTGCCTGGCTGCCGCGATTGCGACACTGGCAGCCGCGCCGTAGGGACCGCCGAGGGCGGCCCCATTTGCAGCTGCGGCTGTGATCTTACCTGCTTTTGCGGCGCCTTCCACGACCTTTGCGGCGGTGCTGCCGACCTGAACGGCTTCGTCCAGTCCGGACTGCCGATTTTCATTTACGCCCATTCGAGTACAAAGACGACCGACATGATCTCCTGCCCGGTCACAGGCTGAGAGACGGCGGACACGACGGCATCATAGTTGATGGAGAGCGCGTCTGCTTCTTTGACCGTCCACGGCGCAGCCAGTGTGAAGACCTCGGAATCGCCGGTTTTGCTGGTCTCGGAAGAATTGATCTTGAAGCCGACCTGCTTGGCATCCACTTTGGCCTTTGCCATGTTGGTCGAATACGGCACAAACTCCCAGCCATTTTTGCTGGTGACGCTGACGGAAGAAACTTTCACATCACCGGTGGAATTGTTGACGATGGAAGCGGAGGCAACATAGACCTTGCCGGATTCGTCCACAACGAGCGGCAAAGTGGCCGGAACTGTCACCGAAAACAGCTCAGTAACTTCCCAGTGTGCATAGTACATTGTCGCGGCGGTTTCCTTGAAAACAGTGTTTGTCGTAACTTCTGTGCCGCCGTCTTTCTCCGTAAACCAGCCTAAAAATTCGGCGTTTTCACGTTCCGGATCGGCGGGCAACACAATCTTTTCACCATAGATCTGCTCAGTCGTTTCGCTCTGGCCGGTGCCAAGATTCCATGTCACGACGTATTTGTTTGCTTCAAACTGCGCGTAAAACGTTGTGCTGGCCGTGATCGAAGTGACGGTGTTGTAGAGCTTGCCGCCTGTTTTGGCCGTGTACCAGCCCTTAAAGCTGTGTCCCTTTTTGACCGGGAGCGATGCAGGGATCGTCGGCTTGCTGTTCGGCTGGACAGTTTCATTGTACGTTGCTTTACCGTCGATCAAACCGCCGTTGCTGCCTGCATCCCATGTAACAGTCAAGGAGACGGTCGCGCCGCAATCGTCGCATTTGCCGTCGCCGTCAGTATCCACATGGTCGGCATACTCATAACCGGGGTCTCCGCAGGCCGAGCACGTCTTGGTGCGCTTATGCTGCGTTTCGCTGTCCGATACCCACGAGCCATAGGAATAGCTGTGGTCAGCATAGTCATAGGTCGATGCGCCGCAGCCAGAGCAGGTTTTTGTACGCCGGTGCTGGGTATCACTGTACTTGCTCCAAGAGCCTGTCGAATAGCTATGACTGCTATACTCCGTTGTGGAGTACCCGCAGGTGCGGCAGGTTGCAGTACGGCTGTGCTGACTGGAGGAAGAATTGCTCCACGCTCCATAACTCATGCTGTGGCTGGCATAATCATAATCCGTTGCACCACAGTTACGGCAAGAACCGGTGCGCCGGTGCTGACTGGACGAATACTGCTCCCAGCTTCCATAACTGTAACTATGGCCGCTGGAATAGATCGTCTCACTCTTGGTCTGCCCGCAAGCACAGCTATAATTACGGTATCCGTTGCTGGTGCAAGTAGAAGACTGCTGGCTTTGAAGCACCCATGTATGGCTGCCGCAGTCCGGGCAAGTGCCTGATCCGTAAGCTCCGGAGCCATGGCTCTTGGTTGTGTACGTTCCTAAATATTGGACATAATGGCACGCATTGCATTCGTTGTAATTTGCGTGGCCGCGTGACGAATGTGCGACTTCAACGTACACGCCTTGGAATGAATATTTCCCACAGCTTGGGCAGTTACCGATAATCGAGCCGGTGGAGGTCAAAGAAACATCTGATGCGCTCATAGTTCCGCCAGAATTGGAACCATAAAGGTCATAAAAGTAACGCTCATTTCGGTTGGAACTGCTCCAATCGTAATCATGGAACGGCACGGACGATTTGGGGTAGCCGATCAGGTAGCCGATATAAAGGGTATCCCCACTGTCCGTCTCGCGCCAGAACGCATCTTCGCCAATGGATTCTAGAATATCCTCGCCATAATAAATCGTGAGCGTAGACAGCTTCGGGCAGTTGTAGAACGCATGGCGGCCAATGACCGGTGTGGTACCGGGGATCTCAGCCGTGGTCAGATTGACGCAGTCTTCAAACCAGTACGCAAGATCAGTGATATGCAATGCGTCCATATCATCAAACCAGACCTGCGTGATCTGATCCCGGACAGTCGCCCACGGCTGATCGTCCTTGCTTGTGAACGGGTCACAAGCGCCGGAGCCGGAGATCATCAGCCAGTTGTGCTCATTCAGCTCCCACTTGATCTTGCTGCCAGGGATCGTGCCGGAGGTGACCGTTTCGGAAGAAGCAGCTGTGTCTTCATCAGGGGCGCTGTCATAGACCGTATGCACGTCTGCTTCCGCTGCAAATGCGGCCACGGACAGTGAGAAGATCATACAGAGGGTCAGAAGCAGGGCTGTCAGTTTTCTAATCTTCATGCGTTATCCCTCCTCCATGACGGCAGCAATCGTGAAGATCACGGTCGCTGCGTTAATGTTTGTAACAGCTTCGCTGGCCGAAACTTTTGCTTTGTATCGGATTGCAAGCGACTTTTCAGCACCAATCACCGGAAACGCGCCGTCAACGAGCGTCAGAGCGCCCGCGCCCTTCGTGTTGCAGCCATTGATGGACAGTGCAATGCTGTTCTTCGCCGCCGCAAAATCGTCAAAATTGCCGATTTCAAATGAACCAGGTTGAACGTCCACTTTCATCACCTTAATACTTCCTGTCTTGGCGGTGTTGACGATCGAAGCGTTATTCGCACAAACAACATAGCCATCCACAAGCGAGATGGGCAACGCAGCCGGGACAGTACACGAAATCGGTGCAACGGTGTTGATTACCGTAAGAGTGACGGGCACCATTGCTTCGGTCGTTTCAGCCGCCGAAGCTGTGACAGGAAATGCAAAAATGAGCGCCAGCGCCAGAAGCAGCGCCGCTGCCTTTTTAACGTTGTTCATCACTGCACCTCCTTCGGCCACAAATACGCCGCGTGCAAAACGAGCTCTGTCTGCAAGGAGCCGATCTGCTTGCCGTCGCGGAATGCAGTTACAATGACTGTGCAATCCACATTGCCGAACTCCGGAATTTCGAGAAGCGTAAGCGTCGAGATAGATTTTCCGGCGGCAAGCTCAAAAGCGTCGGCAATCAGTGTATTGTCCTTGTTGCGGCAAATCTCAATTTTGTAGGTGTCCGATTTGCTGTTGTTGGTAAACTCGGCTTTTACGCTGGATTCTCCGACCAGAGCATATAGATGAGCAGGAGCAGTAAGAGCAATCTGATTGTCCGCGACGATGGCATTGAGCTGCTTCTGGGCCTCTCTAAGACCGGAAACGTCGTAAAAAATGACTTCCGTTTCCTTGTGCTGCTTCGCGCGTTCTGTGATACGAACCTTGATTGTGTCAATGACCGCGAGAGTGGAATCTCTGTCATAAATGACCTTGACGGCATCGTCTACGCGGGCTACGACAACAGCGGGCATATTCGTCCCAGCGTTGCAGTACACGGCTTTTGTACCGCCGCCCCAGACAAGCAATCTGCCCTTGACGGTCACGTTATCGAGCGTGATTTTTCCGTCTGCTGCGCCGCAGCCGATGATGAGGTCGCCGTCTACGGTCATGTTCTGGAGCGTCACTTCGTCGGTGCGAATGAGAACGCTGCCTTTAATGTCCTTGTCATAAGTGCCCTTGGACACGATGTAAGTGCCGATGATGTTGTAAAAAATCTGCGCGAACTCGGCTCGGGTGATATTGTCCAACGGAGCAAGGACTTTGCCGCGGCCGTGAATGTAGTCTGCACCGACCATCGCGCGCACATAGGGCAGCGCCCAGTTGGAAATCTCGCTGCGGTCGGAGAACGCGGACAGATCTGTTTTGGAGTACGAATCGTAGTCCAGTTCCAGCGCACGGGCAACAACCGTCATGGCTTCCTGCCGCGAGATCGGCGCGTCCGGGGCCATTGTTGAGCTGCTGCGCCCGTTATAAGTACCCATCTGGACGGCGAGCGCTACATCTTTGTAGTACCACTTGGATTTTGCAACGTCCTTGTACGCAGAAATGTCCGCTGCTTTATAACAACCGAAAGACCGATTCGTAATGGCGGCCATTTCCGCACGGGTCAGCAGTCCGTTGGGGTCAAGCTGCGTCTTGGACTTACCGTAAAGCAGGCCATTATCCACAGCGGCGGTTACCGCTTCTGCATACCATGCTTTGGCATCCACATCCTTGAAATCTGAAACGCTCGCCGCGGATGCGGAAACGGCAAGAGACAGGCAGGTCACGACAGCCAGAAACAGCGCAAGAATTCGTTTTGTGTTCAAAGTGAATCCCTCCTACAAGATAAAAGCTGCCGGGGGAAGCAGGTTCCCCCGGCGATGTATGGGTGCGGCTTAGACCGCATCCCAGCAGATCACGAACAGAACGGACGCAACGGAAGCGTTGACGACAGCTTCGGAGACCGGGCTGACAATGGCGTCATACGCGATGCCAATGGAGTTTGCGCTCTGGTCGCCGTTGCCGGACATATAGCAGCCTTCGATGGCACCGTCGATGAGGGTCTGGGAAGCCGCATTCTCCGCATTGGTGAGCTGCTCCGTGCCGCCTCCCAGAGCGAGCTTGAAGCCAATCATGTTGCTGTCCACCTTGACCTTGGCAAGGCTGTCCTTGCTGCCGAACGCGGTCAGCTTCCAGCCGGTACCGGCTTCGACCTTGACATTGTCGACCTTAACTGCGCCAAAGGAATTGTTGGTGATGCGGATATCCGTGGCCGTCGTGACTGTGCCGTCCGTGCCGACTGCAATGGGGAGGATGGTCGGGATGGTGACATTCATCTTGGTCGCAGCAGGATCACCGTCGAGTGTGCCGTCCGAGGTGGAAGACAGGCTGACGCTGGAGGTGCCGGTGCCGCCGGAGACGTCTACCGTGGTGGGTTCGGCAGCGGATGCGCCAATAGTGAGACTTGCCATAAGGCAGACGGCGAGGATCAGGGATACGAGTTTCTTCATGTTCTTCATAGTGAGTTCTCCTTTTTCGTTTTGTTAGTTTTGGATGGTAATATGGATGATGGCCCCGGCAACACCAAGCGTTGCGCCGGAGTCAGGATCTAAGTTGGAAAAGTAGGCGGTACATTCGTACTCGCCCGCAGGCAGTTCGACGTCGAGCGCTGCATGCTCGATCTTGCTGCCGACCGCAATGGATTTGGACTCGTAGATCTTTTCACCCGTGTCATTGCGATAAAATTCTACCTTTTGCGGGTAGAGATTGTTCAGCTCATTGACCAACATGACGTTGCCTTCACTCTTGCCGTCCTTAAAATACGGCGCGGTGTTGCAGCTGATGTTGATCATGCCCGCCTGCACCTTGTCGTTGAGGCGCTGCTCGATTTCCTCCTGCGAGAGCGTCTCCCAACCGCCTTCAATGGCAGAATCGTCATAGATAATGCCGCTCTGCGTAGTAGGCTCCTTCGGCTCGTCCTTTTTGACAGCGAACGTGACAATTACGGCAATGACCACCAGGATGGCCAGCGCAATGAGGCTGATGTGAATGGGACTGAGTTTCATTTTCCGTTTGTACATGGTTGATCTCCTTTTCGTTTTTACATGATGCTTTTAGGCTGCGGCTTCAAAATAGCTCTGCGGCTTGACCGCGCAGAGGAACCGGCGAATATCGGATACCTCTGTCAAGATCGGCATTTCCGGCAGCGCGTCCAATACATCCTGCCGGTAGCGGCCTCTGGCGCTGCAACGCTCATCTAAGAT
>ERZ773165.1884-NODE-1884-length-11463-cov-3.532609_pt1 | contig 11463 bp, 12 predicted proteins | sample MGYA00581003_ERZ773165 | MGnify/ENA primary metagenome ERZ773165 (study PRJEB29015, sample SAMEA2737817) | human gut metagenome | biome: human gut; feature: human-associated habitat; material: faeces | place: China | collected 2012 ... | reverse complement strand
AAGTTGACCAACAAGAAGTTAGAAAAGAAGAAGTAAAACAACTAAGATTACAAAGAAGATTGGAAAAAAGTAAGGATAATAGAAAATGATATTTAAAAAGTTATATCAAACTAATTATAAAAAAAGAGGTGTAAAATGTCTTATATAGATAGAAAAGAATTATATAAAAAATTAAAGCAATTAAGAAAAGTATTTAACAATGAAGCTTTAGAATTATGTAAAGAAAAGTTTAAGATGAAGGCAGTTTATTTATATATAATTGCTAAAGTATTTGTATAAATTAAAATGGGAGGTTGTATGAAAACATACTTAATTACAGGTGCTGCTGGATTTATTGGATCCAGTTTAGCAGAAAGGTTATTAAAAGAAGGCAACAAAGTCATAGGAATAGACAATTTTTGTGACTTCTATAATCCAAGCATAAAAGAAAATAATGTAAAAGAGCTAAGTAAAAATGACAACTTTAAATTATATAGAACAGATATTAGAGACGGACAAGCTGTAAAAGAAGTTTTTAATGAAAATAAAATTGATGTGGTTATACATTTAGCTGCAATGGCAGGTGTTAGACCATCAATTGAAAATCCAGTGTTATATCAAGAGGTAAACTGTGTTGGAACTCAAAACATATTAGAAGAAATGAAAATACATAACATTACTAATTTAGTAATGGCATCATCTAGTAGTGTATATGGTAACTGTAAAACAGTGCCATTTAAAGAAGATATGATAGTGGATTTTGCAATTAGCCCATATGCGGCAACTAAAAAAGCAAATGAAGTTATGACACATGTATATCATAAATTATTTGATTTTAATGTTATAATGCTTAGATTTTTTACAGTATATGGTCCAAAGCAAAGACCTGACTTAGCAATAAATAAATTTACAAGATTAATGTTAGAAGATAAAGAAATACCCATGTTTGGAGACGGTTCAACATCAAGAGATTATACATATATTGATGACATTGTAGACGGAGTAATTAAATCAATAAGCTATGTTGAAAACAATTCAAATGTTTATGAAATTTTAAATTTGGGAAATTCTTCACCAGTAACATTAAAAGAAATGATACAAACAATTGGAGAAGCATTAGGAAAAGAGCCCAAAATTAATCAATTGCCTATGCAACCAGGAGATGTTGAAAGAACTTTTGCAGATGTATCAAAAGCAAAAAAAATAATAGGCTATGAACCAAAAACTTCTTTTAAAGAAGGCATTGAAAATTTTGTGAAATGGTATAAAATAAATAAAGATTTATATTTATAAAATAATTTTTAGGAGGTAAATTATGAAAATAGCAGTAGCAGGAACAGGATATGTAGGACTAGTAGCAGGTGTATGTTTTGCAGAAAAGGGACATAATGTAGTTTGTGTTGATGTTGATGAAAACAAAGTAGAAATGATGAAAAGTGGAAAATCACCAATATATGAACAAGACCTAGAAGAACTAATGAAAAAAAATTATAAAGAAGGAAGAATTGATTATACTACAGATTATAAAAGTGCATATAAAGATGTTGATGCAATATTTATAGGAGTTGGAACACCTGAACAACCAGATGGTTCTGCAAACCTTAGTTATGTTGCTACAGTTTCTAGACAAATTGCAGAATCTGTTGAACATGATTGCCTAGTTGTTGTAAAATCTACAGTTCCAATTGGAACAAATGATAAAGTAGAACAATTTATAAAAGATTCTTTACCAAATAAAAATATTAAAATTGAAGTTGCAAGTAATCCAGAATTTTTAGCACAAGGAACAGCTGTAAGAGATACTCTACAAGCCAAAAGAATTGTAATAGGAACAGAAAGTAAAGAAGCCGAAGCTAAATTATTAGAAATATATAAACCATTTGGTTTACCTATAGTTTCTGTTAATAGAAGAAGTGCAGAAATGATAAAATATGCTTCAAACGATTTCTTAGCATTAAAGATTTCATACATGAATGATATTGCTAATCTTTGTGAATTAGTAGGTGCAAACATAGAAGATGTTGCAGAAGGTATGAAATATGATGATAGAATAGGAGCTAACTTTTTAAGGGCAGGTATTGGTTATGGTGGAAGTTGTTTCCCAAAAGACACTAAAGCTTTAAAATACTTAGCAAAGCAATATGGATATACACTTAAAACCGTTGAAGCAGCAGTTGATGTTAATACAGCTCAAAAAACAAAATTATTTAAAAAAGCAAGTGACAGACTTATTACATTTAATGGACTTAAAGTTGCTGTTTTGGGATTAACTTTTAAACCTGGTACAGATGATTTAAGAGAGGCACCATCACTAGACAATGTAGAACTATTATTAAAACAAGGTGCAAAAATATATGCATATGATCCAGTTGGAATAGATAACTTTAAAAAGAAATATCCAGATCAAATTGTATATGTAAGCAATGCAGAAGATGCATTAAAAGATGCTAACGTATGTTTTATATTTACAGAGTGGAATGAAATAAAATCTATAAAGCCAAAAAAATATAAAGAATTAATGAAAACTCCATTAGTATATGATGGAAGAAATATATATGATTTAGATGATATGAAAAAGGCAGAAGTTGAATATTATTCTATAGGAAGATAACCTTTAAAGGAGGACAAAATGTCACAAGGGAAAAGAATGAAGGCAGAAAGTACAACTACAAGCAAAAAAAGAAAGAAAAGTAGTAAAGGACTTAACTCGTTTTTTAAATTGATAGCGTTTGTTTATGTTGTTATTACAATAATATTTTACATTTCAATATTAAAAATGAACTTATTACCTGGCTGGGTGATTGCTATATTTACAATTGCTGAAATAGTATTTACACTTGCAATGGTAATTGGATTATTAAAAAAACATAAAACTTATAAGCTAACCGTTATAAGCCTTATAATAATTTTATTTATTTCTGGAGTGTATATTTATGTAACAAAATATGCACTAGCAACCAGTAGCTTTTTAGGAGAGGTATTACAAGAAGCAACAGAAACTGAAGACTACTATATTGTGGTTCAAAAGGATAGTTCATATGCTAAAATAGATGACATATCAAATAAAAATGTATATATGTTTCAAGTGCCTAATGATGTAAAAACTAAAATATCAAATAAAGTTAAAGTAACATTCAACACAAAAGACAATTTAACAGGTATAGGAAATGATTTACTACAAAAAAATATAGATATAGCCTTAATTAGTCTAACTCAATATAATATGATTTCTGATGAAATAAAAGATTTTAAAGCAAATACCAAAATTATATATACAGAAAAACATGATTTACAAACTAGCACAAAAATAGTAGAAACGACCTCTAAAAATAGCATTAAGAGTGGAAAATTTAATGTATACATTAGTGGAATAGATACAACAGGAAATATAAGTAATGTATCAAGAAGTGATGCTAATATTCTTGCAACAGTAAACACCGAAACACATGAAGTATTATTAACATCAATTCCAAGAGACTATTATGTTACACTTCATAGTTATGGAGCAAAAGATAAGTTAACACATTCTGGAATATATGGTGTAAATGAAACTATAAAAACAGTTGAAGACTTATTAGATACTAAAATAGATTATTATGTTAGGGTGAACTTCACAACTGTAATCAAGCTGGTCGACAAGTTGGGAGGAATAGATATATATTCTGATTATGATTTCACTACCACGAGTGATTATACGTACTATACATTTAAAAAAGGATATAACTATAATGTAAAGGGAGCTGCAGCTTTGGCATTTAGTAGAGAAAGATATGCATTTGAGAATGGAGATAATCAAAGAGTAAAAAATCAGCAAGCTGTAATTGAAGCTGTCATGAAAAAGGTACTAAATAGTAATACACTTTTAACTAAATATACAGACATATTAGACTCGTTAAAAGGAAGTTTCCAAACTAATATTGCACAAGATGATATTAGTGCATTAGTAAAAGATCAAATAAATAATATGTCATCTTGGTCTGTAAAAACAAATTCACTTACTGGTACAGGAGCAAGTTCATCAACATATTCGATGGGAAGTACAAAATTATATGTAATGGTACCATCATCTACATCTGTAAATGATGCTAAAGATAAGATAGACAAAATGTTAGGAGAATAATTAAGAAAAAATAAGTATGAAAAAAATAATTATAAGAACTATATTTATGCTACTATTATTAACTACATTTGCAACTATTTTTAAATTTTCTTCACAAATAGCAGAAGAGTCTGATGACATAAGTAATGGAGTACTAAGAAAAATAATAGATGTCTTTCCATATACCAAAGAATTAAGTGAAGAAATAAAAATAAAGATGGTAGAACATGGTAATCCAATAATTAGAAAATTAGCACATTTTTCTATATATGCATTAGTTGGTGTATGGATAATGGCATTTATGAGTACCTTTGATATTAGACTGTACAAAAAGTGGATTATAAGTATGCTAGTTGGAGTTTTATATGCAGCATCAGACGAGTTTCACCAAAGTTTTGTGCCAGGCAGAGGTCCAAGCATAGTAGATGTTGGAATAGATAGTTTAGGAGTTCTAACAGGAATATTAGCTGTTTTGATAATAATTTCAATATATAGAGCATTAAAGAGTGATAAAAAAATTGAAGAGAAATGTTAAGGCATTTCTCTTTTACTTTTTGTAAAATTATGTCGAACGATTTTTCTTGACGATACTTATTAATAGTTATATTATATATTCATAATTTAAATCATTTTAATTTTAAATCTTAAAAATTTCCTATATTAAAATCTAAATATAATTGACATTATTATAACAAATATGTTATAATAAAATTGTGCAATGTGAAAGGTAGACTAAATGTATAAAATTATTTTTTACAAAAATGAAAAAGAAATAAGTGAATTAGAAAATTATATTAATGAATTACAAAGACAGAGCAAAAATAAGAATAAACGAATAAAACTAAATAAAATTGTTGCATATATAGATCAGCTATCTGAAAATGGACTGAAACTAGGTGAGCCATATATTAAATATCTTGAATCAGATATATGGGAACTGAGGCCTTTAAGAGATAGAATATTTTTTTTCATGTATTAATAAAGATACATTTATATTATTAAACTATTTTATGAAACAAACTCAGAAAACACCACAGAGGGAAATTGAAAAAGCAAAGAGATTACTAAAGGAATACAAGGAAAGGAATGATTTAAATGATTAAGAAAGATTTAACTTGGAAAGAAGTAAGAGAAAATTTAAAACTTACTAAGGAACAAGAAGAAGAGATTAGAGTAGAAGAAGAAATCATTCAAGCTGTTATTAAAGCAAGAAAAGAAAAAAATCTCACTCAACAACAGTTAAGTGATATAAGTGGTATAAAACAACCTGCAATAGCTAGAATAGAAAATGGAACTAACTCTCCAATGGTTAGTACATTAATGAAAATGTTATATTCTATGGGCTATACATTGAAAGTAGTGCCTTTAGAAGAAGAGAAGAATGTATGAAGAGATGAATTGAGCACTGAAGAGTGATAAAAATGGAAGGTTGAATGAAAAGAGGTAGTAATGGAACAATATAATCAATTAAAATTATTTGAAAACAAAAAAATTAGAGCAAAGTGGGATGAAGGACAAGAAAAATGGTATTTTTCAGTTGTAGATGTGGTTTCAGTTTTAACAGATAATGATTATCAAAAATCTAGAAATTATTGGAAGTGGCTTAAAAATAAATTGATTCAAGAAGGCAGTGAGTTGGTTAGTAATACTAACCAACTGAAAATGAAATCTGTTGATGGAAAATATTATAATACTGATGTAATGAATACAGAACAAGTTCTGCGTTTAATACAATCAATACCATCTAAAAAAGCAGAGCCTTTTAAATTGTGGTTAGCACAAGTTGGAAAAGAACGAATAGATGAAGCATATGATCCAGAGATAGCAATAAATAGAGCATTAGATATATACAGAAAAAAAGGATATTCAGAAGAATGGATAAATCAAAGATTAAAAACAATAGATATAAGAAAAGAATTTACAGATGAACTAAAAGAAAAAGGAATAAGCGAGGCAAAAGACTTTGCAATATTGACAAATATCTTAACACAGGCTTGGAGTGGACATTCAGTAAATGAATATAAAAACTTAAAAGGTTTAAAAAAGGAGAATTTAAGAGACAATATGACTAATATGGAATTAGTGCTTAATATGCTTGCAGAAACATCTTCTACAGAAATTTCGAAGAGTAAAAACGAAAAAGGATTTAAGGAAGCACAAGATTCTGTTATAGAAGGAGGAAATATAGCTAGAGTTGCAAGGGAACAATTAGAAAGAAAAACAGGAAAAAGAGTTGTATCTAATAAAAGTGTTAAAGAAATAAGAAAACTAAATTCTGGTAAATAATAGTATTTTGAGCTCACAGAAATTTATTGTGAGTTCAAAATAAAAAAGAATGGATAATAGACAACTTAGGAGTTCTAACAGGAATATTGGTTGTTTTAATAATAATTTTAATATATTCATAATTTAAATCATTTTAATTTTAAATCTTAAAAAATTCCCAAATAAAAAAGAAAATATTGACAATACGCATTATACGTGTTACTATTTAGAAAGGAAAAATATGACATTTATCGAATTAGAAAAAATGCTAAAAAGAGATGGATGGTATTATTATGACTCTGTTGGATCTCATATACAATATAAGCACAGAATAAAACCACGGAAAAGTAACAATACCAAAACATAGAGGAGATGTAAAGAAAGGAACTTTAAATGCAATATTAAAACAAGCTGGTATTAAGGAGGAAAGTTAATGAAAATAGTTTATCCTGCATGTTTTTATAAAGAAGATGATGGTGGATTTAGTGTACAATTTCCAGATTTATTGGGGTGTTGTACACAAGGTGATACAATTGAAGAAGCAATTCAAATGGCAGAAGATGCAGCATTAGGTTGGTTACTGACATCTGTAGAAAATAATGAGGAAATACCTAAGGCAAGTAATATAAAAGATATAAAATTAGAAAATGAAAACGGATTTGTAACATTATTATTACTTGATTTAGGAGCATATAGTCAAAAATATGGAAGTAGAAAATCTGTAAAGAAAAATTTAACAATACCATTTTGGCTAAATGAAAGAGCTGAAAAATTAAATATTAATTTTTCAAAAACTTTACAAGATGCATTAATGGAAAAAGTATTAAAAAATAATCGATTATAATTAAAATAACCCCAGAGTGCTTTAAAAGCACTCCGGGGTTATTCAATACCGAACAACTCAGCAAGTTCTTCTTTCAACTCTTCAGACAAAGAGTTATATTTGTCAAGAAGACGTCTGTCGAAATCACTGACAAAAAACTCATAGTCCAAAGGCGAAACAGTGAAGAGACGTGCAAAGTTCTGAGTTGCATACTTATATGCTTTTACAAAGTCCTTTGCACGAGACCTTTCAGCCTCTTTGCTTTTGGTATTGGTAATGCTACCCGGGTTATTGCAGGTATAGTTATACCCGATGTAACTCAGAGTTACAACGATGTTCGAAGCTGCCACCAAGAGTGGAATCAATGCAAGATCCTCATGGCACTTCAGGTTAGGAAAAAACAGCACGTTGGAAAACGTACTACGCTTGAAGGCAAAGAGCCAATAAACGGCATATTTCTTGCCAGGAATGGACCATTCCTTCAAAGCGTCAAGCCCAGAGAGTACCGCCTTGCTATCATCGAAAAAGTTATAACGATCATGGTCTTTGTAATCGCAATCGTTTAACAGTTTTGCCTGATAGCGAATGATATCAGGGTTATTATGCTCACAAATGGCAGTATACAGTTTTTCGAGCAGATCAGGGTTGACAGTGTCATCCGAATCTACCAGAATGATGTATTCACCATTCGAAAGGTTAATTCCCCGCTGACGAGTAATAGACACGCCAGAGTTTTCAAAGCTGTACACACGGAGCTTCCTCGTCTTTTTGAGATATTCTCTCAGAATTGCTAAGGTGCTATCCTTGGATCCGTCGTTGATTACTACAATTTCGAAGTCACTGAAGGTTTGGACCAGAATGCTGTCAAGACATTTCCGGATGGACTTTTCGGCATTATATGCAGGGATAACAATGCTGAACTTTGTCATAATAATTACCTCCATTCGAAATAAGCGGATAGTGTCTGTATGTATGTGTGTAAACAAACTTTTAATATTATATTATGTATACTATAAAATGTCAACTATAAATTGCAAATTTGTTTAAAATATTATATAATAAGCACGAGGTAAAAAATATGAAGTATAAAAATATAATTAGTAAAATGACATTAGAGGAAAAGGCTAGTTTATGTGTAGGAAAAGATTATTGGAATAGTGAAAATATAGAAAGATTAAATATACCATCTATAAAAATGTCTGATGGTCCACACGGATTAAGGGTTCAAAAGGAAAATGGAGATAACTTAGGTGTAAATAAAAGTGAAGTTGCAATATGTTTTCCATCATCTGCAACAATAGCAAATAGCTGGGATAAAGATGTGGCATATAATCTTGGAAAAACACTTGGCGAAGAAGCTAAAAGTGAAAATGTAAATATAGTATTAGGACCTGGAGTAAATATAAAAAGGTCTCCTCTTGGAGGTAGAAATTTTGAGTATTTTTCAGAAGATCCGTATTTAACAGGTATAATGGCTACACAATATGTAAAAGGCCTACAAAGTAATAATGTAGGAGCATGTGTAAAACACTTTGCTGTAAATAATCAAGAAAATAGAAGAAGGACAATAAATGTAGTTGTAGATGAAAGAACTCTAAGAGAAATATATTTAAAAGCATTTGAAATGATTGTAAAAGAAGCAAAGCCTTGGTCTGTTATGAGTGCATATAACAAATTAAATGGTGAATATTGTACTGAAAATGAAGTATTATTAAATATTTTAAAAAAAGAATGGAACTTTGAAGGAATAGTTATTACAGATTGGGGAGCTGAAAACGACAGAGTAAAAGGATTAGTAGCAGGTAACGAATTAGAAATGCCTGGTGGTAGAGGGAATGGAAAAGAAGAAATAATACAAGCAGTTAAAGACGGAAAAGTAAGTGAAGAATATTTAGATGAAATAGTAGATAGGATTTTGAATATTGCATTTAAGTGTGAAAAAATAGAACATAGCTACAATAAGGAAAAACATCATGAAATTGCAATGGAATTAGCACAAGAATCAATAGTGCTACTAAAGAATGAAAATAATATATTACCAATAAATAAAAGAAAAATAGCACTTATAGGAGATATGGCTAAGAATCCTAGGTATCAAGGAGCAGGTAGTTCAACAATAAATCCATATAAAGTTGAAAATGCTTATGATTGCTTTATACAAAATGAAATAGAAGTTGATTATGCCAAAGGGTATAACAGAATTGAGACAGATGAGGATAAAGAGCTAATTAATCAAGCTGTAGAAGTTGCAAAAAACAAAGATGTAGTTATCCTATTTTTAGGATTAACAGAAAATTATGAATCTGAAGGAATGGATAGAACTAACTTAGAAATTCCTAAAAATCAAATTAAACTAATTGAAAGTATATATAGTGTAAACCAGAATATTATAGTAGTTTTATCAAATGGAGCACCAATAACTATGGAGTGGAAAGATAAAGCAAAAGCAATCATAACAGGCTATTTAGGTGGAGAATCAGGAGCTAAAGCGATGGTTAACTGTATTTTAGGTAAAGTAAATCCAAGTGGAAAGCTTGCAGAAACTTATCCTATAAAGCTAGAGGATACACCATGTTTTAACAATTTTCCGGGTACAGAAGTAAGTGTAGAGTATAAAGAAGCTATATATGTTGGTTACAGATATTATGATAAGAAGAAAATGGATGTATTGTTCCCCTTCGGCTACGGATTGTCCTATACCACATTTGCCTACAGCAATCTGTGTTTGGACAAAAAGACAATGAAAGACACAGAAGAACTGACGGTGTCTGTGGATGTGACCAATACCGGAGATAGAGCGGGTAAGGAAGTAGTGCAGCTCTATGTGGCAGATAAAGAAAGCACAGTGATAAGGCCGGTGAAGGAGCTGCGGGATTTTGTCAAGATCGAACTGGCACCCGGAGAGACAAAGACAGTAACTTTTACGCTTGGAAAGCGAGCCTTTGCTTACTATGATGTACAGATCCATGATTGGCAGGTGGAGACCGGAGAGTTCGAGATCCTTATCGGAGCATCTTCCAGAGACATTGCTCTCAGAGATACCGTGACTGTGGAATCCACCGTGAAGATTCCTTTCCACTATACCACAGATACGACAATGGGCGACATCATGAGCCGCCCGGAGGCCTGGAAACTGGTACAGAGTGTTCTGAGCAAAGGAATGTTCGGTCAGGGCAGCGAGGTCAACGAAGGCGGCGATGCCGCGAAGGAAGCCATCAGCGATGAGATGAATGCAGCTATGCTTCAGTATATGCCTCTGCGCGGACCGGTCAGTTTCGGCGGCGGAGTCAGCATGGCAGATGTACAGAAGTTGGTGGACCGCCTGAATGCCATGGAGAAATAATTAACTGTTTATTTATAGCAATCCCTAAAAGTTAGGCAAAAACTAACTTTTAGGGATTTTTATATATACCACTGAGTGACATTTTTAAGTCGGATGAATGCAAGAAAGAATGTGGAGAATTGTTATAATTAGAATATGAAAAATAAACAGGCATAGAAAGCCGCATTACCAAGGCACGTTAAGGAGGAAACGGATGAAAAAAATAGCAATTGGCGGAGGACAGGGATTTTGGGGAGATTCTCCAGATGCTGCTATCCATATGATTCACAATGCAGATATTCAATATCTTGCATGTGACTATCTGGCAGAACTGACGCTGTCCATTATGGCAAAGCAACAACTAAAAGATCCATCAAAAGGTTATGCTCCTGATTTTGTGACAAGATTGTTGAAACCAGCAGGAAAAACTGCTTGGGAAAGAAATATTAAAATTTTGACAAATGCAGGTGGCATGAATATTTCAGGATGTGTAGATGCTATTCGACAGTATGCAACTGAAGAAAATATGAAAGGGTATAAAATCGGTTATGTAACAGGGGACGACATTAAATCAAAAATCCCGCAGCTGTTAAAGGATGGATGGACATTTCCGAATTTTGACTACGAAGGCGATTTCACGGATATCGTTGATAAAATATATAATTGCAATGCCTACATTGGTCATGAAGGCATTCAAAGTGCAATTGAAGACGGAGCAGATGTTGTAGTCACCGGAAGAGCAGCTGATAGCGCACTTTTCCTGGCTCCGTTGGCTTATGAATTTGGTTGGAAAGACAATGACTGGGATAACCTTGCAAGAGGAATTATGGCAGGACATTTACTGGAATGTGGTGGACAGGGAGCAGGCGGCAATTATATGTATGATTGGCGCAGCGTACCTCAGATGGAAAATCTCGGATTTCCTATTGCAGAGTTGACAGATAAAACATTTGAAATTACTAAGGCCCCTGATTG
>ERZ773165.1882-NODE-1882-length-11479-cov-3.877276_pt1 | contig 11479 bp, 10 predicted proteins | sample MGYA00581003_ERZ773165 | MGnify/ENA primary metagenome ERZ773165 (study PRJEB29015, sample SAMEA2737817) | human gut metagenome | biome: human gut; feature: human-associated habitat; material: faeces | place: China | collected 2012 ... | reverse complement strand
TCCGCCAGTCTTGGATGATGGTGAATCTGATACAAGTCCGTTTCCATCGCCATGACTTCCTTGATTTGATACGCTTTGAACATCGGGCGTTTCATCTTGTAAATCAGGTTTCTGGTCGTGTACCCGTGTTCACGTCTGCCGGAACGCTCTGCACTTCCGGTTCTGCATGGATATGCAACCGCTCCGCCAGTCTTGGATGATGGTGAATCTGATACAAGTCCGTTTCCATCGCCATGACTTCCTTGATTGGATACGCTTTGAACATCGGGCGTTTCATGACGCACTTAATCCAAATCACTGCATATGCGGAAAGAATTGCCAACACGATTACAAAGATGGTGTAAATCTTCTTCTTGACGTTCCAATCTGAATCAATGTTGTAAATCATAAACGCATTGCCCAAAATACCAATCACTGGAATCAACGACCCAAACGGCAGCTTGAATGTACGAGGAGCTTTCGGCAGCCGCTTCCGCAAAATCAACACATCAAAGTGCAGGATGATGTAGGAGAAAATCCAGAACGTGCAGCCCGTCAAAATTAAGAATGTCAGCTGGTCACTGGTGGAAAGCCCTGTGATATTGATAAGCACCATCACAACTGCAACCAACAGCAGCCCAACATATGGTGTTCCCCGACGATTCTTCCGCAGAAAAACAGACGGCAGCAAGTTGATTTTCGCCATGCCGGAACAAATCTGCGAGATGGAAAACATCGCTGTGTTCAAGGTGCTGATGACTGCCAGCAGGGAAATCATCGTCATCCAAACTGTTCCCACTTTTCCGAACAACAGCGAACCATAGAGAATGTGCGGAACGGTACTGCTGCCCAGCTCTTCCCATGGTGTATAGTGGCTAAATCCAATGCAGACAAAAATCTGCATCACCAAAATCACCAGCAGACTGATGACCATACCCAGCGGTACTTTTCGCCGTGCATTCTTGACTTGTGACGAAATCGGAATGATAAATTCAATGCCGATGAACAGGAAAAATGCCAGCCCCAACAGGGAAAATACATCGCTCGGCTTGGACGAGAGTACTGCTTCCTGCTCGACAACCTGCCCCGTTCCCAGCTTCAATGTTCCTGCAATGCCGAGGAAAATCAGCGAGCCAATCAGGGCATAGGCAACAATGTTTTGAATCTTTGCAAACATATCGACTCCGAACCAGTTCAGACATGCCAGCAGGATAATCAGCAAAATCGAATACATGGATGGCGAAATCGGAATACTCGGCAAAACACTGCTCAAAGTGTTTCCAAACATTGCCGCTTCAGAACTGCCCATAATCGTTTGACAAGTTAAGTATCCGCCGACGGTAATTACAATCGACACAAAAGGTCCAAAACAGGCAAGCGTATACTGTGCCATGCCGCCCGTCAGGTTCGGCATCAAGGCGTTCAGTTCACAGATGGAAAAGGCAGTCAGAATATTAAATGCACAGGCAATTGCCATCGTAATGATAAACGGCAAGCCAATCGCAGCCGTCCCCTGTCCGATGGAAAGCAGACAGCTGGTTGCGACAATCAACCCAACACCGGTTGCCACAACACTTGGCAGCCCTAATTTTTTCTGTTCCATAACCGTTCGCTCCTTTTTTCTGCAATGTGCTTATTTTTCACCGTGAACTAAGGCATCATAGCCTTCTTCCCCAGTGCGTACCCGTACCACATGTGTGACATCAGAAACAAAAATCTTTCCATCGCCAATGTGCCCTGTATACAGTTCTTTCTTGACGAACTCCAACAACCCTGCTACTTCTTCTGTTGGCAACACCATCATGACAACTTCTTTCGGCAGCAGACTGATTTCCTGATTCTTGTCTGCCACTTCAAATTCCTGTGTGCCATGCTGCACGCCACAGCCCAACACCTGATAAACCGTCATTCCCGTAATCCGAAACTTTCCGAGGGCTTTCTTCAGCGGTTCAATCTTGGAAATTCCGGTGATAATTTCAACTCTGGACAATTGCATAATACTTCCTCCATTCTGGCTTCCCATCGGAAACCTGACACAATAAAATCATAGAAAACAAAAATGGTGTCGAACTTCCACAAGAGAAATTCGACACCATTGTCTGTTTGATTTTGATTATAGCACGAACGCTTGCAAAAAAATTGTAAAAATCCGAATCATCACTTCGTGAAGCGGTCATATCGCAGTGCAGACAGGTCAACGACTGTTTTCTGTCCGGTTGCCAGCTGGGACAATACCAAGCCAACCGCCGGAGCAATCCCGAACCCGTGTCCGGTAAAGCCGCAGGCAAGAATCAAGCCCGGCACTTCTTCCACAGTACTGATTACCGGAACATGGTCTGCACACGCATCCATCCAGCCTGCCCATGTCCGTACCACTTTGATTTCCTGTAAGGACGGGAAGTAGTGCAGAATGCCTCGGCAAGCCGCAGACGCTGCAATACTGGAGGAAACCGGTCTGCCCGGCTTTGCAAATGGCTCTAATCCGGAATTCAAACCGAATACAAACGAACCATGTTCAGTTTGATGCCCGTAAAAGTCTGCATCTGCTGTGCCCAGCATCTGCCAAAACATCGGAGCAACCGCTTCGGTTACCAGCGTTTCCAGCAAGACGGGCTGCATCGGGATGTCAATGCCAACAGTCGAGGCAATGAAACGGCTCTCATATCCTGCCGCTAAAATGACTTTATCGCCCTCATAGACGTTTCCAGAGGCTGTGACAACCTGCCGAACCGCTCCCTTGATTTTCCGCAGTTCTACCACTTTTTCATCTGAAATGAAATGTGCTCCCAGACGGCGAGCCATCTTATAATAACCCATCGTTGCCATCAATGGATTTGCATGGCCATCGGTCGGACACCAGCTTGCACAGGTTACAACATCTGATAAGTACGGATTGATTCGCCGTGCTTCATCGCCGGAAATCATCCGGACATCCAGCCCGCAGGCTGCTGCCCGGTCGGTCAAGCCCTGCAAAATCTTTTCATGGGCTGGCGTGCTGCCGAGCCGCAAATTTCCGTGCTGATAATATTCGACGTTTGTATCCAGCATATCGGACAGCTTCGGCCACAGATTTTGAATCGCATACATCACCAGCGGCAATTCCCGTGGGTCACGTCCGGACTGCCGGACACCGCCGCCGTTTCGGGTCGAACCGCCGTTGCCAATGTGTGGACTGCCCTCTAATACCAGAACAGAAACCCCTTCTTTTGCAAGATGATACGCTGCTGCACAGCCAATGATGCCGCCGCCTACAATAATTACTTCTGCTTGCATGTCGGTTCCTCCTTATCCTGTGCCAGTATCTTCATGGCAATCGGCCGCATTGGTGCTCTGCCGGTTGCTGGCTCTAATTCATTCGGGCGAACGCCCAGTTCTCGAGCAACAATGCCCTTGACTAACTTCGTGCAGGTCTGACCTTGGCAGAGTCCCATGCCCGTCCGCAGATAGCGGCGGATTTCTGTCAGGGTAAACATCCCATCATGAACCGCCCGACGAATTTCTCCCTTTGTAATCTCTTCGCAGCGGCAAATAATCATATCATCATCCGGCTGCGGAACAAATGGTTTTAATGTACGATTCCGGTCATTCATGCCTGTTCTCCCTCCCGAAAAAATCTTGCCTGCATAGCAAATTTCTTTGCCACCTTCATGGTCAGCAAGTGCGTGTGGTCAAATGCCTTTGCACTCCGCACTTTTACAACTTCTGCTTCACATACCGGCTTGCCGTTTCTGCCCAGTGCAACGCCTTTGTCCCCTGTTTTCGGCAGCGGCAAAAATTCATACGGCAGCGTAATTTCTGCTGTTCCATCCCCGCAGTCTTCATTGACTAAAAAAATCGCTTGGCCAGAACAGGACGCTACGCACATACCGCAGCCGGTGCACTGCTTCGATTCGTCAATGGACGGCAGTGCAGTGATGTTACTGCCAATCCGAATACAATGCTTCGGACAGGCATCCTGACACGGATTGCATGGAATATTCTGTGTGCATTCAATCACGGGATGTACGCCCGTTTGATGGGTGACACCGGGGAAGCGTGTGATTTCTGTTTCTGCAACGTATCCATGTTGCAGCAGGTTTTCTGAAATGGCAATGCCCTCTTCGGTTTCTGTAATCTTCTTGCCCCGCATACCCGGTGCAAACATGCCCTGCCGCAAGCCGTCCAGTGCGGCTTCCTGTGCAGCAACTTCTTTCTGGCATTCTTCCTCGCTCAGATAACCCAGACGGGCAGCGGCTGCAATGCCGGCAATCCGTCCTTCAATCATGGCACTGGATGCCTCTTCAATGCCGGAAACATCGCCTGCCGCATAAATTCCCAGTACAGAGGTTTCGCCGTATGCGTTGACTTTCGGCACAAATCCTGCCTTTGCCGGATTGTCCTCCATCTCGCAGCCTGCCATGTCGCACAGCTTCGACATCGGCGAAAGTCCGACTGCCAAACAAATCGTATCAACATCAAAATGCTTTTCTGTTCCCGGAATTACCTGCCAGTTCGCATCGACCTGCCCGATGGTGACACCCGTCACGCAGTCTGTTCCCTCCGCAGCAACAATGGTATGCGACAGATAGAATGGAACGCCGCAGCGTGCAACCTTGGCAGCATGAACACCATATCCGCCAACCCGTGGGGCAGCATCTGCAACAGCAACGACTTCACAGCCTGCCTGCAACAGCTGAAAGCTGACGACCAATCCGACGTTACCAGAACCCAGCATCAAAATCCGCTTGCCCGGCATTGTGCCATGCAGATTCATCATGGTCTGGGCTGCACCTGCTCCAATGACACCCGGCAGCGTCCAGCCCGGAAATGTAACCATATTTTCGCTTGCACCCGTTGCAACCAGGATCGTATCGCCTTTGACGTGCTCGACCTTGTCGCCAATCTTTACAGTTACTTCTTTTTCCGGAAAGATTCCGATGACAATGGCATTCAATACAACGGTAACACCTAATGCAGCGGCTTCTGCCAGCAGTTCTTCACCGATATGAAACCCTCTGATTTTGGCTTTGTGCTCTTTCGAGCCGAAAAACTTGTGAATCTGTTTAAAGAGCTGACCGCCCGGCTTTGCATTTTCATCATAGACTACAACGTGCAAGCCACGCTTTGCCGCTTCAATCGCTGCGGACAAACCTGCCGGCCCTGCTCCAACAATAATCATATCATAGCGTTTCATTTTGCCCCTCCTTCCGGCTGTTCCGCCGTTACCCCATATTGTGTCCGAATCTCCATGCCTGCTTCCAGCGGTGTGATGCAGGTGCGGACGTTTGGCTGTCCGTTTACAACCATGACGCAGTCCGTACATCTGCCGATAGCACAGAAAATACCACGGGGTTTGTGTTCCTTTCGGGTGTAGCGGTGAATCATCACGCCAGCATTTTTCAACGCCATAGCAATGGGTTCGCCTGCATATCCCTGTAGGGGCTTTCCATCAAATGTAAAGGAAACCAGTGCTCCTTGCTGATATGTGCCGAGAATAGGATGTTCTTGGATTCTCATGTCAATGCCTCCGTTCTTTCGCTTGTCTGTCCGGTTGTCAGACCATCTGCGGGGTATCCCACAGCTTCAATTTTGTACCAATGCCCTTCTTCAAAGCGTTTCGATAAACCATTGTGCCCCATGCCACATCTTCTACGGGCATACCGCCAATGGAATAAATGATAATTTCATCTTCTTTGCGGTGCAGCGGAATCCGGTTCATCAGGATGTCGCCCAAATCATCGACCTGTTCCGGCTGCATCTTTCCCTCTGCAATCAAGTCCATGACGTGTACAGCTGGAATCGGAACGGTGTTGTAAGCGTTCGGCTTTATCTCTTCTTCCCACGCTTCATAGAGCTTGATGTTGTCTGTTACGGTTCTTGCACGATGGATGATAAAATCATCATCGAATCGCAAGGCAGCGGTGGAACTAATCAATGCCCCCGGCTTAATCCATTCTTCTTTGATGTAAGGATACAGGTTCGGGTCACCCGTTGGGGTTGAGGTGCTGGCGGAAACAATATCCGCATCCCGTACGGCTTCCTCGATGCTGTCCACTGCAAATACTTCTACATTCGGATACGTTTCCCGAACGTGTTCGATGAACGCTTGCAGGGAAGCCTTTCCTCTGCCCTTGACTTTAATCGTCTGCACGCTTGGACGGACTGCCATGATTGCAGCCAGTGCGGTTTTGCTCATGACACCTGGCCCAATGATTGCAACTACTTTTGCATCCGGTTTCGATAAATGTTTATATCCAACGCCCGGAACTGCTCCGGTTCGGTACGCAGATAAGATGTTAGCGGACATATAAGCAACCGGTGCTCCGGTATCTTTATCATTCAATGTTAGCATTAAGATGGAACGGGGCAAGCCCTTTTCCTTGTTGGCACAGTTTGAACCGTACCACTTCATCCCTGCCATATCGAACATACCGCCCAAATATGCCGGCATTGCCATAAATCGGCGGTCTGGACCATCAACTGGCATCTCCGGAAACGGAGAGGACGGCGGAAACATTACCATACATCCATGAGAATTTCCGTTTGCACCGCCCATGCGGTAATCGCCTACTTTCATCAGCTTGAACATTTCTTCCATTGCGTCAATGCAGCCTGCCATATCTTTGACCCCTGCACGCACCATATCTTCTTCATTCAAGTACAAAAAATCAACCTTCGGATAAGCCATTTCTGATTCCTCCCAAAATAAAAAAGGTGTCCGGCAGTTTGCTTCTTTGCAAACGACCGAACACCATTGTTCCAATTTGATTGATTTTGTCTGGCTGTTCGTTTTGGAACAACCCCTTGATGACTATGGTTCTATCTTACCACATGGCAGCGGAAATAAATTGTAAAAATCGGAACAAGCTTTTTTTCTGTTGGTTCAATCAGGATTCCGGAAAAGTGGTCAATTTCATGTTGAATGATCTGTGCTTCAAAATCACGGAAAATCTGCTTTTTCTTTTTAAAATTCCGGTCTAGATATTCCACGACAATCATGGGATACCGCTGGACAGGTCGTTGCCCTGTCAGGGACAGGCAGCCTTCCTCTGTTTCATAGCTCTGCTTGGAATGGTCAACAATGACGGGGTTGATGAGAATTTGATAAGTTGCCCCAATCTGTGCCACTAAAATTGTCTTTCGCACGCCAATCATGTTGGCTGCCATGCCGACACAGTGGTCTGCATGGGCGTGAATCGTATCCAATAAATCTTGTATCACCTGCTGGTCTTGCTTGGTGGCTGGCTCGGATTTCTGGCTGAGGAAAAACGGGTCGGTTACAATTTCTCGTATCATGGTCAGACTCCTTTGATTTTTCTTTTATTATAACAAATTTTCCTCAGGAATGCAATTTCTTCTTTCTTACAACTATAGCGATTGATTCAGAATCTTTTTTAATAGCATCAAATCTAAAACATTGATTGTTCCATCTGCATTGTAATCATACTGCATGGTTTCCCATGTGTCACTAATTTCTCGGTTTAAAAGAAAATTTTGCAACTGCTGCAACCGATAGGCACTTTGATGGGTTTCATCTTCTAAGTCCACACACAGCATCACATCTTTTTCCGTAAAAGGATAGACGGAAATATCATAATAATATTGATGACAGCAATTTTTTTCTGTTGTATCTGCGGTTATTGATTCTGTATCATTAAATGTAATTGTTCCATGCGGACAGAAACGCTGAACAGTATATGCCTCAAGTGGTTCTTCTGCAGATGGCAACCGAAACAGAACCGTTCCATCCGGACAAAGTAAATAATCTACATCGAAACGATTGGTATGTGCCTGTATTCGCTGTTCCAGTGTCATTTTCACCAATTCTGCTACCAATTCTTGATTACAAATGCCATCTGCTGTTAAATTTTGCTGTTCCTGAAATTGCATCAACGCTTTTTGTGTGCCAGCACCAAATTTTCCATCTACCGTTAAGTGGAAGCCACCATACTGGTTCAAACAATATTGCAGCCATTTGACACCACTGCTTCGCATCATTCGTTCGGTATCATAATATAATGTTTTCGTTGGCCTTAAATATGGAATTCCAATCTCTGCATCATTTTCCAGACGTTTTTGATTCGCATAATCAATATAAGAAATGTCAACATCCGTAAATTCCGCCTGCGTAGAAAGATATTCCATATGATCAGAATACTGCCAGATACTGCATAAATCACTATAATCATACTGCAATGGCTCTGCAACCTGCTCTGCATAAGGATATCGTGCCATCCAAGCTTCAAAATGATGGTCAATGATGCGGTCTAAATCTACATAAGTATCAATCCAGGAATAACCCAAATAAATTCCTGCAATATAGCCAGCATCCTGAATCTTCTCCAGTGCCTGTAAAATCAAATCCGTAAGGGCATCCACGCCCAAATCCATTTGTGTTTGCGATTGTTCAATGTCGATAAAAACTGGATAATCTACTTCTCTTCCATCCAACGTATTTAAAAAATTGTCAACACAAGTCTGAAATTCTGCTTCTGTTGCTGCACTGCAATAAAAATAAACGCCAACTTTCCAATCACACGCTTTTGCTTGTTCGTAGTTTTGAGAAAAAAATCGGTCTTCTTGATAATTAATATTGGAACGGTTTGTTGTTCCTCCTCGAATAATCGCAAAAGAGAGTTTTTCATCTTCTGTTTTCAACTGTGCCCAATCAATTTCTCCTTGATAAGAAGAAACATCTATCCCGTATTCATAAAACGATATTGCACTTCCTGTAATGTCAGAAACACAAAAAAGTGCCTGCAACAGGAAAAAGACCACCAAACCTGCAAAAATCTGTTTGATTCTTTTTAATCTTTTCAATTTTCCACCTCTAAACTTGAAATTCCCCTATGAATTTCTGCAATTAAATTCATAGGGGAATGGTATCCTCTGTATTTAAGGAGATTCAGATAGACATCACTCAATCTGAAAGAATCATTTTTTTCAGCAAAACCAAATCCAGTGCTGTCAATGTGCCGTCAAAATCCATATCCAATTCGTTAAGCTCACTCACACTGTATCCGCTTTCATTCAATAAATAACGCTGCAACTGAATGACCTTCGTCAAATATTGTTCAGATGGGTCTACCGGCTCTTCCTGCGGCGGTTGTTCTGGCTGTTCCGGTGTTTCATCATCTTCTCCAACGCCAATTCCAATGATGGTATCCCCTGCTACACTTGCCTCCAGATAAACAGAATAAGCAGCATTTTCCGGAATTTCAATTTCACAAGAAACATCTGTTGTTTCAATATAATCAAAAATGCCATCTTCAGTAACGCCATCTGTGTCAAAAATTGTCACGGTGTACAAATCACATCCTTCTACCGGATTCCAAGACAGTTTTGCATGTGTGGCATCAATCTGTGTAAAGGTCGGAACAACGGTATTCTTATTATCTGTAACAAATGATACACTTTGTGCATCTGAAATTGTATCCAATGCCTCTAAAGAAATTTCTCCGTCAGAAGAAATTGTAATTGTTTGGTCTGAAGTCATGTTTTTAATAAAGGACATGCCATCTTCTTCATATAAATACCAATATGCATTGGCATCTTCTGGATTTGGGTCAACCATTTTTAGCTTTCCATCTGAAATCGTCAACATTTTTCCATAGTATGCATTATAAATCTCAAATGTCCAGTTTTCATGCGATACAAACCGCCACATGGATTCATAGGTCGCATCCGCTGTCATATATAATGTGTCTGTTTTTAAATCATAGGACAAAGCGGTATCATAAGCAGAAGATCGAATCTGAGAGATGGCTTCGTCTTTTTCAGACTGCTGAATGACAGCAAAGGAAATCGGGTCACTGGTTAGAGAACCCTTATCGTTGCTGACCGTCACGGTTGCCGTGTACGTTCCTGCATTCAACGCTGTCGTAAGCGAATATTCATCCGTCTGGTAATCATACACAACTTCGCCGTTTTCTTCATTCCGAATCACCAGATGGTAAGTATCTGCTGTATCACTGTCAAATTCAAAGGCAATGCTTTCTTCTTCCGCAAAGTAATATTTCTGCTCTGCCAACTGCAATTCTGCAATCGTTGGTTCTTCGCTGCCACCGCAAATCGTAATCGACCGAGCTGCCAGCAATTCTTTCATCTTTGCACGGGATGCATTCCCGAAAATACCATCTGCCTTTAAGCCGTTTTGCGATTGGAAACTTCGAACTGCGGCCTTCGTTTTTGGCCCATAGTGTCCATCAATATCCAAGCCCGATGACATCGTATTATTCAATGCCACTTGCAGCCATCTGACCGTATCACCCTTAGAGCCAGACTTTAAATTGCCTGACGGTTCAGAATAGCCGTAACGCAAAATCGTTCCGGTAGAACTCTGCGGCGGTACATAGTCTTTGTTTTCCAGCAGTGCTGTCAGTTTCCCTCTGGTATATGTTCCTACAATGCCATCTACGCCAAGGCTATTCAGGCTCTGGAAGTTCTTGACTGCGTTATAAGTGTTCTTCCCGAACATTCCATCTACTGTCAGACCTGCATTGATCAGCTGATTCAAAGACGCTTGCAGCCACTTGACATCATCGCCTCGCATCAACGAACCCTTTGTATATCGCAGTGTTCTGGACGGTGTACCATAATTGCTGTTGTTGCTAGTCTGTCCATCACTGCTGCCATTGTTCTTCGCCTCTGCTTTTGCTTTCAGGCTGGACAGTGTTTTTGTTCCGGCTTTTCCATCCACTGAAAGCCCATTTGCAGACTGATATGCCCGAATCTGATTTTTTGTTTCTGCTCCCAAATAACCATCTACTGTGCATGCATAGCCCAAGTACGACAATGCGGACTGTAGCCATCTCACATCATTTCCGTTCATCATCGGAGATTTCTGGTATAGGGTTCTTGTTGGATAGGTGTAGTTCCAAGGCAGTGTGGTATCTGTAGAGATTACTGGTTTAACGCCATTACTTCGCAAAACGCCATCCCAAGAAACACCACCACTATTGTTATAATAATTTCCTACAGAAACTTCTGTTCCAGTTTGGTCGCCAGTTGCAGGATATCCACGGTCGCTATGTGCACCTACATTCTTACGATTGCCCAGATAAATTTCTGTATGTCTTCCAATATCCAGCAAAATATCTCCACGCTGCAAATTAGAAGCATCGCCCAATTGATTCCATGGAATCCAAGTAAATCCAAGCTGCTGCAGGGCTTCTCTTAAATTTCCTGTTCCTGTATCTTTACTAACGGAATATCCGCCGCCTTCCCGCAGGGCAGAAATTACAAATGAGACACAGTCATAATTAGGTCCCCACCGATATTTTTGACTGTAACCATGAGAATTATCATTTGCTGTATCCACTGCCCATTTGATGGTTGCCTCTATCGGAGAAAGGGCTGCTTCTGTTCGAAGGGAAATTTTTCCTGTTACCCCACTGGACAACAACATTCCAACCGAAAAAAGTCCTGCCATTATTTTCAAAACAGTCTTTTTCATTCATCTGCCCCCGTTCTTTTATTCTGTACGCAGCAAGAATTTTTGCAAGGAAACCATATCGGTTAA
>ERZ773165.1873-NODE-1873-length-11525-cov-4.931648_pt1 | contig 11525 bp, 9 predicted proteins | sample MGYA00581003_ERZ773165 | MGnify/ENA primary metagenome ERZ773165 (study PRJEB29015, sample SAMEA2737817) | human gut metagenome | biome: human gut; feature: human-associated habitat; material: faeces | place: China | collected 2012 ... | reverse complement strand
CGTTTTCATCCAGAAGATATATTGCATAAACTGTTCCCAGCTGCAGAGGATAACTTTCCATTATCTCACCAGTGAACTACTCCGACTTATAGAAGTCGGAGCTTCCTGCTTCAACCACTACTGCGTTGGCTGCGGTGTTACGCAACTCAATGTCTTACACAATGTCCACAGGCGTATAAGTTTGGGCTAATTCCATCCCTACTATATATTTTGTTTATGCTGCTTCACTAAGCAGGCGTAATCCTTCGTTTAGGATATTGATAGCAGCGTTTTGGTCACGGTTTATTGTAAGACCACAATCACATACCATTTTGCGGTTAGCTAAATCCTTCATCTCCGGATGCAATGTACCGCAACAATGGCAGATTTGTGATGATGGATACCACTTATCTACTTTTACGAGATACTTATTTCTATCAGACAGCTTATACTCAAGCATAGATAGGAACATTCCATATCCGTTATCCAGAGTCGCTTTGCCGTTACCAAAACCTTTATTAGACATAGAACGCATATTTAAGGATTCCACACAAACAACATCATACTGATTGGCTATCTCAGTAGATATTTTATGCAGGTTATCCAAACGCTGATTAGCAATATGTCTATGAATTTTGTTTACTTTGCGGAGCTGCTTAATATAGTTATTAGATTTATCTTCATGCTTTTTAGAGCCTTGCATACGAGACAGTCTGCGCTGTGCCTTGGCAAGTTTATCATGGCTTTCACGGTAATACTTATGATTAGTACCCACATTGCCGTTACTGTCCACATATAAGCCATCAGAAGCATAATCTAATCCAATGGCGTTAGTTTTATCCGCTATATAAGTGTTTTCTACTTTATCAAACTCAAAAAGAACAGAAATATAATACCTGCCATCTGATTCCTGTGATACAGTAGCAGATTTGATAATCCAATTATCATCGGGAATACGATGAATAACAGCCTTCACCTTACCAACTTTAGGGAGCCTGATATATCTTTTGTCCAGAATAGCTACTGTGCCCTTTTGATTATTTGTAGTGTAAGACTTACGACTATGCTTTGCAGATTTGAACTTAGGAAATCCGTTTTTCTTTTTGCGGGATTTACTAAATGTATTACGGAATGCTGCCTGCAAATCCATCTGTTTATTAGCAAGCGCAAGACTGTCTACTTCTTTAAGATAAGGATAATCCTTCTTGTATTTAGCAGGTGTTACAGTAGGGAATTTCCCGGTTGCTTTATAGCCCTCAATCTTATCAGAAAGCATAAGATTATAGACCTTACGGCAACAGCCAAAGGTCTTAGAGAACATAATACTCTGCTCAGTTGTAGGATATATGCGATACTTAATTGCTTTGTTTGCCATTTTTCTTCCCCTGTGACATTATGTACTGCTTAATAATATCTGCGGTAGCTCCACTTGTCTGTTAGATACGACTGATTGTAAATATATCATAGTACAGCAAGATGAAGGAGTCAAGAAATCGCCGTGTTAATCGCAATTCATCCCACCACTTATAGAAGTGGGGGATTTCTTGCTCACGGCGTGTTAAAATCCTGCCATCCTCTTGTTCTGCTTCATAGATATTTCCTTCCTCGAGGAAGCTCTTCATAAATATCTTCTTCTCCATATCTGTAAATCTGTCGTACAGATTATCGAAGAATAATAAGAACTGATACACATTATCACCGGATATCTTTTCCTGCTTAATATTATACAGTCTTGTCTCCACTGCTTCAATGAAAGTATCAATTTCCTCTATCTCATCATAAAGTTTATCCAGACGCACCTGCATATCCTCATACTTCTTGTCATAATACTCGTCCGATACAGATAAGTTATCCATCTGATTTGCCAGCTTGTTCTTGGCACCGGTTACCTGTCTTTTTTATGCACCTGATTCCACAATTCTTCTGAAATAATCGCTTTGTGGATACCGTCGTTAAGCATATATATGTGGTTATCTCACCAAATAAGCTGTGAACATTTATTATTCCACAAGGAAGTATTGCAACAGATACGGACATTGTAAAAAGCACAAAGAACAATCTGATTATCCGATACTTTTTCTTGTCCATAATACCTCCAAATTTCGATTGAGATTTCACCTATTCTAAGAAATTTAATAACTGTTATATTTTGTTATCAAATTTCTCACAAACCATTGAAAATACTAAGTTTGTGACAGGTGTGCTTTCCCTTATATATTCCCTTGTGTTATATCGTTCCATCAGTGTTTATGGACTCAGGTAAGGGAAAAAGCAAGGGAAACAAAATCATATAACACAGTATAACACAAAATGAAACTGACATGGTGAACTGATTGAAATGCTTCTGAATTTCTTATTTTGATTAATTGATTTGAAAGAGACACGATATGAATATTATTTACGCAGAATACAATATGTACCGGAATAGCATAGACATTTACACCTGTGCCGGGTATATGCTCCGTATTGACTGCAACAAGGCAGAAGATGGTATTAAAACTACACCATGCTCTCAGTGTGCATTAAATGCTCTTGCTATTGATGAACCTCTTGAATATGCAAAACTATATCTGGATGGAACTATGCAGATATGGGTAAACGCAGAAGACTCTATTGAACTTTAAGTACACTAAGGGACTGCTACTCTAACAATTAAAAAAATGCAATAGCAACAGCCCCTTTGTATTTTTACAAGTTTCGACCTAAAAAACAATTATTTCACATTCGCATTATACAAGTCCATAAAATAAGAATCTGTATGTAGTAGTTCTTCAAAAGTACCTTGTCCAACAATCCTCCCTTCTTTAAAGAGAATAATTCTGTCAAAACCTGCAATGGAATTTAATCTATGTGCAATGGCAATGACAGTTTTATCTTTCATTTTTTGCATAACTGATTTCATTACATTTTCTTCTGTTAAATTATCCATTGCAGATGTTGCTTCATCCAAAATGACAAGTTCGGAGTCTTCAAACCACAAGCGAGCTAATGCAAGTCTTTGTTTTTCTCCACCCGATAAACAAGTACCTTTCTCACCAATTTCAGTATTTAAACCTTCCGCAAGATTTTCAACTAAATGAGATAGTTGCACTTCACTCAATGCCCCTAGCATTTGTTCTTCTGACACTTGTTTCTCAAATACCAGATTTTCTTTTATTGTTCCGTCAAAAACAGGGGCATCCTGTGATAAATAACTAACTCTATCATACAGATTATTAAGACAAATTTCTTTTAACTCCATGTCTCCTAAGCGAACTTCTCCCTGATTATATTTTAGTAACCCTAATAAAATCTTAATCAAGGTCGATTTTCCGGAACCACTTTCTCCTACAAAAGCTATTTTTTCTCCCTTTTGTATTGACAGGCTCAAGCCATCAATAATTTTTCGTTCCTCATATTGGAATGATAAATTTCTTATTGCAATTTTTCCAACATTTGTATTTATTGCGTTACCGTTTCTTAATTGAACATCGTCTTTTAAGCCTAAAAATTCCTCAAATCTCTTATACGACGCCTTGTCCAATTTATATTGGACATAAAGTACATTAAAAACGGCAATTGGTGTATAAGCATTTTCAATCAGTGCAATTAGTGCAACCACAGAACCTACTGTAAGGTTTTTCGTTTTCCATGCATAAAAAAGAATACCAATATCTAACATTGCCACAAATAGTGCAAATATTGTGAAGAATGCTTCATGAATCATATTCACTTTTACTTTTGATGAAACAATATCCTCTTTTGCATTACAAATCTTCTTTATTTCACTCGGGAACTGTTTACTCATACGAAATACCAACATTTCCATATAGCCTCTGACCAAATAGTGATTTAATAGTTCTTCACTATTCAAAATCTTTTCTTTTATTTTGTAAAGAAACTTTAATAGAATGTTGGTTATTATAAAAATAAACGCATAGCCTACAAACAGTACATAAGTGACTTTTTCATCTATTTTCCAAATAAAGTATATACTAAAACCAATGGTAGGAAGTAAGTCTCGAATCAAACGCAACCAGAAATTGAATAATACATTTCTTCCTGCTGTTGAACCATTCTCAATCCTTTGAACAAGTTTGCCTGTACCTATTTTCTGGTATTCTGTATAATCAATTGTACTTATTTTTCTAAGGGACAAAAGCTTAAAATCCAGATAAATACCATGTTCCAATTTCTTTTCAGGATAATTATCCAAATAATTCATACAATAATTTACCAGCAAAATAAAACCATATGTTGCAACTCCTGCAAATGCAAGTGTTCTATCAGCCAATCCATCAATGGTCTTTTGGAAATAGTCAGCCTTGTAATTAGCCATAAATGCATTAAATATACCTAGCCCAATGTAGACTAATACCCATATTCTGTTTTTCTTTAATATTTCTTTTATATAACGCATAACTGTACTCCTTTATAGATTGTATTTCAAGCATTAGGACAGTACAGTCAACGACTGCTAGCAAGTTTCTTTTAACCTCAGCACAATCTGCCAACAGTTTACATCAACTGTACTGAGTAGTTATCTCGGATAATTTTCATATCGTTCTCACTTCTTTCTAAAAATTTTCTATTATTATATCATGCTAAGTTCCAATATTCTATCGTAATTCCGTCAAAAGAATATAAAACAAAGGGCATATTATCTTGCCCCTCTGTTCTTTGTCTGCCTGCTGATACTGTTCTGGTTTTCAGCGGCTTCCCTTTGTAGTCTTGCAAGTATATCCGACAGTTTTTCATCCTTATGCGTAGGTGTATCCGGTTTTCTGCAGGCATTCTTCCAGCTTTCGTATTGTCTCTGATAATCCGTATAAGCATTCCTGCATTCTCTGAATGCCAGTAGGAACTCGTTCATGTTTTCAAAACCGCTGGATAGGCTACAATTAACTGGACAGATTTTTTAAGGTCATATAATCTATAATAAATACACAAAGGAGCACTCATTATGACCGAACCAAAACAACGAAGAAAACCTCGTAAATATACCGATGAATTCAAACAGCAACTGGTGGAACTATATCGTTCTGGCAAACGCAGATGCGATATCTGCCGTGAATATGACATTGCTACTTCCCTGTTTGACAAATGGGTAAAGCAGGCATCCAATTCTGACTCTTTCCATGAAAAAGATAACCGGACTCCAGAGCAGGAAGAACTGATCCGGCTTCGGAAAGAAAACCAGCAGTTAAGAATGGAAAATGATATTTTAAAACAAGCGGCGCTGATCTTAGGACGAAAGTAAATGTGATCAAAGCAAATGCTCACAAATACTCTGTATCAGCAATGTGCCGCGTCCTACAGGTAAACAGAAGCACTTATTATTATGAAGCAGCAACAAAAAAAGATGAATCAGAACTTACTGCAGACATTCAGGAAATTTTTAGAAAAAGCCGGAACCATTATGGTACACGAAAGATCAAGAAAGAACTGGCTGATTGCGGGAAACAGGTATCAAGACGCAGGATTGGACGGATCATGAAGCAGGAAGGTCTGATATCAAGCTATACTACAGCTCAGTTTAAGCCGCAAAAAGACAGATGTAATGAATCAAAAGTGGCAAATGTGTTGAACCGACAATTTCAAAACCAGCCATACCGTAATGTGGTGGTAAGTGATTTAACTTATGTAAGGGTAGGAAACCACTGGAATTATATCTGTATACTGATAGACCTTTTTAACAGGGAAATCGTTGGATACAGTGCAGGAGAACATAAAACAGCAGAGCTTGTAAAACAGGCATTTAGGAAAGTAGAAGGCAATCTGTCGGAAATCCATATCTTCCACACAGACCGGGGAAATGAATTTAAAAATGAGACGATTGAGGAACTGTTAGAAACGTTTCATATAGAACGTTCCCTGAGCCATAAGGGATGTCCTTATGATAATGCAGTGGCAGAAGCTACGTTCAAGGTCATTAAAACAGAATTTGTGTGGAATGAAACATTCCATACACTAGAAGAACTGAAGATAAAACTATGGGATTATGTAAACTGGTATAATCATCACCGTATACATTCCTCCCTAGGGTATCAAACGCCTGTACAATATCGGGAAAATAACCTAAAAAAATTTGTCTGAAAAAGTGTTGACAATCCAACCTTCTTCTAAGGTATCTGGAGTATAGACATATTCAAAGCTCATAACCATTAATAACTTATCAATTCAATTACCAATTCTTTTTGAGGGAATTTTCTTTTTATAACACTCTTTAACTCATTCACAACATAAGATGATAACACAAGTTCATGCTGTGTAAATATGCAATTCATCATTGCATTCATCTTTGCACCGGGAAACAGTAATGCGGATATTAATACATTTGTATCAAGCATAATTCTCATTTACTTCACCACACTTTCTTCCCGAAACTCCTTTATCATATCCATAACATCTTCATCATTTTTTAACCCAAGTCTTTCTGCTTCTCCCGCAAATTCTTGCTGTGCTTCACGAAGAGCGTCCATGGAAGAGTTCATTATATAGATTCTGCCGGATTCTTCAATAAACAGTACCTTATCTCCATTTTTAATTCCCAATTTTTTACGAATTTCTATAGGTATAGTAACCTGACCTTTTGATGTAACTTTTGCTAATTCCATATAAAACCTCCTTTCAACAGTAATGCATTCCTTACTTTCCTTACATATTAAGTATATCCCTTTTTATAAAAACATCAACCCTTTATGTGTAATTTGACACCAATTTTGACACCATTTTTTTTGATTTTTGTCGATTTTTAATAAAATCAGATGAAATCTTAAAATCCCGCCATCCCAGTCAAAATGGGCATTTACGGCACTCCATGCAACTAGATAAATTTCACATCATGAAAACAAGAGGTGAGTGCTAATTTTTTGAAAAACTGCTATTTTTGCTGTTTGATACCAATTCCTGCTTTGTAAAACGTGACCGCAAGGCACACATAAAAATCCCACAGACTGTCATTTCGCAGCCTGTGGGATTTTTCACTCAACTAATATGTGTGTTTTTTATGCTTTGATGAAACTTCCTGCTCACCTTCCATATGGTTTGCAGTTGCATTCACCTTCTGTACAACTTTCTTCTTTTTTAATGGATGTTTTGGATTCTTATCCATAACAATCGCTTCCTTTCATATTCATTCATTTATGTTGAGCAGTTTCATATGAAACTGTATCAGCCTTTAATTGTAAAACATCTGCTGTTTTCAACTTACTTTGCTTCTTTCTTCGGAACATAAATCTTCAAAATACCGTCTTCGTATTTTGCTTTAATACCTTTCTTTGTTCTAGCTGTACTATAACTCCTATTATTAATACTGTCAATACCTGAGTGCTAATTTTTTTGTGAAGATTTTGTGAACACCAAAAAGACTACCCTATGAAATGCTTCTGTATGCAAGCGCTCTTTTATATTGTTTTAAAATCTTCTTTTAAAATTGCAATATTCCGGTTGCCCAGTCAAATGTGTAGGTCTGCCCATTGATTTCTACGGTTCCTTTTGCCATTGCACCAGTCTGTTCATCAAAGTAATAAACATTTCCGTTCTGTGTACTCCAGCTTTTTATCATATGTCCGTTTTCATCATAACGGACCCACTTGCCTGTTCCGTCTTCACGGTCTGCAAATGCGCCTGCCCATGATTCCTGATAAACATCTTTGCTTACCGCAACTGCACCGTTTTGTACGGCATCCAGCCAGTACCATGCGTTGCTTGCCGCATCGTATATTTCCTTGCCGCGTCCTTTAAGTCCCTGACGTTGTCCGCTTTCATACCAGTAGCGTTGTCCGCCCTGTTCCTTAAAGCTGCAGTCCACACCGATTCCCGTGATGTCATCATAGTAACACGGTGTGCCATCTGCATTGGTATACGCACCGTGTATCATTTTTCCGGTTGTTTCATCAAAATGATAGCTGTTTCCGGCAATTTCACTGTCGCCGTGGTGCATCTGTCCGTTGATTTCGTCATAATAAACCCACTTGCCTTCGTCTGTTCCGTCTGCAATATTGATAAAGCCCTTTGTCATTGCGCCGGTTGTTTCATCAAAATAGTACCAGCCGCCGTAACGGTAATCTTCACCCTTTACCATTCTGCCTTCACTGTCGTAGCGTACCCATTTGCCGTTTTCCGTGCCATCCGGAATATTGACATCTTTATCTGTCGCTACCGCACCGCCCTGTACGGCATCGAGCCAATACCACGCATCTGTAGCCGGGTCGTAAATTTCTTTTCCGTTTCCTTCCGTTCCCTGCTTGATACCGTTTTCATACCAGTATTTCTTACCGTCACTGCCGTTTTCCATATGCGGTGTATCATCTGTAACGGTGTTATCCGGCTTGGTGACTTCGGTTGGGGCTTCTGTCGGCTTTTCCGTCGGCTTTGTCACCTCTGTCGGGGCTTCCGTTGGCTTTGTTGCCTGTGTCGGCTTTGTTGCCTCTGTCGGCTTCGTTGCCTCTGTCGTGCTTTCGGTCGGTTTGGTCGTTTCGTTTTTCTTTGCTTCCTCATAAGCCGATGAAAGCACAACCGCACCCGTTCCTTCTATCAGGCGCAGGCGGTTTGTTACATTTGCAGAAGACTCCTGTGTAAAAATCGTATTGGATGCGCTGATGCCCAGCACATCATATTTATCATCTGTAAAAATCTCATCAACAACATCCGGGTCACAGTAATAATACTGGACGTCCTTTGCCATGTATGCCTTATTGGTTACATATACCGGTGAAAGACCGGACGGCAGTAATGCTTCAAACTTTGCATTGCTGTCTGAAAATTCCACCTGCGGTTTTTCGATTTTAATGCCTTCTGATGAATTCGTCAGTCTGTTGTTGACCATTTTGAGTTCACTTTGCAGATTTCCGGTTTTAAGCGAATAGAACCGGAACATGACCTGCGTATAAACGTTCGATGCCTTCATCATTGCAATCGTATCTGCATCTAACGTCATATTAGAACCGATTACATTAAAAATCATGGAAGCGTAATTCTGTCTTTTTACGTCCTGATGTGTCATCTTAAACTGAATATTCTTACGCAGTACCGCACTGCTTGTATCGGTAAGATACGTCAATGTTTTCCCTGTTTCTGTCGTCACCGTTTTATTGTATGTATCCTTTTCCGGTGAAATCGTAAAATATTCCGGTTCTGCGTTATATGGCAGTTCAATTCGCTCTGTCGTATTTGACCGTGACAGAAGAATCGGACTTTCCTCATAACAGGTATACACATTTTTCTTACTGCGGTCAAATCCATACACATTGATATAATACGTTACACCGAAAATATTTGGCAGTGCTTCATCCAGCTTATAAATGCGCTCCGGTGTTCCGCCTGTAAATTCAACAGACAGCGCCGAAGCATCTGTCGTTGTCGTTACCTTCGGAAGCGGAATTGTATAGCTTTGATTTTCAAAAACATCACACGTAAGCATTACACTTGAACTGCTGCTGTGTGTCTTTGGGTCATACCGGTAAATATTGTAAAAAGCACTATTCTCTGACAGCTTCTGCGCTGTTTCAGCCGAAAATGAAATGCTGTCCGCATTGACATAATGTCCGTAGCCGTAAGAATGATTACCATTGTCTAAAAGCCAGCCCAGTATGACCGCATCATCTATCTGACGGTAATACGTTTCATAGGTCTGACGTTCCTGACCGTCAGAGGCTGTATAACTGTACACATCGGTATGCATTAACATATCCTGACTGTCTTCCACGATAAAATAATAATCTCCGAGACCGGAAGAATATTGATTGGATTCAACAGATGTTTTATTGCTATATGTACCATTGTAATAAAATGTTTTATTTGCTTTATTATAAATATATTCATGATATATTTTATTAGCATCTAAAACATTCAAATCAACTTCTGTGCTGTATGTAACACCGGAAATCTCTTCCACTGTTCTCTGCGGTACTTCATAGTAGAAACAGCTTTTACCGTACTTTCCGAATGCTGCTTCAATCTCGCTGTTGGTTGTTCCCATCACCGTATTTTCAAATGTGATTGGTACCGATGTTATACCTGACGGCAGGGACGACGCCTTTACCGTTACTTTATCCACAACATTGTCATTGTAAATATAATAAATTTCCAGTTGTGCATTTTTGCTTTTCATCAAATCAATAACATCTTTATCCAGTGTCAGGGACTGCTGTGTCGTATAAACGGTTTGCCGGTAATAATTGTTAAACAGTGCCGTCCACATATCGGTATTTAATTCCGTAAAATATGCCGTATCTTTTGCGGTTGACTGCATTATTGCGGCATATACCCAGTATTTGTCATCTATGCATGTCTGCGGCACTTTTCCCTGAAGAGTTGCTTTCGTCAGCTTATTTCCCTTTAATGACAAACGGTATTTCCCGTCTGCTTCAAAGCTTTTGTATTCACCGTAATACGTTTCCCCTGCAATATTGGTGAGTGCCGTCATATCCGGCAGAGTCTGAATCCGGTTGTAGGATAAATCCAGTTCTTCTAACTGTGCCTTTCCAGTCAGCGCAGAAATATCACTAATATTGTTGTGTGCCAGTATCGCCTTTTTTAAGATTACAATATCCTTTAATGCCGAAACATCTGTAATCTGATTATTTTCCATTTCCATATAATAAATTTTTTTACAATCTTTCATCTTGGAAATGTCTGTAATCTGGTTGTCATTTGCCTCAAAATACGTTAATTCAAGCCCCGATAAATCCGGTATGCTGGTCAGCTCGTTGCCATTGAATATAAAATAATCCAAATTGGTACAATGGCTTAAATCTTCTACCTTTGTAATGCCGGAATCTTCTACAATCAACTGCTCCATGGTATCCGGTACGCCTTTTATCTCATTGCCCGATACCATACAATCTTCAAGGCGCAGTCTTGTGAGCTTTTTCGGCAGTCTTGTCAAATCAATGTACAGCTTGTCTGAACTGCTGCCCAGCGCATCAATGCTGGTCAGATTCGGAAGGTCATAAAGTCCCTTTAAGATGTTAATTCCCCTGAAAGAAATGCTCTTTAAGCCGGTCAGCTTAGAAATATCAAGCGACACACCGCTGTCTACCGCTTTATTCTGCTCTACCGTTAATTTCTCTACCGTTGACGGAAGGGCATCCGCTATCTTTTGGAATTCTGCGCCATCCTCCTGATAAGATGTCACTTCCAGTTGTTTGAGTGCCGTCATTTTTGCGACTGCCTGTGACATCGTAACGGACACATCCGAATTAATATAAACCGTAAGTTTTGTCAGTCCCGTAAACTTCGCCGCCGCGCCCATGTCAAAGCTGCCTTCTTGTATCCGTACAGAGAAAAATTTTAATTTTTCTTTATTTGTCTTATTACAGATTGTATCAAATTCAGGACACGAACCGTCTTCCTGTGCATAAAAGGTAAACTGTAAATTTTGCAGCTTCTCCATTTTTGCAATTTCCTGCGCCAAAGACAATTTTGCCGCCTCCGATTCATAATCATGTGTGTATAAGCTCTCTAAATTCGGACAATATTTTGCGAAATTGGCAAACGACTTAATATCGCTGACCTTTACCTGATACCCCGAACTAAAATTAATACTTGTGATTTTCTGTGCA
>ERZ773165.1860-NODE-1860-length-11613-cov-2.935369_pt1 | contig 11613 bp, 10 predicted proteins | sample MGYA00581003_ERZ773165 | MGnify/ENA primary metagenome ERZ773165 (study PRJEB29015, sample SAMEA2737817) | human gut metagenome | biome: human gut; feature: human-associated habitat; material: faeces | place: China | collected 2012 ... | reverse complement strand
CTATGTCATCGGACTGAATCTTCAGGAATATCCGGCCTATATTGGAATTGCTGCAGGAGTGCTGGCAGCGATAGCGATAGGAATGCTTGTGATGATAATCGTCACGGGCAAATGGAAGGAAATATTTGCACAGCTGGTTCCCGTAGTACTCACAGCTGCAATTCCCTTCGTCTGGATCATTGCAGTACAACATCATTCAGCATTGCATGCGAGATTTACCTTCCGAATTTTAAGTGTTGCAGCGGCTGCGGCTATCACTTTTATCGTTTTGAATGTAAAGCAGGCAAAAAAGCAACAAAAAAGTCAAAAAATATTAAAAAAAGCGCAATAATACGCTTGCAAAGGAAAGACCGTCATGCTATAATGTAAGACGGTCTTTTTTGAAAGGAGGGTTTAACATGAAAGTTAGATCATCAGTAAAACCGATTTGCGAAAAGTGCAAAATCATCAAGAGAAAAGGACGCATCAGAGTAATCTGTGAGAATCCGAAGCACAAACAGAGACAGGGATAATCACCGCTTGATCGTCATTTGATCAGGTATGTGAGTTCTTGTCCGGTTATTATGTGCGGCTGAATTGATCATTATCAAAAATATCAATTTTCATAATAGATTTGGATAGAGCTTACGGGAGATTACTTGTTGATACCATGACGAAAAGATTTTCTAAAATTATCGTCGTGGAAAGATCGGATCGTGTCCGATTGGGTGAGAACCCCAATCAATTAGTAACTATTGAGCGTACAACTAACAGACCAAACGTACGCACGCACAACGAAAGTTGTGAGCGCAGAAATGTTGCGCAAAGCGTAAGAGATTACGCAGGAAAATGGAGGAAACGTAAATGGCTCGTATCGCAGGTGTAGACTTACCTAGAGAAAAACGAATTGAGATCGGTTTGACCTATATCTATGGAATAGGCAGACCTACTGCTGACAAGCTGTTAGCAGAAGCAGGTGTAAATCCTGATACCAGAGTGAGAGATATTACCGATGATGAGGTAAAGAAGATCAGTGAAGCTATCGAAAAGCTTGGCGTTATGGTAGAAGGTGATCTGAGAAGAGAAATCGCTCTGAATATCAAGAGACTTCAGGAAATCGGCTGCTATCGTGGTATTCGTCATCGTAAAGGACTTCCTGTTCGTGGTCAGAAGACTAAGACCAACGCAAGAACTCGTAAGGGACCTAAGCGCACGGTGGCAAATAAGAAGAAGTAATTGAGATCAAAATGTAACTGTGAGAGGGAAGCAAATGTAAGCATCCCCAGGAAATGAGAAAGTAGGTTAGTTTAAAATGGCTAAAAAAGTTGCAAAGAAAGTAACAAAAAAGCGTGTAAGAAAAAACGTTGAACGCGGACAGGCACATATTCAGTCTTCTTTTAACAATACAATCGTAACGTTAACAGATGCTGAAGGTAATGCTCTTAGCTGGGCAAGTGCCGGTGGTCTTGGTTTTAGAGGTTCAAAGAAATCTACTCCATATGCTGCACAGATGGCTGCTGAAACAGCAACAAAGGCTGCTCTTGTTCACGGATTAAAGTCCGTTGACGTATTCGTAAAGGGTCCTGGTTCAGGACGTGAAGCAGCAATCAGAGCTCTGTCTGCAAGTGGACTGGATGTCTTAAGCATTTGTGATGTAACTCCTGTACCTCACAATGGATGCCGTCCTCCTAAGCGTCGTCGCGTTTAGTGAGAAATCGTCAGAAGACGAAACAATTAATTTTAATGAAGTAACATTAGAACAAGTTGGATGAAAGTGCCGCATTGCGGCACTGTAAACAACCCTCGGAAGTCACTTCCGAAGTATAAAGAAGGGAAAATAAAAAAATGGCAGTAAATCGTGTACCTGTACTGAAAAGATGTAGAGCCCTTGGCCTTGAGCCTTCTTACCTGGGCTATGACAAGAAGTCTAACAGAACCTCTGCAAGAGCAGGCAAAAAGGTATCTGAGTACGGACTTCAGTTAAGAGAAAAGCAGAAGGCTAAGTTCATCTATGGCGTTCTGGAGAAGCCTTTCCGTAACTACTATGAGAAGGCTGATAGAATGAAGGGCATGACCGGTGAGAACCTGATGACCCTGTTAGAGAGCAGACTGGACAATGTAGTGTTCAGAATGGGTTTTGCAAGAACCAGAAGAGAAGCAAGACAGATCGTTGACCACAAGCATGTACTTGTAAACGGTAAGTGTGTAAACATTCCTTCTTACCTGATCAAGGCTGGCGATGTTATCGAGATCAAGGAGAGCGCTAAGTCCATGCAGAGATACAAGGATATCCTTGATGTTACTGCTGGAAGATTAGTACCCGAATGGATCGATGCTGATGTTGAGAACTTTAAGGGAACCATCAAGAATCTGCCTACCAGAGAGATGATCGATGTTCCTGTTGACGAGATGCTTATCGTCGAGTTGTACTCCAAGTAAGTTTTATGTAACCCCAATGAACATTTCCTGTGGAATATTATTCCATGGGATATTGTTCGTAAGAACATGTCAACATATAAAGTTCGCAAAGGAGGGTATTGGCAGTGTTTGATTTTGAAAGACCTAATATTGAGGTTAGCGAGATTTCAGAAGACAAAAAGTATGGTAAATTCGTAGTAAAACCCCTGGAAAGAGGCTATGGTATTACTCTGGGTAACTCCCTGAGAAGAATCATGCTGTCTTCCCTGCCCGGTGCTGCAGTGAGCCAGATCAAAATTGAAGGTGTTCTTCATGAGTTCAGTTCTATTCCCGGCGTAAAGGAAGATGTATCTGAGATCATCATGAACATCAAGAGCCTTGCGATCAAGAACAACAGCGAGACCAACGAGGCTAAGACTGCATATATCGAGTTTGAAGGCGAAGGTGTTGTAAGAGCTTCTGATATCCAGTGTGACCAGGATATTGAAATTCTGAATCCCGACCTTGTAATCGCTACTCTGAGCGGTAAAGATACCAAACTTTACATGGAGTTAACTATTACAAGAGGCCGCGGCTACGTAAGTGCCGACAAGAACAAACACGAAGATTTACCAATCGGCGTAATTGCCATTGATTCTATCTATACACCTGTAGAGAGAGTTAACGTTACGGTAGAAAATACCCGTGTAGGTCAGAGTACTGATTTCGACAAGCTTACATTGGATGTATACACCAACGGAACCCTGGCTCCCGATGAGGCAGTCAGCCTGGCAGCTAAGGTGCTCAGCGAGCATCTGAACCTGTTCATCGACCTTTCCGAAAATGCTAAGACCGCTGAGGTTATGGTAGAGAAGGAAGACGACGAGAAGGAAAAGGTTCTGGAGATGAGTATTGACGAGCTGGAGCTTTCCGTTCGTTCTTACAACTGCTTGAAGAGAGCAGGTATCAATACTGTAGAAGAGTTAACCAATAAGACTTCAGAAGATATGATGAAGGTTCGTAACCTCGGACGTAAATCTTTGGAAGAAGTTCTGGCTAAACTGAAAGAGCTGGGATTACAGCTGAACCCCAGTGATGAGAACTAATTTCAGCTGAACATAAAAAGTAAGATTTCCGTATCCGGTAAGCCCAAAGTGTTCGGATGCGGTTTATCTCTAAATGGCAAAAACAACGCATTCGGTAAGTAAGTCCAAAGTGCATGGCCGGATGTACCATGAATGGAGAAAGGAAAATTATCATGGCAAAGTACAGAAAACTCGGCAGAACATCTGCACAGAGAAAGGCATTATTAAGAAATCAGGTAACTGCAGTGATCAACAACGGCAAGATCGTTACCACCGAAGCTAAGGCTAAGGAAGTACAGAAGATCGTTGATGGACTGATCGCTCTGGCAGTAAAAGAGAAGGATAACTTCGAAACTGTTAAAGTTACCACCAAGGTTGCCCGCAAGGACAAGGACGGCAAGCGCGTAAAGCAGATCGTTGACAAGGAGACCGGTAAGGTCCTGGCTGAGTCCCATCGCGATAAGGATGGCAAGCTGGTTAAGATCGAGAATGGTGTTACCGTTACTGTATACGACGAAGTTGAGAAGGAGATCAAGAAGGATCTGCCTACCAGATCTCATGCACGTCGTCAGATGCTGAAGGTTCTGAACCCTGTAGTTGAGGTTCCCGCTGATGCAGCAGGCAAGAAAAAGAACACCAAGGAAGTTGACCTGGTTGCAAAGCTCTTCGATGAGTATGCTCCCAAGTATGCTACCCGTAAGGGTGGTTACACCAGAATCGTTAAGATCGGCCAGCGTAAGGGCGATGCAGCTATGGAAGTTCTGATCGAACTTGTATAGTTAGAAGTCAATTTTATAAAGAGGGGGGAACTACCAAAAGGGGTTCCTCTTTTTTTTATAAAATTCGATATTGAAACCAGAAAAAAATATATTATATATGCAAACAGTGGCTTTGAACGAAGTGAACGGAACAGTTTGCATATATAATATATTTTTTTTGTACGGAATAATATTCAAGATTTGTTAAAAATCTGACTATAGCGTTAAATTTACTACTATTAACAAATATGATTACAAATTATCAAATAAATGATATAATATCGTCAACGCAGTTAATATTACATTGTTCAAAAGACTGATAATTACAATTTATTTGGACTATAAATTGATAAATGAAATGGAAGGTAGGGATAAAGAATGAGCAGACTGGAAATTGCCTCTCCAAAAAGAGCAAAGATCGTAATGGAAGGCCTCTATAAAGATCTGGAAAGAAGAATTGAATCGAGTCCACCGGGGTTATGTCCAGTAGATATGGCAAGAGCATTTCTTGAGTTATGTCATGCACAGACATGCGGAAAATGTGTGCCTTGCCGTATAGGATTAGGACAGCTTAATAATTTCATCCGTGAAGTACTGGATGGAAAAGCGACAATGAAGACATTAGATATTATGGAACAGACAGCACTTTCTATTATGGAATCTGCAGACTGCGCGATTGGTTATGAAGCAGCGAACATGGTATATAAAGGATTGATCGGTTATCGTGATGATTATATTGAACATATTCAGAACGGAAGATGTACCTGTACATATAATCAGCCTGTACCATGTGTATCTTTATGCCCGGCACATGTAGATATTCCGGGATATATCGCTCTTGTCGGAGAAGGACGTTACGCAGATGCGATCCGCCTGATCCGTAAGGACAATCCATTCCCGACCACCTGTGGTTTTATCTGCGAACATCCTTGTGAGGCACGCTGCCGTCGTAACATCGTAGACGATGCAGTCAATATCCGCGGTCTTAAGAGAATGGCTGCTGATTATGCCGGAAAAGTTCCACCGCCGCCATGCGCTCCATCTACCGGAAAGCGTATTGCCGTTGTTGGTGGTGGCCCTGGTGGATTAAGTGCAGCTTACTATCTGCAGCTGATGGGACACCAGACAACCGTATTTGAGATGCTGCCGGAACTTGGCGGTATGCTCCGCTATGGTATCCCGAACTACCGTCTGCCGAAAGACCGTCTGAACGATGATATCAATGCCATCCTTGAGACCGGTGTCAAAGTTGAATTTGGCAAACGGATTGGAAAAGATATGACAATCCAGAGTCTGCGTGAAGAATACGACGCAGTTCTTATTACAATCGGTGCAAGTACCGATAAGAAACTTGGTATCGAAGGCGAACACTCAGAAGGGGTCCTTTCTGCTGTTCAGTTCCTTCGTGATGTAGGAAAGAACCAGAACCCGGATCTTACCGGACAGGAAGTAGCCGTTATCGGTGGTGGTAACGTATCTATGGATGCTGTCCGTACCGCAAAACGTCTGGGTGCTAAAAAAGTCAGCATCGTTTACCGCCGTCGCGTGGCAGATATGACTGCCCTTCCGGCAGAGATTGAAGGTGCTGTTGCAGAAGGAATCGAAGTACAGACTCTGATGGCTCCTTCCCGCATCGAAACAGATGAAAACGGTCACGTAAAAGGAATCTACGTTACACCACAGATGATCAGTAAGATCAAAGACGGTCGTGCAAGTGTACGTCCGACAGGTGCTCCTGACGTATTCATTCCATGCCAGACACTGATCGTTGCGATCGGACAGGATATTGAATACCAGCACTTTGAAGAAGCCGGTGTTCCTGTACAGAGAGGTAAGATCTTAACCGAAAAATACGGCGGATTCGATAACATTCCGGGTGTATTTGCCGGTGGAGACTGTGCTTCCGGTCCTGCATCCGTAATCAAAGCTATTGCTGCTGCAAAAGTAGTAGCTGCTAACATAGACGAATACCTGGGATATCACCACATTATCAGCTGTGACGTTGAGATTCCTGAAGCGCGTCTTGATGACCGCCCGCCGTGCGGAAGAGTAAACATGACCGAGCGTGAAGCCTGCGAACGTGTCTGTGACTTTAACGGTGTAGAAAACTGCATGTCCGAGGCAGAAGCGAAACAGGAAGCCAGCAGATGTCTGCGTTGCGACCACTTCGGCTACGGCATTTTCAAAGGAGGTCGTGAAACATTATGGTAAATCTTACAATTGATAATATAAACGTATCTGTCCCGGAAGGTACTACTATCATGGATGCTGCCAAAATGGCGGATATCCCGATTCCAAAGCTCTGCTATCTGAAAGATATCAACGAGATCGCAGCCTGTCGTGTCTGTGTTGTTGAACTCGAGGGAATGGAACGGCTGGTAACTTCCTGCAACAACGTAGTAAAAGAAGGTATGGTAATCCATACAAACAGCCCAAAGGTTCGTACAGCCAGAAGACAGACTGTACAGCTTATCCTTTCCCAGCACGACTGCAAATGTGCTACCTGTGTCAGAAGCGGTAACTGTACTCTGCAGAGTCTCGCAAATGACCTGAACATCATCGAAATACCATTTAAGCAGCGTCTGGAAGAATTCCCTTGGGATAAAGAATTTCCGCTGATCAGAGACTCACAGAAATGCATCAAATGTATGCGCTGTATCCAGGTCTGTGACAAGATCCAGGATTTACATATCTGGGATGTGACAAGTACTGGTTCCCGTACTACTATTAATGTAACCGGCAACCATAAGATCTCCGAGGTTTCCTGTTCTCTGTGCGGTCAGTGTATTACTCACTGCCCGGTCGGCGCTCTGCGCGAACGTGATGATACAGAGAAAGTATGGGATGCAATCGCTGATGACAAGAAAGTCGTTGTTGCACAGGTTGCTCCTGCTGTACGTGCTGCATGGGGTGAAGCTCTTGGTCTTTCCCGTGAAGAAGCAACTGTCGGCAAGATCATGGATGCTCTGAAGAAAATGGGTATTGACTATGTATTCGATACCTCCTTCACAGCAGACCTTACTATTATGGAAGAAGGAAATGAATTCCTGCAGAGATTTACAAAAGGCGAATTAAATCTTCGTCCGATGTTTACCTCCTGCTGCCCTGGATGGGTACGCTTCCTTAAATCACAGTACCCACATCTGGTGCCACAGCTTTCAACAGCCAAATCACCACAGCAGATGTTCGGTTCCGTTATGAAGAGCTATTTTGCGGAATCCATCGGTGTGAAACCGGAAAATATGTTTACTGTATCTATCATGCCATGTGTTGCCAAAAAAGGCGAAAGTAACATGGAACTGTTCTATGGTGAATATGCCGGACACGAGACAGACGTTGTACTTACAACTCGTGAATTGACACGCATGATCCGTTCTGCACATATTGATCCTGCTTCTTTGGTTGATCGTGAATGCGATCCTCTGATGAAAGAATGGACCGGTGCCGGTGTTATCTTCGGAACAACAGGTGGTGTTATGGAAGCAGCACTTCGTTCTGCTCACTACCTTGTAACCGGACGTAACCCTGATCCGGATGCATTCAAGATTGTCCGCAATCCTGGTGGACAGCCAGGTGTTGTAGAAGCAGAGATCCAGCTTGGAGATGCTACTGTTCGTGCTGCTGTTGTCAGCGGACTCGGAAACACACGTAAACTGATCGAAGCAATCGAACATGGTGAAGTACATTATGATTTTGTAGAAGTCATGGCCTGCCCTGGCGGATGCGTCGGCGGTGGCGGTCAGCCAATCCATGACGGAGAAGAACTTGCACGGACACGTGGTGAAAATCTTTATTTTCTTGATAAGAATGCACCACTTCGCTTCTCACATGAGAACCCGGATGTACTCCGTCTGTACCGTGATTTCTTTGAGAAACCGCTTTCTCACAAGTCACATATGTTGCTTCACACGGATCATAACGCATGGGAGATGCCTAGATAAATCAAATTTTGCCCTCTAAAAGATTGTAACGAATATATAAATAATTTATAGAAGCCAAGTATTCTATAAACTAAGATATAGAAATTGAGCCCTTCTATATCTCTAAAATCCAGAAATGGGAAATGACCTGCCATGTCATTTCCCATTTTTGGATTCAACAAACTAGTATATTCTTTTTATACCTTCTAAGCTCTGTCAGATTCTTCTGTCATCTTCTTATAATACAGAATCAGATCTGCTGCCTGTTCATAGGACAACTCTGTAGTGCTGACCGAAAGATCATAATTCTTCGACATTCCCCATTCCTGTCCGGTATAATCCTTACGAAAAGCGCTTCTTTTCTCATCCACATCCTGGATCTTACGTTTCGCTTTCATTCTGCTTGTAATATGATCACGCTCTTTCACGCGTTCAATTCGTGTTTCCATATCTGCATGGACAAATACACTAAAAGCTTCTTCTCGGTTTCTCATCAGATAACCTGCGCACCTTCCCATAATAATACATGGTCCTTCTTCCACAAGCTCTTCAATCAGTTTAAATGGATATGGCTTCTTCTTCGGTTCTGCAAAATTCATTGCGATTGAATAAAGAAGGCTGTCCACCGGCTGTTCATCCAGATACTCCTGCATTTCTTTCTCGTATCCGCGCATCTTTGCAATTTCAAACAGCTTCTCTTTATCGTAAAACGCATAACCGGTACGCTTTGCCAGCAATTCACCGATTTCATGTCCGCCGCTTCCATATTCCCGTCCGATACAGATAATTGTTTTCTCCATATTCTGCACACTCCTCTCTAATACAGGTGATAGAAAATCGATGCACCTACAACCGTCATCAATCCGGCCACTGCAATAGAAAGACTGCTCATTGCTCCTTCAATCTCTCCGATTTCCATTGCCTTTGCCGTTCCCATAGCATGGGAAGCTGTTCCGATTGCCAGTCCTTTTGCAATCGGATGCTCAATTTTGCAGAGCTTACAGATTCCCTCTGCAAACATATTTCCAATAATTCCGGTAATTACGATTGCAGCAACTGTAATCGTCACAATTCCACCAAGCTCTTCTGAGATTCCCATACCGATCGCTGTGGTAATTGATTTTGGAAGAAGCGTTACATAGAACTGCTTCTTCAGGTGGAACAACATAGAAAATACCCATACACCGGCAAGGCTGACAAATACACCTGTTGTAATTCCTGCAATGATCGCTTTCAGATTCTTCTTAAGAAGATTCATCTGCTGATAAAGCGGAATTGCAAGACAGACTGTAGACGGTGTCAGAAGGTAGCTCAGTACATTCGCTCCCTTATCATAAGTATCATAATCAATTCCAGTCACTTTTAGCACGATAATTACAAAAACAATCGAAACAAGAAGTGGATTGAAGATACCAATTTTTAACTTTTTACGCAGAAAAATTCCTGCCTCATATCCAAAAAGGCTGATCGCCATACAAAAAAAGGTCGATCCATGCAGCATATTACTCATCCTTCTTCTCCTCTTTCTTCAGTACAAACTGAGCGGTTCTTCCACTCACGCCCATAACCAGCACTGTTGTCACTACAATTGTAATCATGATCGGGACAAGAACCGGTTTTAAGTCTCCCCATGATACCATCAGACCTGCTCCTGCAGGGATAAAAAGCATCGGCATGATTTCAATCAGAAATCCACCAGCCTCATCAACTGCTTTCAAAGGAATTACTTTTGTCTGCAAACCTGCCAGCAAGATCAGCAAGCCATAAATACTTGCAGGAACCGGTAGTGGAAGGATTGCATGCAAAAGCTCTCCTGCAAAAGAAATCAATATGATAATCAAGAATTGTCTTATAAATTTCACAGTATTACCTCCATTTATTTTATGTTCATTTTTTAACACATGTACCAGAATAGCACTTTTAACACTCTGCCTCAATAAATTTTTGCATTTTTATTGTTTTTTTGACAATATCCTCTCATTCCGATGCTAGAATGAAACTAAATTTACAGAAGTGAAGGGATGACTTTATGTATCATTTTATAGCCAATCCTAACGCCCGCTCGGGTCAGGGACTTGCACTATGGGAAAAGATTAAATTAAAGCTGATAGCAGAACATATAGATTACCAAATCCATTTTACACATCACCGGCATCACGCAACGGAAATTGCCTCCGAGCTTACCGCCTCCGGGGATCCTGTTACGATCGTTGTACTTGGTGGTGATGGAAGTGTGGATGAAGTAATCTGTGGTCTGCAGAATTTAAGCCTGGTTACCCTCGGTTACATTCCGATCGGCTCTGGCAATGATTTTGGCCGGGGACTTGCCCTTCCATCCGATACCATGAAAGCTCTGGATCTGGTACTTCATTCTGAACAGACGCGCAAGATCAATCTTGGTGTATTGCACTATCATGACAAGGTTCACCGTTTTGCCGTCAGTTCCGGAATCGGATACGATGCAGCTATCTGCCATCAACTTTGTATTTCCAGGGTTAAAGTCTTTTTTAACCGGCTCGGTCTGGGCAAACTTGCCTATGCAGCCTGCTCACTCTACCGTCTGCGCCGCTGTCAGCCAGATGAGATGGAAATTCTTCTGGACGATACCAAAAAACTTCATTTTAAACGGGTTTTCTTTGCCTCTGCATTTAATCTTCCTTATGAAGGGGGTGGATGCAAATTCTGCCCGGATGCCAAACCGGATGATGATCTGCTGGACTTTATTGTGATTGCAAATGTTCCCAAAATTATTGCTCTGGCAATTCTGCCGACTGTGTTTTCCGGAAAGCATACCCGACTTCCAGGCGTACATATCTTCCGCTGTAAAAAAGCAGAAGTACACTCAAAAGTAGCACTTCCGGTACATTCTGACGGCGAACCGATTTATCTCCAGAAGGATGTTTCGTTCTCTCTCGAACCTGAGACACTGAAAATTATTACATAAAAGAAGGGGACTTTTCTATGCTGTTGTTTTGGATTCTTTTAACTGTTGTTGTATGTTTTTTCTTATATTTGTATATGATCATGCCGAATACTTCCCGCCGAAGCAAAATCCTCCCTTATCTCAAGCGGGATTATGCCCATCGCGGACTACATGATTCTTCCCGGCTGATTCCCGAGAATTCTATGCCGGCATTTCGTGAGGCAGTAAAACAAAATCTTGCCATCGAACTTGATATCCATCTCACCCGTGATGGAAAAGTAGTCGTATTCCATGACGAGTCTTTAAAGCGGATCTGCAATGCCGAAGGGACAGTTGAGGGTTCCACGTTTGATGCGCTACAGCACCTGCATCTTTCCGGAACTTCGGAGCATATGCCACTTTTTTCAGATGTCCTTCGCTATGTCAATGGGCGGGTTCCTCTTCTGATTGAACTGAAGCTTCCGGACAGCAATATGAAGCTCTGTCCTGCCGCATGGGATATTTTAAAGGATTATAAAGGACCTTATATGGTCCAGTCTTTCAACTCACTT
>ERZ773165.1853-NODE-1853-length-11667-cov-2.979590_pt1 | contig 11667 bp, 10 predicted proteins | sample MGYA00581003_ERZ773165 | MGnify/ENA primary metagenome ERZ773165 (study PRJEB29015, sample SAMEA2737817) | human gut metagenome | biome: human gut; feature: human-associated habitat; material: faeces | place: China | collected 2012 ... | reverse complement strand
CGTTGGCGTTGTATTTCTTCAGTGAAGATAAAAAAGCTCAGAGACGGATCCTGGATCACTGCCACTTTGGCGGTGGCTGCATCAACGACACCATCATTCATCTCGCCACCAGCGCCATGCCTTTCGGAGGTGTGGGCGAGAGCGGCATGGGTGGGTATCACGGCCGCACCGGATTCGAGACCTTCAGCCATTATCGGAGTATCGTGGACAAAAAGACATGGATGGATCTGCCGATACGGTATCAGAGGTATGATGAGAAAAAAGAGAAGTTGTTGCGGCGGTTTTTGAAGTAACGTCCTGAAAAGTGTGAGATGGCACGAGATTACGTCCTGAAAAGTGTAGTGTATAGCCTAAATTACGTCCTGAAAAATGTAATAGCAGGATATTTACGTGAAATAATATCGAAATCGAGAAGGAAAGAAGGTAATTAGTATGAACTTTATCAAACAGAAATGCATTACAGCAGCAGTATTATTGCTGGTTGCTATTTTGTCCATAACGGTTGTAGGAAAATACGCCTCCGCACCGGAGAATCATCAGAAGACCATTGCCTCTCTGGATGAGAAAAAACAGACGGTCATGGAACTGACGGCGGCATCCACGGTGACTTCTGCACTGATCACCTTGCTTCCGGGCGACACGGCAACACCCATCGCGGAGAAAATGGCAGATGTCAGCGGATACCTGCTGGTGGTCCTCTGCGCTATCTATCTGGAAAAATATCTTGTGACGATTACCGGCTATGTGGCATTTACCTACCTGATTCCGATTGCCTGTGGATTGTGGATACTCAACCTGATTTTTGCAAATGCCACCGTGCGAAAACTGGCAGCAAAACTGGCGGTGTTTGGCTTGGCGATCTCCCTCGTGGTTCCCGCCAGTGTGAAGATCTCCGACCTCATCGGTGACACCTATCAGGCCCAGATCAAAGCAACCATTGAAGATGCCAAGAACACACAGAGCATACTGGAAAACAGTGGTGTGGTGGATGATACTAATGCAGCGGAAAACGGTACCGGTATCACGGGAACTGCTACAGAAAATACGCAGGAGAAAAACAACAGTGAATCCAGCTCTGTTTCTAATATCTTCGACTGGGCAAAGGATGCTATCTCCAGTGCCAAGGATTCCGTGGCAAATGTTGTGGAAAATGTGACCATTTCTACCGAAGAGCTGGTGCAGAAAGTGGAGAATTCCCTGAACCATTTTATTGAAGCGGTGGCTGTGATGATCATTACCTCCTGCGTGATTCCGATGCTGGTATTGTTGCTGTTCTTCTGGATGGTGAAGATCGTGCTGGATGTGGATCTGAGCGGCGTGAAGATCAAGGGGATGTTGCCGGAGCGGAAGGAATAAGTGAAAAGAAACGAGGGGAAAAATGGAATATCTTGCACATATTGATGGAGACAGAGCACAATCCATAAAGGATCACCTGCAGGGAACTGCAGACCTTGCGGAAGAATTTGCGGCAAAATTCGGGAAAGCAGACTGGGGATATTGTTGCGGAATGCTGCATGATATCGGAAAATATTCCGCAGAATTTCAAAAGAAGATCAAGGGAAATCTGGACATTCGCGTGGACCATTCCACTGCCGGAGCAAAGGTCTGCGAAAAACTGGATGGTTACTATTGGCTCCTGACTTACTGCATCGCCGGACACCATGCCGGGATACCGGATCTGGGACGAAAGGGCTTGCCGTCATCTTTGTTGGAGAGACTTGACAAAAGGTTGTGCGATTACAGTGCATTTGAAAAAGAAATAGAAATCCCGCAAATTACCACAGCCCCTGTTGCCATGGAGCCTAATTTTGCTGTGAGTGTGTTTATCCGAATGTTGTATTCCTGTCTGGTGGATGCGGATTATCTGGACACCGAGCAGTTCATGCAGGGCGATATGCCGCGCGGCACCGGAGATTCACTCGAAACGCTGCTCACCCGCTTACAGGCCAGGCTAAATAAATGGGACAACCCGACTTCCGAGCTGAACAAGCTGCGTCAGGCGCATATCGGTCTGACAGGCGATCTGAACTGCCTGCTGCCGGCGCTGCAGCAGCCGTTAGCTATCGATGGCTGGCGCGAGCGGAGTGCCGCACTGCGTGCCGAGCATGCCTGGCGTTACGATCATCCCGGTGAGGCAATCTACGCGCCGCTGCTGCTGAAGCAGCTTTCCGACCGCAAGCCGGCGGACAGTGTGGTGACCACCGACGTTGGCCAGCACCAGATGTGGTCGGCTCAGCATATGAGCTATACCCGCCCGGAAAACTTTATCACCTCCAGCGGCTTAGGCACCATGGGCTTTGGCCTGCCGGCCGCCGTTGGCGCCCAGGTGGCGCGCCCTAACGATACGGTGATCTGTATCTCCGGTGACGGCTCCTTCATGATGAATGTACAGGAGCTGGGCACCGTTAAACGCAAGCAGTTACCGCTGAAGATCGTGTTACTCGACAACCAGCGGTTAGGGATGGTTCGACAATGGCAGCAGCTGTTTTTCCAGGAACGTTATAGCGAAACCACTCTGACTGATAACCCTGATTTCCTCACGCTGGCCAGCGCCTTCGGTATTCCTGGCCAACACATCACCCGTAAAGACCAGGTTGAAGCGGCACTCGACACCATGCTTTCGAGCCAGGGGCCATACCTGCTTCATGTCTCAATCGACGAACTTGAGAATGTCTGGCCGTTGGTGCCGCCCGGCGCCAGTAACTCTGAAATGCTGGAGAAATTATCATGATGCAACATCAGGTCGCTTTACAGGCACGTTTCAACCCGGAAACCTTAGAGCGCGTGCTGCGCGTTGTCCGCCACCGGGGTTTCCACATCTGCGCAATGAACATGGAAACCGCGCCGGACGCACAGAACATAAATATAGAATTGACCGTTGCCAGCCCGCGGCCCGTCGAATTACTGTTTAGTCAATTAAGCAAACTGGTCGACGTTGCCTGCGTCGAGATCCAGCAACCCACATCACAACAAATCCGCGCCTGAGCGCAAAGGAAGAAAAATGACGACGAAAAAAGCTGATTACATTTGGTTCAATGGCGAGATGGTTCCGTGGGGCGAAGCGAAAGTTCATGTGATGTCCCATGCGCTGCACTACGGTACCTCGGTATTCGAGGGGATCCGTTGCTACGACTCGCACAAAGGCCCGGTGGTGTTCCGTCATCGCGAACATATGCAGCGTCTGCATGATTCAGCCAAAATTTATCGTTTCCCGGTCTCCCAGAGCGTCGACGAACTGATGGAAGCCTGCCGCGAAGTCATTCGAACCAATAATCTGACCAGCGCTTATATCCGTCCGCTGGTGTTTGTTGGCGATGTCGGCATGGGGGTAAACCCGCCTCCGGGTTACAACACTGACGTGATCATCGCGGCGTTCCCATGGGGAGCCTACCTCGGCGCAGAAGCGCTTGAGCAGGGGATCGATGCAATGGTCTCTTCCTGGAACCGCGCGGCGCCGAACACCATCCCAACTGCGGCGAAAGCGGGCGGCAACTACCTCTCCTCTCTGCTGGTCGGCAGCGAAGCGCGTCGTCACGGTTATCAGGAAGGTATCGCCCTCGATGTTAACGGCTATATCTCCGAAGGCGCAGGGGAAAACCTGTTTGAAGTGAAGGACGGTGTACTGTTCACCCCGCCGTTTACCTCTTCCGCGCTGCCGGGCATTACCCGCGACGCGATCATCAAACTGGCGAAAGATCTTGGTATCGAAGTCCGCGAGCAGGTGTTGTCCCGTGAATCCCTGTATCTGGCGGATGAAGTCTTCATGTCCGGCACTGCGGCGGAAATCACCCCGGTGCGCAGCGTGGACGGCATCCAGGTCGGCGCAGGCCGTCGCGGTCCGGTAACCAAACGCATTCAGGAAGCCTTCTTTGGCCTCTTCACCGGTGAAACAGAAGATAAATGGGGCTGGTTGGATCCGGTAAGTAAGTAATTAAAAATGGGACGGCACGCACCGTCCCATTTAATAAACACAGATGGGAGTAAAAAGAGCATGCCTAAGTACCGTTCCGCCACCACCACACATGGCCGCAACATGGCGGGCGCCCGCGCGTTGTGGCGCGCAACCGGAATGACCGATGCCGATTTCGGCAAACCGATTATCGCCGTCGTTAACTCCTTTACCCAGTTTGTCCCCGGGCACGTGCACCTGCGCGATCTCGGCAAACTGGTTGCCGAGCAGATTGAAGCCGCCGGTGGTGTGGCCAAAGAATTCAACACCATCGCAGTGGATGATGGGATCGCTATGGGCCACGGGGGTATGCTCTATTCACTGCCATCCCGCGAGCTGATCGCCGACTCGGTGGAGTATATGGTTAACGCCCACTGCGCTGATGCCATGGTTTGTATCTCCAACTGCGACAAAATCACCCCGGGGATGCTGATGGCCTCCCTGCGTTTGAATATTCCGGTGATCTTTGTTTCCGGCGGCCCGATGGAAGCCGGGAAGACCAAGCTGTCAGATAAAATCATCAAGCTTGACCTGGTGGATGCGATGATTCAGGGGGCGGATCCGAAAGTGTCCGACGAGCAGAGTAATCAGGTGGAACGCTCCGCCTGCCCGACCTGCGGCTCCTGTTCCGGGATGTTCACGGCGAACTCCATGAACTGCCTGACCGAAGCGCTGGGCCTGTCGCAGCCGGGCAACGGCTCTCTGCTGGCGACCCACGCCGATCGTAAGGAGCTGTTCCTAAACGCCGGGAAACGTATCGTGGAGCTGACCAAACGCTATTACGAGCAGGATGACGCTTCCGCGCTGCCGCGCAATATCGCCAGCAAGGCGGCCTTTGAGAACGCTATGACGCTGGATATCGCCATGGGCGGCTCCACCAATACCGTTCTGCACCTGCTGGCGGCGGCGCAGGAAGCTGATATCGACTTCACCATGAGCGATATCGATAAGCTCTCCCGCAAAGTGCCGCAGCTGTGTAAGGTGGCGCCGAGCACGCAGAAATACCATATGGAAGATGTGCATCGCGCCGGCGGCGTGCTGGGCATTCTGGGCGAGCTGGACCGAGCCGGGCTGCTGAATCGCGAGGTCAAAAACGTCCTTGGCCTGACGCTGCCGCAGACCCTGGAACAGTACGATGTGATGGTGACCCAGGACGACGCGGTGAAAAAAATGTTCCGCGCCGGCCCGGCGGGCATCCGTACCACCCAGGCGTTCTCGCAAGACTGCCGCTGGGATACCCTGGATGACGATCGCGCCGAAGGCTGTATCCGTTCTCTGGAACACGCTTACAGCAAGGACGGCGGCCTGGCGGTGCTGTACGGCAATTTCGCGGAAAACGGTTGTATCGTGAAAACCGCCGGCGTGGACGACAGCATCCTGAAATTTACCGGTCCGGCGAAAGTATATGAGAGCCAGGACGATGCGGTTGAGGCCATCCTCGGCGGTAAAGTCGTGGAAGGCGACGTCGTGGTGATCCGCTACGAAGGGCCGAAAGGCGGGCCGGGGATGCAGGAAATGCTTTACCCCACCAGCTTCCTGAAATCGATGGGGCTGGGCAAAGCGTGCGCGCTGATCACCGATGGCCGTTTCTCCGGCGGCACCTCAGGGCTCTCTATCGGTCACGTCTCTCCGGAAGCGGCGAGCGGCGGCAACATTGCGCTCATTGAAGATGGCGACATGATCGCGATTGATATTCCGAACCGCAGCATCCAGCTGCAGCTGAGCGATGCGGAAATTGCGGCGCGTCGTGAAGCCCAGGAAGCGCGTGGCGACCAGGCGTGGACGCCGAAGAATCGCCAGCGTCAGGTCTCCTTTGCCCTTCGCGCCTACGCCAGCCTGGCGACCAGCGCCGACAAAGGCGCGGTACGCGATAAATCCAAGCTGGGTGGCTAATCATGGCGGATTCACAACCCTTGTCCGGCGCTCCTGAGGGCGCCGAGTACCTGCGAGCAGTGCTGCGCGCGCCGGTTTATGAAGCGGTGCAGAAAACGCCGCTGCAAAAAATGGATAAGCTCTCGTCGCGGCTGGATAACGTTATTCTGGTGAAGCGTGAAGATCGCCAGCCGGTACACAGCTTTAAGCTGCGCGGCGCTTACGCGATGATGTCCAGCCTGACTGCCGAACAGAAATCCCACGGGGTGATCACCGCTTCGGCGGGCAACCATGCCCAGGGCGTGGCGTTTTCCGCATCGCGGCTGGGCGTTAAGGCGCTGATCGTGATGCCAGTAGCGACCGCCGATATCAAAGTCGATGCCGTTCGCGGCTTTGGCGGCGAAGTGCTGCTGCACGGCGCCAACTTTGACGAAGCGAAGGCGAGAGCGATTGAGCTGGCGCAACAGCAGGGTTTTACCTGGGTGCCGCCGTTCGATCACCCGATGGTCATCGCCGGACAGGGAACCCTGGCGCTGGAGCTGCTGCAGCAGGATGCCCATATTGACCGCGTATTCGTCCCGGTGGGCGGCGGCGGTCTGGCAGCGGGCGTGGCGGTGCTGATCAAGCAGCTGATGCCGCAGATCAAAGTGATCGCGGTGGAGGCGGAAGATTCTGCTTGCCTGAAGGCGGCGCTGGACGCAGGCCATCCGGTGGATCTGCCGCGCGTCGGCTTGTTTGCCGAAGGCGTGGCGGTCAAACGCATCGGCGATGAAACGTTCCGTTTATGCCAGGAGTATCTGGACGATATCATCACCGTCGATAGCGATGCTATCTGCGCGGCGATGAAGGATCTGTTCGAAGATGTGCGGGCGGTGGCGGAGCCTTCCGGCGCGCTGGCGCTGGCGGGGATGAAAAAGTATATTGCCCAGCATAACATCCGCGGCGAGCGTCTGGCTCATATTCTGTCCGGGGCCAACGTCAACTTCCACGGCCTGCGCTACGTGTCCGAGCGCTGCGAGCTCGGGGAACAGCGCGAAGCACTGCTGGCGGTGACGATCCCGGAAGAGAAAGGTAGCTTTTTGAAGTTTTGCCAGCTACTGGGGGGCCGCTCGGTGACGGAGTTCAACTACCGCTTTGCCGATGCCAAAGACGCCTGTATTTTTGTCGGGGTACGCCTGAGTCGTGGCCTGGAAGAGCGGAAAGAGATCCTCCAGTTACTGAACGATGGCGGCTACAGCGTCGTTGACCTTTCCGATGACGAAATGGCCAAGCTCCATGTGCGCTATATGGTCGGCGGCCGGCCGACCAAAGCGCTGCAGGAGCGGCTGTTCAGCTTCGAGTTTCCGGAATCGCCGGGGGCGCTGCTGAAATTCCTGCATACCCTTGGCACCCACTGGAATATTTCACTGTTCCACTACCGCAGCCACGGCACTGACTATGGTCGGGTACTGGCGGCCTTCGAGTTGGGCGAGCACGAGCCGGACTTTGAAACTCGTCTTAATGAGCTGGGCTATGAGTGCCACGACGAAACGCATAACCCGGCATTCCGCTTTTTCCTCGCGGGTTAGTGGTTGGGAAGAATTTTCCAGAAAGCATCAATAAGCGGCTCATGCAGCCGCTTTTTTTGTGCGCAAACGCCCAGCTCAAACGGCGTTTGCTCATCGCTGCGCTCCAGGATCATCACCCTGTTGCGTACCGGCTCCGGACTGTTCTCCAGCACCACTTCCGGCAGCAGCGCCACGCCGCATCCCAGGGCGACCATCGACACCATCGCTTCGTGCCCGCCGACGGTGGCGTAGATCGACGGATTGCTGATTTTATGCCGCCGAAACCACAGCTCGATGCGCCGACGTACCGGCCCCTGGTCGGCCATGATAAAGGGCACTGTCGACCAGTCGGGGCGCTCGACGGTCACCTGGTTGCGCACCGGGCAGGGAAGGGCCGGGGCAATTAACACCACGGCGAGGTTCTCCAGCATCGAAAACGCCACCGACCCTGGCAGAGTCTCCGGCTTACCGGCAATCGCCAGGTCGGCTTCGCCGGTGACGACCTTCTCCATAGCGTCGGCGGCGTCGCCGGTCGAGAGCTTGATCTCCACCGAGGGGTGCGCGGCGCGAAAGCGGTCGAGGATCGGCGGCAGATGGCTATAGGCGGCGGTGACGGAGCAGAAGATGTGCAGCTCGCCGGAGAGCGAAGGGCCCTGCTGATCGATGACGTGACGAAGCTGCTGATACTGCAATAAAGTCTGTTGGGCAAAGGTACGTAACTCTTCCCCGGCTTCGGTAAGGGTCACCGTGCGATTATCTCGCACGAACAGCGGCTGGCCGAGGTCCTCTTCCAGACGCTGGATCTGGCGCGAAAGCGTCGACGGGCTGACGTGCATGGCCCGCGCGCTGCGGCCAAAATGGCGGCTTTCCGCCAGATGCAGAAAGGTTTTCAGATCGCGTAAATCCACGGCGCGTACTCCCCGGTTTTGTATTTCATAAAATGCAACGTGACGTTGTGAATATATCAATTTCCGCAATAAAATTCCTGTCATATAGTAAGTTCATTCTCGCAAAAGCGAACCGAACAATAAGCACGACACAACATCACGGAGTTACAGACATGGCTAACTACTTTAATACACTGAACCTGCGCCAGCAGCTGGCACAGCTGGGCAAATGCCGCTTTATGGCGCGCGACGAATTCGCCGATGGCGCAAGCTACCTTCAGGGTAAAAAAGTGGTCATCGTCGGCTGCGGCGCGCAGGGCCTGAACCAGGGTCTGAACATGCGTGACTCCGGCCTGGATATCTCCTATGCGCTGCGTAAAGAAGCGATCGCTGAGAAGCGCGCCTCCTGGCGTAAAGCGACTGAAAACGGCTTCAAAGTCGGCACTTATGAAGAGCTGATCCCGCAGGCGGACCTGGTGGTTAACCTGACGCCGGACAAACAGCACTCAGACGTTGTGCGCTCCGTACAGCCGCTGATGAAAGACGGCGCAGCGCTGGGTTACTCCCACGGCTTCAACATCGTGGAAGTGGGCGAGCAGATCCGTAAAGACATCACCGTGGTGATGGTGGCGCCGAAGTGCCCGGGCACCGAAGTGCGTGAAGAGTACAAACGCGGTTTCGGCGTACCGACGCTTATCGCGGTACACCCGGAAAACAACCCGAAAGGCGAAGGCATGGCGATTGCCAAAGCATGGGCTGCGGCGACAGGCGGCCACCGCGCGGGCGTGCTGGAATCTTCCTTCGTGGCGGAAGTGAAATCTGACCTGATGGGCGAGCAAACCATCCTTTGCGGCATGCTGCAGGCGGGTTCTCTGCTGTGCTTCGACAAGCTGGTGGCGGAAGGTACCGATCCGGCGTATGCAGAAAAACTGATTCAGTTCGGCTGGGAAACCATCACCGAAGCGCTGAAGCAGGGCGGCATCACCCTGATGATGGATCGCCTCTCCAACCCGGCGAAACTGCGCGCTTATGCGCTGTCCGAGCAGCTGAAAGAGATCATGGCGCCGCTGTTCCAGAAACACATGGACGACATTATCTCCGGCGAATTCTCCTCCGGCATGATGGCGGACTGGGCGAACGACGATAAGAAACTGCTGACCTGGCGTGAAGAGACCGGCAAAACCGCCTTCGAAACCGCGCCGCAATATGAAGGCAAAATCGGCGAGCAGGAGTACTTCGATAAAGGCGTTCTGATGATCGCGATGGTGAAAGCGGGCGTTGAGCTGGCCTTCGAAACCATGGTGGCCTCCGGCATCATCGAAGAGTCTGCTTACTACGAATCACTGCATGAGCTGCCGCTTATCGCCAACACCATCGCCCGTAAGCGTCTGTATGAGATGAACGTGGTTATTTCCGATACCGCTGAATATGGTAACTACCTGTTCTCTTACGCTTGCGTACCGCTGCTGAAAGAGTTCATGACCACCCTGCAGACCGGCGACCTGGGCACAGCGATTGCCGAAGGCGCGGTAGATAACGCGCAGCTGCGCGATGTGAACGAAGCGATTCGCAGCCACGCTATCGAGCAGGTTGGTAAGAAACTGCGCGGTTATATGACCGATATGAAGCGTATCGCGGTAGCCGGCTAATTCCTCGTCGTCTTTCGACTTGCCGATGCGTTGGCTACGGTACGTACACCCCAGTCACATAGTAATCTTTGTTCCTGGGGATGTACTTCCTTGCCGCCTTCCGGCAAGCCGAAATCCATAGAGGCATGGATTTGTTTAGTAGGCCTGATAGGCGAAGCGCCATCAGGCAAAAACCCGGAGATTAAGATCCCCGGGTTTTTTTATTATTTCCGGTACAGCACTTTGATGATGTGGTAGCCGAACTGGGTATGCAGCGGGCCGGTTGGCTCCAGTTCAGGGCAGGAGAAGACCACTTTATCGAAGGCCGGTACCATCTGGCCCTGGCGGAACTCACCCAGATCGCCGCCGCGTTTGCCTGACGGACAAATGGAGTGTTTCTTTGCCAGCTTGCCGAAATCGGCGCCGTTTTTGAGCTGCTCGAGCAGATCGAGCGCCAGTTTCTCTTCTTTTACCAGGATATGCAGTGCTGCCGCGGTTTTAGCCATGATTGCGCCTTGAGTGAGTTGGGATAAATCAGGGCGCCATAGTATCACGCGCTAGCGGCGATACAGCACCTTGATGATGTGGTAGCCGAATTTGGTTTTCACCGGGCCATAGGGTTTGAGCAGCGGACAGCTGAAGACGGCTTGATCAAACGGACCGACCATCGCGCCTTGCTGAAACTCGCCTAAGTCGCCGCCGTTGCGGCCAGACGGACATTTAGAATAGCGTTTCGCCAGATGATCGAAGCTGACGCCCCGCTCCAGTTTGGCGAGGATCTCCAGCGCCAGTTTCTCTTCTTTGACCAGGATATGCAGGGCCGCTGCGCTTTTTGCCATGACATCATTCTCAGGATGGTTTGCGTGGCTGACACTTTACCATCAGTCAGTAAATCTCGGCTCCGCTTTCTGCTACAATCCCCACCCCGTTCGAAGATTGAGCAAGACTCCCATGCGTTTAAACCCTGGCCAACAACAAGCCGTCGAATTCGTCACCGGACCGTGCCTGGTGCTGGCGGGCGCCGGTTCCGGTAAGACCCGCGTTATTACGAATAAAATCGCCCACCTGATCCGCGGCTGCGGCTATCAGGCGCGCCATATCGCGGCCGTGACCTTTACCAACAAAGCCGCGCGCGAGATGAAAGAGCGCGTTGGGCAAACGCTGGGGCGCAAAGAGGCGCGTGGGCTGATGATTTCCACCTTCCACACTTTGGGGCTGGATATCATTAAGCGCGAATACGCTGCGCTGGGTATGAAGTCTAACTTTTCCTTATTCGACGATACCGACCAGGTGGCGCTGCTTAAGGAACTGACCGAAGGATTGATCGAAGATGACAAAGTGGTGCTTCAGCAGCTGATCTCGACGATCTCCAACTGGAAAAACGATCTAAAAACCCCGGCGCAGGCCGCCGCTGGCGCGAAAGGCGAACGGGATCGTATTTTCGCCCACTGCTATGGGCTATACGACGCGCACATGAAGGCCTGCAATGTCCTCGATTTTGACGATCTGATCCTACTGCCAACGCTGCTGCTGCAGCGCAACGAGGAGGTGCGCGAGCGCTGGCAAAATAAGATCCGCTACCTGCTGGTAGATGAGTATCAGGATACCAATACCAGCCAGTATGAGCTGGTGAAACTGCTGGTGGGTCAGCGGGCGCGCTTTACCGTGGTGGGCGATGACGACCAGTCGATCTACTCGTGGCGCGGCGCGCGGCCGCAGAACCTGGTGCTGCTCAGCCAGGACTTCCCGGCGCTGCAGGTGATCAAGCTTGAGCAGAACTACCG
>ERZ773165.1846-NODE-1846-length-11688-cov-23.429124_pt1 | contig 11688 bp, 9 predicted proteins | sample MGYA00581003_ERZ773165 | MGnify/ENA primary metagenome ERZ773165 (study PRJEB29015, sample SAMEA2737817) | human gut metagenome | biome: human gut; feature: human-associated habitat; material: faeces | place: China | collected 2012 ... | reverse complement strand
CAATCTCGGTCGCAATCACACTCTTAGATGGAGTTCTGAAAAAAAGAATCATACTATTTCTCTTTTTATTATGTTAATGTATTTATTTTCTTTCGGTTGCAAAGATAGTGCTAAATTTTGGAAATACAAAGCCTTTGCTCGTATTTTTATAGTTAGTTAATGCTTTCCCCTTGTAAAAAACTACAAAATATTGATTTTGTGGTTAAAAATATCTAAAACGCTTTGACAAATGATGTTTATTCGGGTCTAATCAGTAACTTTGCACCATAGAAGCGTGAAATACTTTATTTTATAGAGAAATATAATAACTGAAAAAATAATAATTTAAAAATAAGGAATATGAAACAGACAAAGATTTTTGCAATGGTTTTGATGGCAGCAGCTTTGTTAACAACAAGTTGCGCTAGTAAGAAGGATCTTCAGAATTGTCAGACAGAAAACAGAGAGTTGACTGCCAATTATCAGGATACAAAGGAGAAATTGGCTGCTACAGAAGCTAGTCTCGCTGCAGCACAGCAGCAGCTTGCTACTGCAAAGAGCGACTACGCTAAGTTGCAGAGCGCTCTCGACAAGAGTTTGACCAATGCTAATCAGAACAACATTAGCATCGAGAAGCTCGTTGACCAGATCAATGAGAGCAACCAGTACATCCGTCACTTGGTTGAGGTAAAGAGCAAGAGCGATTCTTTGAATATGGTATTGACCAACAACTTGACCCGTTCACTCAGCCGTGAGGAGATGAAGGAAGTTGACGTTCAGGTTTTGAAGGGTGTAGTTTACATCTCTTTGGCTGACAATATGCTCTATCAGAGCGGTAGCTACGAGGTGAACAGCCGTGCTAAGGAGACCTTGAGCAAGATTGCCAAGATTATCCAGGATTACAAGGATTACGATGTACTCATCGAGGGTAACACTGATAACGTGCCTGTAAGCACTACTAGTGCAAAGATGAAGAATATCCGTAACAACTGGGACCTCTCTGCTCTCCGTGCAGCTTCTGTTGTTCAGTATCTCCAGGACAACTTCGGTGTTAATCCTAAGCGTATGACTGCTGGTGGTCGTGGTGAGTACAACCCTGTTACAACCAACAATACAGAGGTTGGCAAGCAGCGCAACCGTCGTACCCAGATTATCATCACTCCTAAGCTCGACCAGTTCATGGACTTGATCGACAAGGCTCCAGAGGATTCTCAGAAGTAATCTTGGTAGATTATGAAGAATGAATAATCAGGGCTTGCACATCATTGCGTCCTGATGTATATGATAGAAGGCACCAATGGGTTTATGCTCATTGGTGCCTTTTTTGTATAAATATGCATGAATTATAGAAGATGGCTTAGAAAAAGCGTATTTTGTTGTCATTTTGATAGAAAATATCTTGATTTCCTTTCTTTTATCAAATCTTTTTCGTAATTTTGCAGGCAAATTATTAATTAGACATGAATTGTTATGGAAAAGATTAAGATGACGACTCCATTGGTAGAGATGGACGGTGATGAGATGACAAGAATCCTTTGGAAGATGATCAAGGACGAACTGATTCTTCCTTTCGTTGACTTGAAGTCTGAGTATTATGACTTGGGTTTGCCTTATCGCGACCAGACCAATGACCAGGTAACCATTGACTCTGCTGAGGCTGCCAAGAAATATGGTGTAGCCGTGAAGTGTGCTACCATTACCCCTAATGCCCAGCGTATGGACGAGTATAAGCTCCACAAAATGTGGAAAAGTCCTAACGGAACAATCCGTAGCATCATGGACGGTACCGTGTTCCGTGCTCCTATTACCATTCCTAGCATTCACCCATGTGTGAAGAACTGGGAGAAGCCTATCACTATCGCCCGTCATGCTTATGGAGATGTATACAAGAGCGTGGAGATTCGTGCCGATGAACCGGGAGTAGCTAAACTCGTGTTTGAGGGTAAGAGTGGCAAGAAGCAGGAGGTTGAAATCCATAACTTCGATGGCGCTGGCGTTATTCAGGGTATGCACAATACCGACAAGAGTATCCGCAGCTTTGCTCACAGCTGCTTCAAGTTTGCCATAGATACCAAGCAGGATCTCTGGTTTGCTACCAAGGATACCATCTCCAAGACTTACGATGCCCAGTTCCGTAAAATCTTTGAGGAAGTATATGAGAGCGACTACAAGGAGAAGTTTGCTGAACTCGGCATCGAATACTTCTATACTCTGATAGATGATGCCGTGGCTCGTGTAATCCGCAGCAAGGGTGGTTTTATCTGGGCATGTAAGAACTATGATGGTGATGTAATGAGCGATATGCTCAGTACCGCTTTTGGTTCTCTGGCTATGATGACTTCTGTTTTGGTATCTCCTGACGGTAAGTATGAGTATGAGGCTGCACATGGGACTGTAACCCGCCACTACTATCGCTACCTGAAGGGTGAGGATACATCAACCAATCCAATGGCAACCATCTTTGCATGGAGCGGTGCATTGAGAAAGCGTGGTGAGCTGGATGGCATCAAGGAACTTCAGGACTTTGGCGATCAGTTGGAAGCAGCCTGCTTCGATACCTTGAATGATGGTATCGCCACCAAGGACCTCGTTAATCTGATGGAGGGTGTTGAGGCCAAGGCAGTTAATTCAGCCGGCTTCATTGCAGCCATCCGTGAAAGACTTGAAAAGAGATTGGGATAATTTTCTTTATCGGATAATGAAAAAGCCTCATTAGAATCAAGGATTGATGCTAGTGAGGCTTTGTCATGTAATATGAGAAAAATTATTTTCTGCGCTTAGAAGAAAGTGCATCAGAATAGTACTTGAAGAAGTCAACCTTCAGAATTTTACTGATATGGAACAGCATGCCCGTATCTATGGTTGTGCGATCGTACACCTTATATATATTGGTGCGGTGGCAGCCAAGTTCATTGGCAAGCCATACGGATGTCTTACCTTGCCGTTGTAGTTCTTCCTTGATGAGTTTGCCTATGACCACAGTATTAACTTTATCGTTCATAATTCTTTGCTTATTAAAGATTTTATATATTCTTGTCTAAATCCGGTTGCAAAATTACCATTATTGTATTAAAATATCGAACAAACTTGTAGCGGATTTGGTTACATTGCGTTAAAGTGTGTCATAAAATTCTTTAAAAACATAATAGAACTAGGCTTTTTTGGGCTGATTTTGTGATTGTAATTAAATTGTAATCGAATGTAATGCGTATTACAAAAGAAAAAGTGTAATTTTGCAGGCAGAATTAAAATGATAGGAATATGGAAGCAAATAAAAAGAAAATCCTGGTTGTTGATGACGAGCAGGACTTGTGTGAAATCTTGAAATTCAACTTGGAAACAGAGGGGTATCAGGCAGATACAGCCAACTCTGGTGAAGAAGCTATGTCGATGGATATTGCCTCTTACGATCTTTTGTTGCTTGATGTGATGATGGGAGGAATGAGCGGCTTTCAGTTGGCTAAACAGTTGAAGGAGAATCCGATGACAGCTCATGTGCCTATCATCTTCCTGACTGCCCGTGATACGGAGAATGATACTGTGACCGGATTCAATCTGGGTGCAGACGATTATATTTCCAAGCCTTTCTCTATCCGAGAAGTGATGGTGCGTGTGCGTGCTGTGCTGCGCCGTACAATGGAGCAGAGAGGTAACAGCAGCGAGCCTTCTCTGATTAACTATCAGGGTTTGCAGCTGAATTTGGACAAGAAGTCGGTGACCGTGGATGGAGAAAGTGTGCCATTTACCAAGACTGAGTTTGAACTCTTGCGCCTTCTGCTGGAAGAGCGTGGTAAGGTGTTCTCCCGTCAGGAACTCATCGACCGTGTATGGCCAAAGGATGTGATGGTGCTCGACCGTACTGTGGATGTGAATATTACCCGTATGCGAAAGAAAATTGGTAAATTTTCCAAGTGTATCGTTACCCGTCTTGGATTTGGTTATTATTTTGATGCATAAATATAAGTATCATGTTTAAACTGAATAATGTAGGTAAGAAGTTGTATTTCAGCGTACTGGCGGTGTTCCTTGTGTTTGCCGTCAGTTTTATTGTGTTTCAGCAAACACGCGAGAAACAGTATAAGATAAGTACGCTGACTCTGAAACTTGCCAATTATAATGAGCTTCTGGCAGAGGATTTGGAATTGTCAAAAACTGGTGGCATTCTCCTTTCTGACAGTGTGGATGTAGTGGATAGTGTACGTGTGGCAGAGGCTAAGTTGGAAGATTTTGTGCAGACGCATGAGAGTAAGGACCTTCGTGTAACTTTGGTCAAGAAGGATGGAACAGTAATCTTTGACAATATGAGCAAGGATTATCGCCACTTTGCCAATCATGCCCAACGTGCGGAGATAGCACAGGCTCTGAAGGAGGGAATGGGTACGAGCGTGGAGCGACAATCGAAAACGCTGAAGCATGATTATTTCTATGTGGCGTCCTATTTCCCGAAGAGTCGTCTCATCGTTCGTACCGCATTGCCATATAATGACGATTTGTCCAGGTCGCTTCAGGCTGATCAGCATTATATCTGGTTTGCCTTGGCTGCTATCATCCTGTTAACCATTGTGCTTTACCGTTTTACTGACAGATTGGCGAAGAATGTCTCCAAGCTCCGTATCTTTGCTTACAAGGCAGATCATAATGAGAGCCTGGAGGTGGAGGATCTGGCTAAATTCCCTAATGATGAGTTGGGTGAGATTGCTGAGAGAATCATCAAGATGTATAAGCGCATCCAGACAACGCGTAAGGAGCAGGATATCCTGAAGCGCCAGCTTACCCAGAATATCGCTCACGAACTCAAAACCCCTGTAGCCAGTATTCAGGGATATCTGGAAACCATTCTTGACAATCCGCATATCAATGAGGAAACGAAGGCCTTGTTCCTGCAGCGCTGTTATGTGCAGAGCGAGCGTCTTACCTCGCTGCTCCGTGATATCTCTACCTTGAACAGACTGGATGACGGTTCGGATATGATAGATTTTGAGGCGGTGGATATCACGATGATGGTGGCAGAAATCAATCGTGAGACGACTTTGGAAAGAGAAGCTCATCACATGACTTTTGATAATAAAATGCCTGAGCGCATTGTAGTGAAGGGTAATAGAAGTCTGTTGTACAGTGTGTTCCGTAATCTTATGGATAATGCCATTGCCTATGCCGGAGAGGGGACAACTATGACGCTGGAAGCAAAAGAACAGGGCAATAAATGGCATTTCATCTTTAGAGATAACGGTCAGGGAGTGCCTCAGGAGCATCTAGCCCGTCTCTTTGAACGTTTTTATCGTGTAGATAAGGGAAGAAGCCGAAAAATGGGAGGTACCGGTTTGGGTTTGGCTATCGTGAAGAATGCTGTGTTGCTGCATGGCGGTACTATCAGGGTTGATAATTTGCCTGAAGGCGGACTGAAGTTTGAGTTTACCATCAAGAAATAAAAAATTCTGAAGCCTCAGGTAGAAGAAATAAATCTTAAAAGTCGCAGAGAGTTTCGTCTTTGCGACTTTTTTTGTGTACCTTTGCATCTACTATTAACAATTATAAGAAAGATGAATCAATTTACAAAGATTATTGCAGCCCAGCTCAAATTGAGTGAACAGGCTGTCGAAAATACCTTGGCGCTGCTCGAAGAGGGTTGCACCATTCCTTTTATCTCGCGATACCGTAAGGAGAAGACGGGTAATATGGACGAGGTGAATATTGAAGCTATCGCTCAGGCTAATGAAAAGTTAAAGGAGATGGCGAAGCGCAAGGAAACCATTCTCAAGACAATAGAAGAACAGGGAAAGTTGACCGATGCACTCAAGGAGCGTATCGCAAACTGCTGGGATGCTACTGAATTGGAGGATATTTATCTGCCATATAAGCCAAAGCGCAGAACCCGTGCCCAGATAGCCCGTGAGGCAGGCTTGGAGCCGTTGGCACAGTTACTCCTATTCCAACGTGAGCGTAATCCGGAGCAGGCTGCAAGAAAATATCTTGGTGAAAAGGTGAAGGATGTGGAGGCTGCCCTGCAGGGCGCTAAAGACATTATTGCCGAGACTGTGAGCGAGAGCGAGGAAAGCAGAAATCAGATTCGTGGCGAATTCCGTCGTGGTGCCATCATCACCTCAAAGGTAGTGGCTAAGAAAAAGGATGAAGAGGAGGCTCAGCGCTTCTCTGATTACTTTGATTTCTCAGAACCTTTAAAGAAATGTTCTTCTCATCGCTTGCTGGCGATGCGTCGTGGTGAAGCGGCTGGTTTCCTCCGTATCAGCATTTCGGCTGATGATGAGCAGTGTCAGGATAAACTGAAGCGTCATTATGTACATGGTTTTGGTGAATGCCAGACTTTGGTGAGTGAGGCTGTGGATGATGCTTTCAAGCGTCTGCTGAAGCCTAGTATTGAAACCGAGTTTGCTGCTCTCAGCAAGCAGAAGGCTGATGAGGAGGCTATTGTAGTATTCGCAGAAAACCTGCGTCAGCTTTTGCTCGCTGCTCCTTTAGGACAGAAGCGTGTGATGGCAGTAGACCCTGGTTTCGCCAATGGCTGTAAAACCTGTTGTCTCGATGCGCAGGGCAATCTGATTCATCACGAAATCGTATTTCCTCATCCTCCACGTAACAAGAAGAATGAGGCTACTGCTGCCATCCAGCGCATGGTGAAGATGTATCAGGTTGAGGCAATGGCTGTGGGTAATGGTACGGCAAGTCGTGAAACCAGCGATTGGCTGCACGAAATAAGTTTTCCACACCCTGTGGATATCTATGTGGTGAGTGAGGATGGTGCTTCTATCTATTCGGCTTCGAAGATTGCGAGAGATGAGTTCCCTGATGAGGATGTTACCGTTCGTGGTGCCGTGAGCATCGGGCGACGACTGATGGACCCGCTTGCCGAGCTGGTTAAGATTGACCCAAAGAGCATTGGTGTAGGACAGTATCAGCATGATGTGGATCAGACTCAGCTTAAGAAAAGTCTTGATACCGTGGTGATGAGTTGTGTGAACTCGGTAGGTGTAAATCTGAATACAGCATCCCAGCATCTCCTTACCTATGTGAGTGGATTGGGACCTACTCTTGCCAAGAATATCGTTGAATATCGTCGCGAGAATGGTGCTTTCGCTTCCCGTGCTCAGTTGAAGAAGGTGCCTCGTCTGGGTCCATCTGCCTTCGAGCAGTGTGCCGGTTTCCTCCGTATTCCTGGTGCCAGGAATCCTTTGGATAATAGTGCCGTGCATCCTGAGCGTTATGCGCTGGTTGAGCAGATGGCAAAGGATCAGGGTGTTACAGTGAAGCAATTGGTTGAGGATAAATCTCTACAGAAGAAGATTGATATCAAGAAATATGTCACTGCCGAGGTGGGTATGCCTACTTTGACGGATATCATGTCTGAGCTTGACAAACCAGGTTTGGATCCCCGTGGTGAGGTTGAGAAGTTTGAGTTTGATGCAAGCATCAAGACCATCGAAGATTTGCAGGTGGGCATGGTGGTGCCAGGCATCGTTACCAATATCACCAAGTTTGGCGCCTTTGTTGATATAGGTGTCCACAACGATGGTTTGGTTCATGTTTCCCAGATGTCTAACCGCTACATCAATGATCCAAGTGAGGTGGTAAAGCTTCATGAGCATGTGATGGTGCGTGTGGCAGAAGTAGATTTGAAGCGCAAGCGCATCGCCCTTTCCATGAAGGGAGTAAAGTAAAAAAGAATATTCAGAATGAATCAGAATCAAGATTATAATGGTGATGCTCTCCTATTGGGGAGCATCACCAGAGATTGCATAGAGTCGGCATATTGCTTTATTCATCAGAAGCTTAGAGTCTTTGAGTTTTCTACCAATCCTACACAGCGGGATGATATAGAGTATGCCATCGCCCAATATGTAGAGGGCATGAATCCTCTGCTTTACCAGCTTCTTTCGCAGGGCAGAAAAGAATTCCTTCTAGACCATGTGAATTTCGAAAAAGACATGCGTGAGGCTCTGGAGAAATTAGAGGGGATGATGTAGGCATCTATCTACCTCTGTTATTAAGAATTATCTTGCAAATAGTAGCAAAAAGATGAGTAATTTTAATAAACGAAAAATGCTAAATAGTTAGATGTTAACTATTTAGCATTTTTTTTCATGTGCGCCTGATAGGACTCGAACCTACACGGCCTGAACCACTAGATCCTAAGTCTAGCGCGTCTACCAATTTCGCCACAAGCGCATTTGTGAGTGCAAAGATACAATAAATATTTGAATAAAAAGAAGAAATAAGCAGAAAAAAGCTGTTTTGTTCGTTTTTTACAAGAAATAATGGTACTTTTGCAGGCAAACTAAAAATAATCATGATGAAAAAAATGAATTTGTTATTGATGGTAACAATGCTGAGCGCTGCTGCCTTTGCTGGTAATGGAAAGACTTCTACTACTCTTCCTGTTGAGGGAGAGGTGGTGAAGGCATCTCATCCTATGATTCAATACATGGGACGTGTAAGCTTCGGAAAGAATCCGGATGTGGCCAGTTTTAATTTCCCTGGTACTACCATAGAAGCAAACTTTCAGGGGTCTTCCTTGAAGATGATGTGCCGTCCGATGACGGGTTATTTCATGGCACAAGTTGATGGCAGTGAACCTTTTAAGGTTGGATTCAATGCAGAGCGTGATTCGGTGGTTACACTGGCCACTGCCTTGCCAAAGGGTGTGCATCATGTGAAGGTGATGTATGTAATTGAGGGATTATTCCGCAACCCTGAGTTCCGTGGATTTGTGTTGGACAAGGGGTGTAAGCTCGTAGAGGCTCCAGCTTTATCTGATAGAAAGATTGAGTTCATTGGTAATTCCATCACTTGCGGATATGGAGTGGAGAGCATTGGAATGAGTGATCCTTTTGAGGATGAAACGGAGAATCATTGGCTGACTTATGCCAATATCGTGAGTGATAGCTTGAAGGCGCAGCATACTTCGATTTCCCGCAGTGGTATCGGCGTATATCGCAACTATGATGGTCCTAAGACGGGTTCCGCGGAGAATATGCCTTGGCAGTATGAATACACCTTATTTAATAAGCACGATGAGAAATGGGATTTTGCCAAGTATCAACCGCAACTGGTTTGCATCAACCTAGGTACCAATGATCTTTCTACGGATAATTATGATATTCAGCTTTATGAGAAGAATTACCGCATGTTCCTTACTACCGTGAGAAGCAAATATCCTGATGCCAAGATTGTGCTCCTGACAGGTCCAATGCTCGGAGAGAAGGAGAGTAGTGAACAGAGAGCTGCACTTGACAGAATCTGCGCAGATGCCCACAAGAGTGGCTTCACCTTGGCAAATAAAACGGTAGTGGATAAAAAGGGTAAGATAAAGAAGGTGAAGAAGCAGGGTGATAAGGAGATTTATCGCTTCGACTTCTCTTTCCAGAGAGGTGACTTAGGATATGGTGCCAGCTGGCATCCTAGCAAGTTGCAGCATCAGAAAATGGCAAAGGAATTGTTGCCATTCCTGAAGAACTTGATGAACTGGTAAGGGGAAAATAACAGATGAATCTTAAAATAACTGATAAAATAAAAATGTAATAACAATGAACACAAAGAATCTATTATTGTGGGCATCTCTTGCTCTTGCGATGCCTATGACTGCACAGACTCCTCAGGAGGATTTTAAGAGAGACATTACGCTCTCAGGTAGTAATTATGTGGCTTATCGCGGACCTCAGAAGCAGTTGACTCCTGCGCCCAAGGGGTATAAGCCTTTCTATCTGAGCCATTATGGTCGTCATGGCTCCCGTTTTATGATTGGCAATAAGGCGTATGATGTACCTTATTTCTCTCTGTTGAAGGCAAAGCAGGAGGGGAAACTGACTGCCAAGGGCGAGGAAACCCTGGCTAAGGTGAAGATGATTCGCGAGGAGGCGAAGGGGCGTGATGGCGAACTGACTCCGCTTGGCGCCCTGCAGCATCAGGGCATTACCAAACGAATGATGGAGAGATTCCCTGAGATTTTTGCCGGTAATACGAATATCGAAGCTCGAAGCACATTGGTAATCCGATGCATCCTCTCTATGGAGAACGGTTTGCAGCAGATGCTCCGCATGAATCCTAAGCTTCATATCTTCCACGATGCCAGCGAGCATGATATGTATTATATGAACCAGGGCGACAGATACCTGGATAGCCTGAAGAATAGCGTGGGTATCAAGGTGGCGCAGCAGGAGTTTGCTCAGAAGCACATTAACTGCAGTCGCCTGATGAAGGAGCTTTTCAACGATCCTGCCTGGGTGAAGCAGAACATCAACCAGAGCGACTTGAACAGAAAACTCTATGAGATGGCGAGCTCTATCCAGGGCACGGAATTGAGGGGCAAGGTTTCGCTCTACGATCTCTTTACAGAGGAGGAGCTGTATCAGAACTGGCTGAATGCCAACATCTGGTGGCAGATGGCTTACGGCAATTCGCCTTATACGGGAAATGTGCAGCCGTTCTCGCAGCGCAATCTCTTGATGGATATTATCCAGAAGGCTGATAGCTGTATTGCTCTCCAGCATCCAGGTGCTACCTTGCGATATGGTCATGATACGATGGTTACTCCGCTCACTTGCCTTCTGAACCTGAATGGATATGGCGAGGAAATCAAGGACCCGGAGAAGGTGGCTAGCCAGTGGTTTGATTATAAGATTACTCCGATGGCTACTAACCTTCAGTTTGTGTTCTATCGCAACAAGGCGAATGATGTGCTGGTGAAGGTCTTGCTTTGCGAGGATGAGGCTACGCTTCCTATCAAGAGCGATGTGGCGCCTTATTATCACTGGGCTGATTTCAAGGCTTACTGCCTAGAGAAGCTGAAGGGGTATAAGAAGTAAAAATATACAGCAATGCTACGCATATAATCATCTATAGATAAAAAGGGGGAGCTTAAGGCAATTGATGCTTTAAGCTCCCTTCTAAAATTTATATATCGAAAACTTTTCGAATTCTTTTATTGTCTTGATAACCAGTCTTTGTCTTTTTGATTTTCTTCGAAGTCCTTTTCTGAAAAGAGGTTGGTTTGACCGGTTAACTCATCGATTACCTGCTGTTCGCTTTTGCCGGCATCAGGGTCAAGATTCTCTTTTGAGGTTTCTGATGAAGAAGTATTAGGGTCATCATTTGATGAGTCATCATCGGAATCATCATTGGCTGATGGGTCCGGGAATCTTGTTGGTTCCAGTTCTTCGACGCTTTCCAACTTGAATGTCGTCAGGCGCTTACCCTTTGCCTTGAAACTCTTCTGTGCGATGAATTGCTCGGCATCGATTTCCTCGGCAGGGCGAATGGCATCCACACCGCCATAGGTGACCTTGATGCGAGGGAATGGGGTGTCGGTGAGCAGAATGAGCTTGCAGTTAGGGTTCTCACCCATGAAATTCTGATGGCGCTTGGTGGCATCCATCGTGAAGCGCTTGATGTATGGATAACCTTGGTTGTCAGCATCATAAAGGATGGCTGTCCATATCTTGTGCTCGTCCCATTTTTCCAATCTCAGGATGTTGTCCTCGTAATGGTTGTTCACATCGAAGTTGGTGATGTAGAATTCGCCGTTGTCGAGTACTACCAGGATAGAGTCATCATCGTTGAATTCTCCCAGGAATCTGCCGTTCTCATCATAGTTGATGCGGTTTACATCCGGGTCGAACCATACCTTTCTTCCTCCCAGGGTGCTGTGTCCGTGGCTCTTCAATCCGATGCGGCGGATGGTTCGCTTGGTGAGCAGGT
>ERZ773165.1841-NODE-1841-length-11717-cov-22.528983_pt1 | contig 11717 bp, 8 predicted proteins | sample MGYA00581003_ERZ773165 | MGnify/ENA primary metagenome ERZ773165 (study PRJEB29015, sample SAMEA2737817) | human gut metagenome | biome: human gut; feature: human-associated habitat; material: faeces | place: China | collected 2012 ... | reverse complement strand
AAACCTGGGCTAGGGTCTCTACGTTGTTGATGCGAACGAACTCCTTGTTCTCTTCCAGAGATTCCTTTTCTGCATAGAAATCATCTATCTTTTCTGGAGTATAATCTTCAAAGGTTTCATTGTGAACGATGCTGCGCAATGGCAGACGGTCAGTTTGGACAGGTTGTTCATCTGGCCAACCGATGGTTAATGTAGCTACCGGCATCACGAGCTTAGGAAGTTTCAAGGTGTCGATAATCATCTTTGGCATATAGACTGTTGTTCCCAAAAAACAGGTACCAAGTCCTGCTTCTTCTGCCAGATTGGTAAATGTCTGAGTGAAGAGGAGTGCATCTGTAGCAGCATTCATGAAGGAGAGAATGTTGTCGTAGCCAGGAGTTCCCTTGCGGTTCTCTGCCCATAGGGTGGTGCGGCGATAATCGGCACAGATGGTGAGTACAACAGGGGCACCGGTTACCATTGGCTGGTTGAAATGGGCTGGCGCCAAAGCCTTCTTGCCTTCCTCACTACGGGTAACGACAACGCTGTAAAGCTGAAGATTACCCATGGTTGGAGTACGCATGGCGTCTTCAAGCAATTGATTTAGAAGTTTGTCTGAAACTTCCTTCGTTGAATATTTTCTGATGCTTGTTCTGTTCTTGATTGATGTCATAACTTTCCTGTTTATGTTATTATACCTTGTTATATAAAGTAGCTCGGTATTGTTTTAGAGCCCTTTTTTGATGCAAAGTTAGTGAAAGTTTTCCTAAATGGCTCATATCTTTTATATTTTTAGTGAAATATATGGTAAAACGTTTCATATTTTAGAAATAAAATCTTAATTTTGCACCATAATATTAAACGTTTGATAGAATGAATAAAGAAAATATGACTTTTGAAGAGGCTACTAAGGTCTTGTTAGATGAGTTGAAAAACAATTTAGCAGCTCTTCATAAACAATATGAAGTGCGTCCGGCAGATTGGAGCAAGATGCATGAGCAGCTGCTGAAAGTAGTTTCCGAGGAAACCCAAATTCCGTATGCACCCGAAGAGGTTGTTGAGGTCCGTCCAAGAGAATTGGAATGTGATGTCGTAAGATATCAGAATAATAAGGAAAAGTGGGTGGCTCTTGTTGGATTGCTCCATGGACATCCTTATGAGATTTTTACCGGTTTGCAGGATGAGGATGAAGGAATCATGTTGCCTAAGTCGGTTACTAAGGGTAAAATCGTAAAGACTGTTCTTGAGGATGGTGTGAAGCGTTATGACTTCCAGTTTGTCAACAAGCGTGGTTATAAGATGATTATTGAAGGTCTTAGCGAGAAGTTCAATCCTGAGTACTGGAATTATGCCAAGTTGATTTCTGGAGTGTTGCGTTATCGTATGCCTATTGAGCATGTTATCAAGCTTGTTAATCAGCTTCAGCTTACCTCTGATAGCATCAATACCTGGAAGAAAGGGGTGGAGAAAGCTCTCAAGAGATACCTCAATGATGGAAGTGCCTTTGATAAGGGTGACGATGACATGGAGGAAGAGGTTTGATACCGAGATTTGTTGAATCAGAAGACTAAACTATTTATGAATTAAACTATGCTTTATAGTAGTAGAATTTATTTGAAGAATGTACGTTTTCATGCTTATCATGGTGTTTTGCAGCAGGAGAGAATTGTCGGTAATGACTATGTTGTGAATCTGGTTGTAGATTACGATTTCACTAGTGCCATGGAAAAGGATGAGCTGTCTGCTACCATCAATTATGCAGAATTGTATGAAATCATCAAAGAGGAAATGGCTATACCAAGTAAGCTGCTGGAACATGTAGTGGGAAGAATCGGTAAACGAGTCTTTTCTGAATATTCTGCTATTCGTCAGATACAACTGGCTATTACTAAAGAGAATCCTCCTTTTGGCGCTGATTGCGATGGTGCAGGAGTTGAAGTTGTATTAACAAATGATAAAACTTTATAGTTTATTTAGGTTTTCTGACAATAAAGTAGTAATTTTGCAAAGTCATCAGAAAGTATGTATAAAAAAATAACACTGATATGGGTGGTATTGTGGATGTTGGCATTGACTTCGTTCGCTGCCAATAGAAACTTTACACTTGTGATAGATGCTGGACATGGTGGTCATGATGCGGGTGCACGTGGTGCTATTTCCATGGAAAAGAACATCAATCTGTCTGTGGCGTTACAATTCGGCAAATATGTAGAGAGATATATGCCGGAAGTGAGAGTGATTTATACGCGAAAGACGGACAAGTTTGTTCCTTTGAAAGAACGTGCCAATATTGCCAATCGTGCCAATGCTGACCTTTTTATCTCAGTGCATACCAATGCATTGCCTGCAGGTAAGATAGCTCGTGGATTTGAAACCTATACGCTCGGTATGCACCGTGCCAAGGATAATCTCGATGTTGCTATGCGAGAAAACTCTGTAATTTCGATGGAGAAGGACTATAAGCAGGCTTATCAGGGATTTGACCCGAAATCTTCGGAGAGTTATATCATCTTTGAATTCATACAGGGCAAGAACATGGAGCGCAGCGTAGAATTGGCAAGAATGATACAACGTAAGGTTTGCGATAATGCTAATCGTCCAGACAAGGGAGTTCATCAGGCAGGTTTCCTGGTGTTGCGTGAAACATCTATGCCAAGTTGCTTGATTGAGTTGGGATTCATCACAACGCCAGATGAGGAAAATTTACTCAATAATTCCGCTCGTGTCAATGATATTGCAAAATCCATTTATGACGGTTTTGCCCAATATCGGAATAAATATGATAAGCGGGTCACGGTTCCTTTTCGCCCTTTGCAGACGGGTGATGTAGAGGAATTGAAGGAGGAAGAAACTCAAGCTCAGGATGAACCTCAGAAGAGAACTGATTCTCAGAAGAGAAGTGAAGTTCAGAAGAGAAGTGAAGTTCAGAAGAGAAGCGAAGTTCAGAAGAGAAGTGAAGTTCAGAAGAGAAGCGAACCTCAGAAGAGAAGTGAAGTTCAGAAAAAGTCAGAACCAAAGGATGCTCCTGTTTTCAAGCTTCAGATTTTTGTGGGTGATCGAATCCTTCGCAAGGGAGATGCTCACTTCAAGGGAGAGACTGATTATGAGTTTTTCCGGGAGAGTAATTGGGTGAAGTATACCATGGGGGCTTCTACCAATTATAACGAGATATATCGTTTGCGTAAGAGTTTGCAGGAAAAATTCCCTGAGGCTTTCATCATTGCTTTTAAAAATGGACAGAAGTATGATGTAAATCAGGCGATACGTGAATTTAAGCAGAATAAAAATAGATAAAAATGAAACTGACAAAGGAAATAAAGATAGCGCTGGTTGCTGTTTTAGGTATTTTGATTATGTATTTCGGAATTAATTTTCTGAAAGGCATCAATCTGTTTTCTACCAACAATACCTATTATATGACATTTGAAGACATCCAGGGATTGGGCGCTTCTACGCCTATCTATGCGGATGGTTACAAGGTAGGTACTGTGGATGTCATTAATTATGATTACAAAGAAAATGGTCCAATCAGAGTTACGGCCGATATTGTCAAGGATTTGAGAATTCCTGCAGGCAGCCAGGCTGAGATTTCTAAAGATATGATGGGCAACCTTCAGGTGAACCTGCTCCTGGCTAATAATCCACGTGAGCGTATTGAACCAGGTGGAACCATTCCAGGCTCTATCAATGCAGGTATCATGGGAAAGGCTGAGCAGCTTATTCCTGTTATGGAAAAGATGTTGCCTAAGCTCGATTCAATCTTGACAAGTGTGAATGCTCTCCTGGCAGACCCTGCTTTGGCTGCTACACTTCATAACGCTGAGACCATTACCAGCAACTTGACAGTTTCTACTCGAGAGTTGAATACCTTGATGGCAGGTTTGAACAAGCAGATACCAGGTATGATTGGTAAGGCGAATGGCGTGCTCGATAATACCCATAAATTGACAGCCAATTTGGCTGCTTTGGATGTACAGGGGACATTGAACAAGGTGAATGCTACCTTGGAAAATGCACAGCAGTTTACTGAGAAGCTGAATAGCAATAAGGGAACTCTCGGTTTGTTGATGAATGATACCCAACTCTATGAGAATTTGAACTCAACCATGGGGCATGCAGATTCATTGATGATAGATCTGAAGGCGCATCCTAAGCGCTATGTGCATTTCTCAATATTTGGAAAAAAAGATAAGTAAACTTGATTTTACTTATATAAATATTATCTAAATAACAAAATAGATGTTTCACGCCCCGATATAACTGCCAAACTGTTTGTTTGTTAGCTATTTCGGGGGTGTTACATAAATGTTTCACTGCAAGAATATTAACGATTGTGGATAACTCTGTAAAATGCAGATCATCAGCTGGTTACATTTAATGTATTAAAATTAATTAAATGAGGAGATTTGCTGTTCTCCTTTTTTTTTCTTAATTTTGCAACTGATTTCACATCTTTAGTGGTGTGAACACAATCAATATCTAAAAAATAATTAATATAAAATAGTCAATGTTAGCAAGTCCGAAAGCGCTTTGGGATAATAGTCTTTTGCTCATAAAGGATAATGTGTCAGAGCAGCAATATAATACATGGTTTAAGCCAATAGTCTTTGAGTCGTACAAGCCATCGACAAAGACTTTGTTGGTGCAAGTTCCAAGTCCGTTTGTTTACGAATACTTGGAACAGAACTATGTTGGCTTGTTAAGTAAGGTGCTACATCGCAATTTTGGCGACGGAATCCGACTCACTTATCGTGTTGTTACCGATAAGGAACATAAGCTGGCACAAGATTTAGAGGCTGATCCTGCAGACGAAGAGGTTGCCGAGCGCAACAGAAAAGCGAAGCAGGCTCAAACCCAAGGTGTCGTACCTGAGGCTCTCCAGCAGCAGGATGACATTGATACCCAGCTCGATCCTAAGCTTACATTCAATAATTATGTAGAGGGTGAGAGCAATAAGTTGCCTCGTTCTGTGGGATTGTCTATTGCCGAGCATCCTAATACCACTCAGTTCAACCCTATGTTCATTTATGGTCCATCGGGTAGTGGTAAGACGCATTTGGTGAATGCTATCGGTTTGAAGGCAAAGCAGATATATCCTCAGAAGCGTGTGCTTTATGTCAGTGCCCGTCTTTTCCAGACTCAGTATACGGATGCTATCCTGCATAATTCCAGCAATGATTTCATCAATTTCTATCAGTCTATTGATATTCTGATAGTGGATGATATTCAGGATTGGGCAGGAAAGGCTAAGACATTGAACACTTTCTTCCATATTTTCAATCATCTCTTCCGCAACGGAAAGCGCATTATCTTGGCGAGCGACCGTCCACCGGTGGAGTTGAAGGATATGCCAGACCGCTTGATTACCCGTTTCTCCTGTGGCTTGGTATGTGAGCTTGAAAAGCCAAATGTGGAGCTGTGTGAAGATATTGTCAGCAACAAGGTTCGTCGCGATGGTTTGAAGATTCCTAATGATGTTGTGGCCTTTATTGCTCAGACCTGCAATGGCAGTGTGCGTGATTTGCAGGGTGCTATCAATGGTCTGTTGGCTTATAGCATCGTGTATAACAGTCATATTGATATCCGATTAGCTGAGCGTGTTATCAAGCGTGCTGTGAAGGTAGATGATAAACCACTCACAATTGATGACATCGTCGAGACCGTTTGTAACCATTATAATGTAACTGTTACGGCTGTGAACAGTAAGAGTCGTAAGCGTGATTATGTGGTGGCACGACAGGTAACCATGTATTTGGCGCAGAAGTTCACCAAGATGCCTGCTTCACGTATCGGCAAACTCGTTGGTAATCGCGATCATAGCACAGTTATCCACAGTTGTTCCAAGGTTGAGGAACGATTGAAGGTTGATGCTGCATTCTGTGATGAAATCAGCAGTATAGAGAACGGATTGAAGATAAAGAGAGGTTAGAAATGCACGGAACCTTGGTATAGTGGTTCTGTTTATATAAATGAAATAAAAGGAAGTCGGGCATTTTTGTATATGCTCAGGCTTCCTTTTTCTGTTTATTTACTTTTAACTTGATCTTTGAACTTGAACTTTATGATTAGTCTTCTTTTGAAGTTGCTTTCATTATCTTCTTCCATTTGAAATATCCGGCTACGGCAATGATGACGTAGAGACCATAGAGTCCTGCCTTGAATGGGATACCTTTTACTATATAGAGATAGCAGCAGACAGCATCTACAAGAATCCAGAAGAACCATTGTTCGATGTATTTGCGTGCCAAAGCCCATAAGCCCACAAAGCTCAGGGCATTGGTGAAGCTATCCTGCAAAGGTACAGTGGAGTTGGTGAAGGTAATCAGGATATAATAGGTGATTCCCCATGCTGCCAGAAAGAAAATAGCGGTAGGGAGATAGAGCGATTTTTTCATATAAGTAATCGGAAGCTCTTCTTTTTCCGTCTGATTGTGTTTCTTGCCGAATTTCCAAACAGCATAGCCATAGACGGCTGCCACCGTATAATATACTGCCATACCCGCATCGCCATAAAGACCATGGCTCCAGTATAGCCAGACATCCAGAGCCGGCATGATGATGCCCACTGCCCAAAGCCAGATGCTGGCACGGTACTCCAGCAAGATGTAAATCAAGCCGAGTACCGTGGTAAAGATGTCTAAACCATGTGATGCAATATAATCCATCATAATGTTTTAGTTTTTGAATCTACTTTCTAGAAACCGTGATAATTAGAACTTCAATGTTACATGTCCCATTACAGTGGTGCCTGCCATAGGAATATAGCTGATGGCACTGAGGCGGTGATCCTGAGTGTAACCGGCACTCTGACTTACCGCATTGTACCATACGGAACCGCTCGCTGCGTAATGACGGTTGAAGATATTGTTGATATCAAAACCGAAAATCATCTGCTTGATTCCCAGCTTCTTAGCTACATTTGTCTGATAGTTGAGGCTCAGGTCACTCTGTGAATAGCAAGGCAATGAACGGTCTTTGCTCTCAGAATTGTCGAGATACTGACTGCTTACGAAGTTGGTGTGCCAGGTTGCTGAGAATCCGGCATAGTGCAGGTCGATGAAACCATTCAGAATAGCTGATGGAGAATATGACAAGGTTGAATTGTCGTAGTGTATCTTCAATGCATCACCATCCCAATTATCTACATACTCATCGAAATCCTTAATTTTGTTCTTGCTCAAAGCAGCATTTCCCTCCAAGGACAACCATGACAATGGTGCCCAACCGGCAGTCAACTCAACGCCCATGCGATAAGAATCCTTGATATTGGTAGTCAATGGCTCACCGATTTCGCTCAACTGTCCGGTTTGAGCAAGCTGGTTGTCGTAATCCATGTAGTAGAAGTTGGCACCTGCATGCCAGTTGCTTCCCTCATACTGATAGCCGAATTCCACATCGAGTAACTTCTCCTGTTTAGGGAAAGGATAGTTGAGGTTGTCGGTATAGTTGTTGCGCTCCGGCTCACGGTTGCTGTAAGCGACGGAAGCGTAAGCCTTATGACCGTCCTTGTTGAAGCTGATACCTGCCTTAGGATTGAAGAAATTGAATTTCTCGTCGATGTTCAACTCCTGGTTCTTGTAGCTGCCATCTGCCTGGGCGATAAATTTATCGTTGATACCGTCGGTCTTGTATTCCACACGGCGGTATTGCAGGTCTGCGAATACATTCCAGTAGTCTGCAAAGCGATAGCTTGCCTTGATGAAGGCGCTGTAGTCGTATTTGTGGGCATCAGAATCATAGTACTTATACTTGCCGTTGCTGCCGAGGAACTGCTTCTCTGCGTCCTGATTGGCGATATAGGTAAGGTAACCCCAGTGGTTGCCACGGAACTGCTGGAGGTTCAAGCCGCCGATTACGTCCCAGTGTTCATCCTTGTAGTTGGTGTTATATACCATGCCGTAGGTGTTCTGGGTCAATCCCTTCTTGCGGATGAAGTCAGATTTCTTAACCTTGTTGCCCTCTGCATCCTTATAGATGAGTCCAAATTTCTCAAACTTGGCGTTGTTCTTGAACTCCTTGTAGTAGCCGTAGCCATAGGTATAGTGCAAGGCGATGTTGTGGCTCCAGTGGCTGTTAGTAGTCCAGGCAGCAGAAAGGATATTGTGGTTCTGATAGAAATTATCAGTAGTTTTCTCCCATTTGTTGCCGTTTCTGAGGGTATATGGCTTGATGGTATAATCGCCCTTTCCATTGCGCACCAAATCGCCAGTCAGGACATTGAATTTCCCCAGTCCAGCCTCGTACATATCCTTGTATGTGCGTATTCCATCATCCATCAATGTGAAGTTGGTATTGTAGTCGCCTCCCAACACGCCATTCCATGCCTGTCCGGTCTTCTCGAAGTTGCCGATGTTCTTATAGCTGATCTTGAAGTTATCTCCTAACCAGGTCAGTCCACCATAGTAAGAGCCGGATCTGCCGTCTGTTCCGTCGATATAGCCATCTGTGGCAGTCTCATGATAAGCACCGTCAAAAACCAGGTGGTTGCCCATCAGTCCGGTAGAGAAGCTGACGCCCGTATTGTAAGTGTTGTAAGTGCCGTAAGAACCAGTTACTTCTGCCATAGGAGTGAGCGAAGGAGCAGCTGTAGCCATAGAGATGCTGCCGCCGAAGGCACCATCGCCGTTGGTAGAAGAACCTACGCCACGCTGCACCTGAACACTGCCCAGGAGCGAAGCATAACTGTTCATGTTAGCCCAGAAAACGGTCTGGTCTTCAGGAGAATTGAGAGCCACGCCGTCGAGTGTCACGTTGATGCGGCTTCCTGCAGCACCACGGATACGCATGTAGGTAGTACCGGTTCCGATACCATTTTCGCCCCAAGCCAGGATACCTGGTGTGCGAGAAAGGAGGAAAGGCAATTCCTTACCTGTAGAGGAAAATTGTTGGAGTTCTGATTTCTTGATGTTGGCAATGGCGTATGGAGCTTCTTTTGCGGCACGTACGCCTTTTACGATTACTTCATTCAAATGTTGCACCTTCAAGGTGTCGATTTTTGTCTGTGCCAGTGCAGCTTGGCTTGCCAAAGAGCAAAATGCTACACCGAGTGTGATCCCGTTGAATCTTTTCATTTATTTAAATTAAAACCTTTGTATAAGGGGCATTCGTGTAAAGCTACCCCTTCGTCAGCGCTCTGCTAACTGGATGCAAAGTTAGCAATAATAACCGAAAGCGCAAAATTTTCGTAAGTTTTTTCAAGGTTTCAGTCTTTATATCATTCTTTTTTATTATATTTGCAGCTGTAATTGTATTTTGAACCTAAATAAAACGAAGATATGGTTAAGAATATTTATCGTCTATATATTTGGGTCTTCTTTTTGGGGACTATGCTAGCATTCTCTTCGTGTCAGAATGAGCAGCAGAAGAATCTGCTCAGCGAGGATGCTATCAATGGTTCTGTGTCCGAAATTTATTCCAATGCTGTAGCGCCCCTATATGATTATATGGACAAGGACAGCCTGGAAACTTCTGATGCCGACCCGCTTTATCATATTTGGGATAATATCTATCAGGGTATTTCTCTTGCCAATCATTCCCTTGATTTCATTGATGCCAAGGCCTCACTGATTACTGCCGACCAGAAGGACCGGTTGAAGGCTGAGGTGCGAGCCATCAGAGCCTTACTTTATTATGAGGCGATGGATCTGTTTGGGCGTATTCCGGTGGTTTTGTCTTCGGAAGAATCTGCTATTTATGCCTCTGCAAAGTCAGATTCCACAGCTTCCTTTACTGATATCTATCTTTCTTCCCAAAGTGAGAGAAGTGAGGTCTTTCAGTTTATTTTCAGTGAGTTACAGCAGGTTTTGCCTTATCTCTCCGCTCAGCATAGCGGTAAGGAGGGCAGATTTTCCGGTCGCATCACGAAGCCGGTGGTCAACTATCTGCTGGCAAAGATGGCTTTGAATGCAGAAATTTATACTTTTGATGATTGGACCAAGGGTTATAAAAAGCGTCCAAGGGGCCGTAATATAGCTTTTATGGTTCAGACAGCCGATGGTGCCTCCCTGCTGAATGACCTCAAGGCGAGCGAGAATCGCAGCAAGAAGCTGAATGCGTGGGAAACCTGTATTTACTATTGTGATGCTCTGGCTGCTGAGGGATATTCCTTGGACGAGGATGTGATATTCTGCAGTACCGACAGCCGTACAGCGCTTCTTAGCCGTACCGGCACCCCAGTTGCGCGTTTTCTGTTCCGTTATACGGATGTTTTGCTGATGAAGTCAGAGGCGAATATCCGTAATGGTGAGGATGGCAGAACCGAACTGAATATGGTTCGCGCCCGCCAAGGCAAGCCTGCCCATAGGGCTACGCTCAATCGTATTCTCGAAGAGCGTCTTGACGTATTGTCAAGAGAAGATATTCATCGTCAGGACCTTATCCGCTTTGGTATGTTTACTGATGCCTTCAATCTCTATCCATATCTTAAGGGCAAGTCGTCCGGTTATATCACCGTTTTCCCGATTCCTCAGAAATGTATCGATTTAAATCCTAAGTTGGTACAGAATAAGGGATATGAAGTAGAAGGCTCATCTGCTTATAAAACAATGCGTTATGACTAATGGTGAGTGAAACGCCGTATGGTTGGAATAGCATTTTTTATAAATCTAGCAACGCAGCGTTTCACAGCGTCGCTAGATTTATTTTTTTATTTCCTTTGGATAGCAAATTGGTTTACAACTGAATTTCCTATAGGAATTACAACTGATAGAATTTGGTGAAAGCCTTCACGCAATATTTGTGGTCGATGACGCTACCGGTTTCCCGGCAACTGTGCATGGCGAGGATGGCATTACCCATATCTACGCCCTTTAATGGGATGGAAGAGGCAAGGATATTGCCCAAGGTGCTTCCGCCAGCTACGTCACTGTGGTTCACGAAGCGCTGGCATGGAACACCGGCTGCATCGCAAATGTTGGCGAAGATGGCTGCTGATACAGCATCGCTGGCATACTTCTGTGCCGCATTGAACTTGATGACCGGACCACCGCCCAACTTAGGATGATTCGTAGGGTCGAATTTCTCGCTATAGTTAGGATGCCAGGCATGCGCATTGTCTGCAGAAATCATAAATGCACGCTCCACAGCCTGATAATAAGCCTCTTCCGTACCGCTCTGAGCCAGGGCGATGCGCTGCAGCATAAAAGAAAGGAATGGACTTCCGGCTCCCTGTTTGGTCTGAGAACCAGTCTCCTCGTTGTCGAAAATAGCAAGAACCTGGGTGGTATCATTGGCATCACATGCAATCATCGCCTCTACACCAGCCCAGCACATAGACAGGTCGTCGAGTCTGCCTGAAGAGATAAACTCATCGTGTACACCGAAGGTGCAGGCTGGAGTGGCATCAGCCAGATAGAGATCGAAATCAAGAACATCCTCTTTCTGGATATTCAGTTCGTCGGTTATCACATTCATCAGGAGGTTACCCTTCTCCAGTTCATCGTTGATGATGCCGAGGATAGGGAGCACATCCTTCTGCTTACTCAGCTTCACTCCATCGTTCACCTGGCGGTTGAAGTGGATGGCGAGATTACTGATCTGCAGCAATGGGCGCTTCACATGAAGAAGGAGCGTCTGAGGATTCATGGCGCTTTCTCCCTTCACAATCACTCTGCCGGCAAGGGTCAGCGGACGGTCGAACCAGGTCGACATGATAGGACCACCATAAACCTCGGTATTCAGTTTCACGATACCGCCCTCGCAAAGCATCTCAGCATTTGGCTTGATGCGGAAGGTAGGCG
>ERZ773165.1836-NODE-1836-length-11772-cov-2.391824_pt1 | contig 11772 bp, 9 predicted proteins | sample MGYA00581003_ERZ773165 | MGnify/ENA primary metagenome ERZ773165 (study PRJEB29015, sample SAMEA2737817) | human gut metagenome | biome: human gut; feature: human-associated habitat; material: faeces | place: China | collected 2012 ... | reverse complement strand
TAGCTGTATCCGACCGTCGCTGTTGAAAGCCCGCGCGTGTTCTGTGGGTCGGTTGCGGTCAGCTTTATCTTCGGCAGCGGGGAGAGCCCGGTGTACGTTCCGGTGTTCGGGTCGAGCTTGCCTTTCTCCGTTTTGCGCTGCGCCAAAGTTGTGTTCTCGGGTGCTTTTGTCGTCTGCGGAGCTTTTGTGGTCTGCGGTGCAGTCGTTGTCTCGTCGCGCTTCTGACCCGTAACGGGCGCGTTGCCGTGGGTGGCGTCCGTGCTGTCGTCAACGACTTTTGTTTTGCACGCGCACAGCGAGATAATGAGCATCAGCGCGAGCGCGAGGCTTAAAAATCTTCGTCTCTTCATTTAACACAGTCCTTTCACAGATATTCGTGATTATTGTGTGCCGAAAAAGGCGATTTTAATATCGGGTGCGAAAACATTTTGATTTTGAATTATACCATTTTATATTATACCACAATAACCAATAAAATCAATTAAGAACCCGCAAAATTCGACTCTTTGAGCCCTTCGGCTCATTGACACCGCGCGGGCGATAATATATAATTAAGTGTATTTGATTTTTCGGAGGTGCGTTTTAAGTATGGTCAGAGCAATTGTGGGTGCCAACTGGGGCGATGAGGGCAAAGGTAAGATTACCGATATGTTTGCCTCCCAGGCGGACATGGTCATTCGTTTTCAGGGCGGCGCCAATGCAGGACATACGATAATCAACGACTACGGCAAGTTCGCGCTCCATCTTCTGCCGTCAGGCGTGTGCCAGCCCGGCACGGTCAACATCATCGGCAACGGCGTGGCTCTCGATATCGAGAAGCTCGTCAAGGAGATCGAGCATGTCACTTCGGCAGGCGTGCCGCAGCCCAATATCCTCGTTTCCGAGCGCGCGCAGATCATGATGCCTTATCATGTTATGCTCGACACCTATGAGGAGGAGCGCCTCAAGGATAAAAAATTCGGCTCGACAAAGAGCGGTATCGCTCCGTTCTATTCGGACAAGTATGCGAAGATCGGCTTCCAGGTCTGTGAGCTGTTCGATGAGGAATATCTCAGAGAAAAGCTCGAAAGAGTCTGCGAAGTGAAGAATCTGCTGCTCGAGCATGTCTATCACAAGCCGACTCTCGATGTGGACGAGCTGTTCGACCACATGATGAAGCTTCGCGAGATGGTCAGACCCTATGTCGCGGACACCGGCAAGATCATCCGCCAGGCTGTCAAGGACGGCAAGAACATTCTTCTTGAGGGGCAGCTCGGCTCGCTCAAGGATCCCGATTTCGGTATCTATCCCATGGTCACATCGTCGTCGACCCTCGCGGGCTTCGGCGCCGTCGGCGCAGGCATCGCGCCCTATGAGATAAAGGAGATAGTCACCGTCACCAAGGCTTATTCGAGCGCCGTCGGAGCGGGCGAATTCGTCAGCGAGATATTCGGCGAAGAGGCGGAGAAGATGAGAAACCACGGCGGCGACGCCGGCGAATACGGCGCAACGACCGGCAGACCGCGCCGCATGGGCTGGTTTGACTGCGTCGCGACCCGCTACGGCTGCGAGGCTCAGGGCGCAACTCAGGTCGCGCTCACCGCTCTCGACTGCCTGTCGTATCTCGACGAGATAAAGCTCTGCGTCGGCTATGAGATAGACGGCGAAGTCACAAAGGACTTCCCTGTCACCTCGCGCCTGAAAAAGGCAAAGCCCGTCTATGTCACCATGCCCGGCTTCAAGTGCGACATCCGCGGCATAAGAGAGTTTGACAAGCTTCCCAAGGAGGCTCAGGACTATGTCCTCTTCATCGAGAAGGAGATCGGCGTGCCGATAAAGCTCGTTTCCAACGGACCGAGAAGAGAAGAGATTATAGTCAGATAAAAAAGGGTGGATATCATGCAGGACAATCATGAGAAGGTTCTCGTGCTGGACTTCGGCGGCCAGTACAATCAGCTCATCGCGCGCCGCGTCAGAGAGCACAATGTCTACGCCGAGATAAAACCGTACAGCCGCATAACCGTCGACGAGATAAAGGCGGCGGGCTATGTCGGAGTAATATTCACGGGCGGCCCCAACAGCGTCTATGACGAGAGCTCGCCCCACTATTCGCCCGAGATACTCGACGCGGGCATCCCCGTGCTCGGCATCTGCTACGGCTTCCAAGCCATGGCATACGCGTTGGGCGCGGATGTCGACAAGGCCGCCCTGGGCGAATACGGCAAAACGGAAACCACCATCGACAAGGCGGAGGGTCTGCTCGACGGCTCTCCCGCAGAGCAAAGCACGTGGATGAGCCATGGCGTGGCCGTCAAGACCGCGCCGGAAGGCTTCGAAGTGCTCGCCCACACCGAAGGCGCACCGGTCGCCGCCATGCAGGACGAGTCCCGCAAACTGTACGGCGTGCAGTGGCATCCGGAAGTCAAGCACACTCCGATGGGCCAGAAGCTCATCGAGAACTTCCTGCACAAGTGCGCCGGCCTCGGCGATAACTGGAACGCGTCCAACATCATCGAGGACCAGGTCAAGAAAATCCGCGAGAAGGTCGGCGACGCCCAGGTGATTTGCGGCCTGTCCGGCGGCGTCGACTCCGTGGTGTTCGACGCCAACGAGGCCGAGCATTTGGGGCGTATCGGCTCCAAGGTGATTCTGGTGCGTGTGGAGACGAGCAGCTCACCTGCGTGTTCGTGGACCACGGTCTGCTGCGCAAGGGCGAGGCCGAGCAGGTCAAGCATGATTTCGTCGAGGCCACCGGCATCAAGCTCATCGCCGTGGACGCCTCCGAAGACTTCCTCACCGCATTGAAGGGCGTGAGCGAGCCGGAGAAGAAGCGCAAGATCATCGGAGAGAAGTTCATCCGCACTTTTGAGAAGGCGCAGCGTCAGGTCATCGAAGAGGCCGGTGCCTCCGGCAAGGAAGTCAAATTCCTCGTGCAGGGCACGCTGTATCCGGACGTCGTAGAGTCCGGCGGCGGCGATGGCGCGGCCAACATCAAATCGCACCACAATGTGGGCGGCCTGCCGAAGGACATCAAATTCCAGCTCATCGAGCCGCTGCGCACCCTGTTCAAGGATGAGGTGCGCGCCATTGGCACCGAACTCGGTCTGCCGGATGAGATTGTCTGGCGTCAGCCATTCCCGGGTCCGGGTCTCGGCATCCGCATCATCGGCGAAATCACCAAGGAACGTCTTGACCTGTTGCGCGAAGCTGATGCCATCGCACGTGAGGAGCTTTCCAAGGCCGGCCTCGACCGCGACATCTGGCAGTGCCCGGTCGTGCTGCTTGCCGACGTGCATTCCGTGGGCGTGCAGGGTGACGAACGCACCTACGGCTCGCCGATCGTGTTGCGTCCGGTGTCGTCCGAAGACGCCATGACCGCCGACTGGTCGCGTATCCCGTACGACGTGCTCGCCACCATCTCGACGCGTATTACCAACGAATGCCGTCAGATCAACCGCGTGGTGCTTGACTGCACTTCCAAGCCGCCGGCAACCATCGAATGGGAGTGAGCCCGCAGGCTTGACGCATAGCGGAAGGGGCTTTCCACAAACTATTCTTGTGGAAAGCCCCTTCCGCTATGTTACGGAAACAAGTCCGCTCTCGTCAGACGGACCGAACGTCCCCCGACGTCACTTTTGCATATCCGTCAAACAAGCATGTCATTCCACAGATCCACGAAATTCGGTAGGGTTTTCGCCGTCGTGGCGACGTTCTTCACTTGGATGCCTTTGATGCGTAGGCCAAGCATCGCCGCGAATGTGGCCATACGATGATCGGCATAAGTCTCCATCACGGATGGTCTAAGACGATTCGCCGACACAGGGGTTATCTCCAATCCATCGGGCAGTTCGTGGGCAGCTCCCCCAACGCGCGTAATCTCGTTGGCCAAAGCCTCCAGACGGTTCGTCTCATGCCCTCGTAAATGACCGATGCCGATCATGCGGGTAGGCTTGTCCGCAAAAACCAGAATCGCTGCAAGCGACGGCGCGATCTCACCTGCCGCCGTCAAGTCGAAATCACCTAGGCCGCTGACATGACCGTTGCCGGTCACTTCGCAGTACCGGACGTCGTCAATCACCGGGAAGCTGATCTCGGCTCCCATACGTTCCAAATATCCCGGAAGCATGCCTCCGGGTTGCGTAGTGGATTCCGGCCAATGAGGTACGCGCACGGTTCCTCCGGCGATGAGCGCTGCGCCAAGGAACGGGGCGGCATTCGACAGGTCAGGTTCGACCGTCACAGTTTCGGGCAACTGCACGGCTCCCGGCTGCACGGTCCACACGCGAGCGTGTTCGTCTGCGTTGACACGCACGCCGGAACCATGCAGATCGGCCACGGTCATGCGAATATGCGGCAAACTCGGCGTCTTCTCCCCCGTGTGATGCAGTTCCAAACCGCCTGGCACTCGAGAGCCGATGAGCAATAGTCCTGAAATGAACTGCGAGGATCCCGAAGAATCAATGCTGACCACGCTCGGCTCAGCGCACTGGCTCACCGTTTGAGGTGGAGTGATTGTAAATGGCAGTCGACCTTCCTCGCCGTGGTATTCGATACATGCCCCCAACTGTTCAAGACCGTCCAACACCGGCTTCATCGGACGCGCGTACGCCTGCTCGTCACCGTCGAAAGCCACAGGACCGTCCGCGAACATGGCAAGACCGGGCACAAAGCGCATCACCGTTCCCGCGAGACCGCAGAACACCTTCGTACCACCGTGGAACCGGCCGTCGGACGGCGGCACCACTGTAACCGTGGTGTCAACCTGCTCGTCGATTTCGCAGCGCACTCCCAACGCGCGCAACGCGTCCATCATCAACTCGGTGTCACGTGAACGCAATAGACCGACCAATCGCACGGGTCGATGTCCGAGCGCCGCGAGAATGAGATAACGGTTCGACAGTGATTTGCTGCCCGGTACCACCACAGTGGCGTTCAACGGTTTGCCGGCATACGGTGCCGGCCACAGGTTCTCATGAAGTGCTTCCATATGGTTCATGGTAACCAAACCATGTGGAAAACGCCGCGCCCGTCTCGCATAGGTCGTCTTCCTGGCATGTTCCACAAATACATTCCTTTTTCATAAGACAACGCAATGTAATACGATGCTGTCATGGAGCATTTCATTTCACGTTGGTTGGTTTTGACCATTGCGGCCGGGGTCATGGTCACACTGCTTCCCGGCATGCACGCCGTTGGCGAACCACCCATTCTCGGCATCGGCGCGTTCGCGTTGTTCCTTGCGTTGATCAACGCGTCGATCAAACCGATCGTGCACACCATCGCATTGCCATTTTCGATTCTCTCGTTCGGACTGATCGCGTTGATCATCAACTGGCTGTTCATGGAGCTTGCGTCTTGGCTGGCCATAAGCATGTTCGACGTCGGCGTGACCATCGATGGATTCCGGTGGTCCGTAATCGGATCTCTGATTATGTCCATCGTCTCCGGCATTGTCGGCACCGTCATTCGGGACTGATGCGATCGCGTATATAACTAAATGTCCTCCGCAATCTATCCGATTGCGGAGGACATTACTTTCGTTGTCGGGCTGACAGGATTTGAACCTGCGACATCCTGCTCCCAAAGCAGACGCGCTACCAAACTGCGCTACAGCCCGTTCATGCACTCCCGCACGTGGCAGGTGAACACGAGTTTCCATTGTAGCGTATGGTAGGACAACGACAGGCTAGAATGGCAAATACTGGAGGGAACGCGCATGGGACGTCATCAGCAAGCCGAGGCTTCAGGCATCATTTCCTTCATGGCATGCGCCACTCTTGCATGGATCGCCATGGACCTATATCTGCAATTCGCTCCCGCCATCTGGCGTGTCACCCAACGCCTGTTCACCGTGTGTGCCGGAATCACCGCGGGATGTGGAGTCATCTCGTTCACCTTGGGGTATGCGCGCAACTCCAGGTCGATGACGTTGAAACATGGCTGGACCATTCCTATTCGCCGTATCTTCGAGATACTCGCTTTGTCCGTGGTCTACGCGTCGACCATTTTCGTCACGGCGTTCATGCTGCTTTCCATTGCCAGCAACATGATGGGGTTGCGCACGTTAAAAGGCTATCTGACTGCGCTCTGCGCCGCGATCTCGGGGGTCGTAGGCTATGTCACGTTCGTACAGGCGGAACTCATGAATGCCAAGACCATCGCATCCTTGTTGCCGTTCTTCGTGGTTTCCGGTGTCAGCATCGCAGGATTGACGTCCGATGATCCATACTGGTACAACAACAATTTCTCCCAATTGGGCGATCGAACCACTTTTGCTGCTCGTATGTTCAATTCGACATTGATGTTGGCCGGCGTCTGCATCGTCATCATCAGCTATTTCGCGATTTCGGAGCTCATCACCACGCACCGTCTGCAGATGCAGTATCTGTCTGCAAGCGATGAAAAAGAAGCTCCCAAACACTTCAAGGCGCGGATTCTTCTGCTATCGACCATGCTGACGCTCGCAGGCATCGCCTTCATCGGCATCGGCATGTTCCGTTACACGCCGCATCCGATTCTGCACAACGTATTCGCCCGCGGTCTTCCCTGCCTGATGAGCGTGCTGATGATCGCGCTGCCTTGGCTGGCCCCGCAGCTTTCAAAAGTAGTATATGTGATTTCAGACCTAGCTATCGTGATCGGGGCTCTTGCCGGGTTCCAGTGGTTGGCGGGGCGTAACACGTTGACGAACGTCGAGGCTCTTGCCGGCATGATGTTTCTGGGCTGGTTCATCATCTTTTCACGGCAGATTGCGGCCATCGAATCCGATCGTGTGCAGACGCAGCTTATTCTGGCGCAAACCAAGCGGCCAGAATCCGTCGAGGATCTTGCGGAGGTCAGCGAAACCGTTCCTGGAACCGTTTCCCGACTCTCGTCGGAAGTCTAATTCTCGTAACGGTTCACGAGCACAGTCCACAAACAATACGGCGAGGTGTCACCCGTACGGATGGCACCTCGCCTGTTCTCATGGCTATCAGAAATCGTAGTTCTTTGTGGTGGGCTTTCTATCGCTCATCAGCAACAGGAAGCTTCTCGACTGCGCCGTGATCGCGAAGCCGGCCTCATAGTTGAGTTCCGGACCCTTCGGATTATGCGTGTCGACGACCAGACGCCATTTCTTGCCATACCGCTCGTCCGGCAAGGTGAACATAATCGGCTCGTAATGCGCGTTGAAAATCAGGATGAAGTTATTGTCCACCATCTGGTTGCCATACCAGTCGGCTTCCGGAATATCGGAACCGTTCAGATAGATCATCACCGAGAACGCGTGGGTATTGGACCAATCTTCCATGTCCATGATGGAACCGGTGTGGTCCATCCATTCGACCTGCGGAATCTTATCGTCCGGGTCTCCTGGCTCGCGGCCGGTGAAGAAACGACGCCGGTGGAGCACCGGGTGCTCGAGTCGCAGATGAATCAGCTTCGAAACGAACTCAAGCAGATCCTTCTGACTATCGTCAAGATCCCAATTGGTCCATGAAATGGCGTTGTCCTGGCAATAGGCATTGTTGTTGCCCTGTTGCGTGCGTGCCACCTCATCGCCGCCGCAGATCATCGGAATGCCCTGACTGCACAGCAGCGTCGCGAACATGTTGCGCATCTGCTGTTGCCGCAGGTCGTTGACGTCCTTGATGGTGGTCGGGCCTTCGACACCGCAGTTCCAGGAACGGTTGTTGCTTTCGCCATCCCTATTGCCTTCGCCGTTGGCGTCGTTATGCTTCTCGTTGTAGCTCACCAAATCGTTCATGGTGAAGCCATCATGTGCGGTGATGAAGTTCACGGAAGCCACCGGACGGCGGCCGTTCATCTGATACAGGTCGGAGCTGCCCATCAGACGGCTGGCGAATTCCGGTAGCGTCGATGGTTGCGAACGCCAGAAGTCACGCACGCAATCACGGTAGCGGCCGTTCCATTCGGACCAGCTGGACGGGAAGCCGCCCACCTGATAGCCGCCGGAACCCAAATCCCAAGGTTCGGCGATGAGCTTGACACGGGAGATGACCGGATCCTGTTCGACGATGTCGAAGAAGGCGGACAGCTTGTCGACTTCCTGGAACTGGCGGGCCAGCGTGGCCGCAAGATCGAATCGGAAACCATCGACATGCATTTCGGTGACCCAGTAGCGCAGGCTGTCCGTGATGAGCTGCAGCGCGTGCGGCGAGCGCATCAGCAGGGAGTTGCCGGTGCCGGTCGTGTCGAAGTAGTGGCGTCGGTCGTTGTCGACCAGACGGTAGTAGGCACCGTTGTCGATGCCTTTGAAGCTTAGGGTCGGGCCGAGGTTGTTGCCTTCGGCGGTGTGGTTGTACACCACGTCGAGGATCACTTCCATGCCGGCGCGATGGTAGGCCTTGACCATGGATTTGAATTCGTTGACCTGCTCGCCGCGTTGTCCGGAGCTTGAGTACGCGTTATGAGGCGCGAAGAAGCCGATGGTGTTGTAGCCCCAGTAGTTGCTCAGGCCTTTTTCCTGCAGGAAGCTGTCGTTGACGAACTGGTGGATCGGCATAAGTTCGATGGCGGTGACGCCGAGCTTCCTCAGATATTCGATGACCGATGGATATGCGAGGCCCGCGTAGGTTCCACGGATGTCCGGCGGCACGTCCAGGTTGAGATTGGTCATGCCACGCACATGGGCTTCGTAGATTACCGAATCATGGTAGGAGATGTTCGGATGTTGGTCGTTGCCCCAGTCGAAATACGGATTGACCACGGCCGATTTCATGGTATGCGGCGCGGAATCCAGCGTATTCATGCTGGTGACGTCCTCAGGGCTTTTGAACCAATACGAATAGAGGCTTTCGTCACCGTCGATGTTTCCCTCGATGGCTTTTGCGTACGGGTCGAGCAGCAACTTGTTCGGGTTGCACCGCAGGCCCTTTGCTGGATCATACGGACCGTACACACGATAGCCGTACCGTTGCCCGGGTTGTATTCCCGGCAGATAGTTATGCCATACGTAGGAGTTCTGCTCCGTCATTTCCACTCGGGTCTCACGGTCTTCCTCATCGAAAAGACAAAGCTCGACTTTCTGGGCCACTTGAGAGAAGAGGGCGAAATTCACGCCGGCGCCGTCGTAGCTCGCACCGAGTGGATACATCGATCCAGGTCTGATTTGCATAATTCAAGTATCGCACGTTTTGCGAGTTGAATTCGTTATTTCGTTTATTCCGGCGATTGTTTTTACAATTCGAAACCTGCAGGCCGCTATTGTTGCCGCATTCTGCGAATTTGCTCATGCAAAATGGCGATCTCCGAATTGGAGGCCGTGATGTGCGTGTCTCGTAGCTGCTTCCACGGGATCCAAGCAGATTCGACATGCTCGTCGGCGTCGAAATGCCGTTCGACGGCCTGCCAGTGGCGCAGGTGCACCACCATGATGTTGGCCAGTTCGTCGGTCATGCCTTCGGATGAATAGAATTGCCCGACATGGTCGATATCGCAACTGTTTTCGTCGATTGGCTCGACGCCGGTCTCTTCGCGCAGCTCACGCAATGCGGCCGCATCGACGTCTTCCCCGTCATCGATGAGTCCTGCCGGCAGACCGTAGGCGAAGGCGTCGCAGCCGACACGGTATTCTCGTTCGACCAAGTACAAATCCTGCGCGCAGTCATGCACCAGCATGACCACACAGGGCGCGTGCCGCATCACCTGTCTGCGGATCACGGTTTGTCCGCCGTCTCGTGTCTGCAACGCGATACGCATGTCCTCCACGCCGAAAATCGCGCCTTGATACACGTGCTCTCTGCTGAGTACTGTGGCCGGTCTGGTCATGTCCACGCCATCGCTGGATTCGTTCAGCGACATATCCATGCTGGTCGTATCGGACATCGTCGTTCAGCGTTCCTGCCCGCAGGACGGCAGTACCAGATTCCAGGGATCGGTGTTCATGGAAATCCAGCGGACGGTGGGGATGTCTCCGGTCGCCTCAGATACGGCACGAGGCACATCGCCCATGGCGTATTGGAACCATATGGATTCGATGGCGCTGTGTGGCGTGTTGATGAACATCGGACGAACAGTGGCGTCGCCTCGGCCGAGTTCGATGTCCGCGGCACGCATGGACGCCTCATAGCGCGCCTGCTCGATGGCATCGGTCACCGGATGATGGCGCAGATCGCTGGTCACATACACATCGACGCCTGCGGCACGCACTTCATCGAACAGGGAATCGCCCGAGCCCGGCAATACCGCCACCGTGCCGATCGTCGCGTCAAGGTCGCCGCACACCTGCACGCCAAGTTCGGTGTATGGCAGCGCGTCGGCCACACGACGGGCGAAATCACGCAATGCGATCGGCTCCTGCAACCGGCCGACACGGCCCAATCCGACCGGATGTTCGGCTTTCGGATCTTCGATGGGTACCAGCGGACGCTGTTCGATCAGGCCGAACGCGTCGGCGGCGGCCATGCTGACTCCTCGGTAGGAGGCATCGGCATTGGTGTGCCCAACCCACAGCGCGCAACCGGCGAGGTTGAGCTTCCGGACGATCTCACCACGGAATCCTAGTCCGGAGACCGCATGCACGGAACGGAAGAACAGCGGATGGTGGCAGATCAGCAGGTCGATGCCTCCGGCGATAGCCTGGTCGATCACCGCCATGGATGGGTCCGCCGCGAACGCGATGTTGCGCACGTCGTGGCGAAGGTCTCCCACGATGAGTCCCGGCTCATCCCATTGTTCCGCGTATCGCAGCGGATACAGCGTTTCAAGCACATCCACGACCTGCTTCAGCGTTGCCACAATCTTCCTTCTTTCTTTTTTAATCAGCCTTCGATTATCCGACGGGAACGGATCAGTGGGCCGCCAATTGCCAATCGGAACCGATGCCCGTCGATACGTCCAACGGAACGGCCATGGTGACGGCATGCTCCATGGCATCCTTCACCAGCGCGGTGGCCTGCTTCTCCTCACCGGGCGCGATCTCCACCACAAGTTCATCATGAATCTGCAGTATGAGGCGACTTCCAAGGTTCGCTTCCTGCAGTGCGTCATACGCACGAATCATGGCGATTTTCATGATGTCCGCCGCCGAGCCTTGGATAGGCGCGTTCAACGCGGCGCGTTCGGCCGCGTCCCTCACGGCACGGTTCGGCGATTTGAGACCGGGGAAATACCTGCGCCTTCCGAAAATGGTTTCGGTATATCCTTTTTCGCGTGCGGACGAGACAAGCGATTCAAGGTATTCATGGACTTTGCCAAAAGTGGCGAAATACTGGTTTTTCAGCGATTCGGCTTCTTTGGGCTTGATCTTGAGCTGCTGGGCAAGTCCATACGTGCTCAGACCGTAGGCAAGTCCATAGCTCATCGCCTTGACGTGGCTACGCTGATCGGACGTGATGTCGTCAACGGGAATGCCGTAGACCAAGCTGGCCACATACTTATGGAAGTCCTTGCCGGAGCGGAAGGCCTCTATCAACGCCTCATCACCGGAAAGGTCGGCCATGATGCGCAGTTCGACCTGCGAGTAGTCGGAGCTCAGCAACGATTCGAAGCCCTCTCCCGGCACGAACGCGGATCGAATCTCACGACCTGCGGGATCCCGGTTCGGAATGTTCTGCAGGTTTGGATCGACGGAGCTCAATCGTCCGGTGGCTGCCACCGTCTGTTCGAAAGTGGTGTGGATGCGACCGTCATGACGGTTTGTGGCGTCGATCAACGTCTGCACGATCTGCTTGAGCTTGTTCTTTTCACGATGCATCAGCAACGCGTCAAGGAACTGGCATGCGCGGTCGTTATCGTACGAGCGGTCACGCAAGGTCTGCAATGCCGCGGCATTGGTGGTGTATGAACCGG
>ERZ773165.1834-NODE-1834-length-11788-cov-4.021734_pt1 | contig 11788 bp, 9 predicted proteins | sample MGYA00581003_ERZ773165 | MGnify/ENA primary metagenome ERZ773165 (study PRJEB29015, sample SAMEA2737817) | human gut metagenome | biome: human gut; feature: human-associated habitat; material: faeces | place: China | collected 2012 ... | reverse complement strand
CGTGGCAAAGCGCCTCGGTGCGGCCCCCTTCCCGCTGCACGATGAGCCGCCCGGCGTCGTCGATGGCCACCGCCTTTGCGGCGTAGCTCTCCGTCCCGGTGCAGACCGTGACCCAGTGGCCCGGCACAAAGCACCGGGCGCGGTACTCGTCCAGACAGTCGAAGGCCGGGCAGAGACCCAGCAGTTCCCGGGCGATGGCCCCGGCCAGTGCCGCCCGGCTCACCGGTGCAGGCCCGCCGGGGTAGAGACTGCCCGCGATGGGCCGCAGCTCCTCGGGCCAGTCCTCCGGGCGGGAGGTCAGGTTCAGGCCGATGCCCACCACCAGCCATTCCAGCTGGCCGCTCTCGATGTCGGCCCCGGCTTCCGTCAGGATACCGCAGACCTTCTTGCCGTTATAATAGAGGTCGTTGACCCACTTGATGCCCAAGTCCAGCCCGCAGAGCCGCTTCACAGCCCGGCAGACGGCCACCGCCGCGCTGACGGTGACGGCCTGCGCCTCGGTCATGGGCAGGCCGGGCCGCAGCACCAGCGAGAGATAAATGCCTTTCCCCGCCGGGCTCTCGAACCGCCGCCCCAGCCGGCCCCGGCCCGCCGTCTGCTGACTTGTCAGCACCATCGTACCGTGGGGCGTACCCTCGAGGGCCAGCGTCTTGGCCGTGCGGTTGGAACTTTCCAGCTTGTCGTAGAGGTAGATGGGGGCGTCGTACTCCCCCACCGCCTCGGCGCAGAAGGGGTCGCCGCCCGCCAGCCGATAGCCCCGCCGGGGGGCGGCTTCCAGCGCATAGCCCTGAGCCGCCAGTGCGGCCGCAGCCTTATGGACAGCAGCGCGGCTCACCCCCAGCTGCTGCGCCAGCTGCTGGCCGGAGATGCATTCGCCCTGGGCGGCGGAGAGCGCCGCCAGAAGTGCCTGTTTTGTGGCAGAGGCCATCGTGTTTTCTCCTTTGTGAGGTTTGATAAGGCCATTCTACCATATTTTCAAAATTTTTCCCACGATTTTGCAGGTTTTGGCCCCACTGGTTCGTATAGATAGACAGCGAACTTGAAATGCCGGGCAGAAAGGAGGCGGAGAGCAGCCATTGAATGCACTGGAATTTGACAGGCTGGTACAGAAGTACCAGTCCCTCGTCTACACCATCTGCCGTCAGCTGGTGGCAGATGAGGGCTATGCGCAGGATCTGACGCAGGAGACTTTTCTCTCTGCATGGCGGAGCATGGACCGCTGTCCTGCCGGATACGAAAAGCAATGGCTGGCCCGCATCGCCTCCAACAAAGCCAAGGATTACTTACGCAGCGCCTGGGCGCGCCGGGTGAACACCCCCGGCGACGATGTACTTGCACTTGAGGGCGCACCGCCCGGCAGCGAGCCGGAAGCGCAGGTGCTGGAAGCTCTGGGCGAAGAGGAGCTGACGCAGCGCATCCTCGCTCTGCGGGAACCCTACAAGACGCCCTGCCGCCTCATGCTGCTGGAACAGCACACCGCCGCCGAAGCCGCCCGGCTCTGCGGCAGGCCCCAGAAAACAGTGGAGGCGCAGGTCTTCCGGGCAAAAAAGATGCTGGCCGCGCAGCTGAGCGCCGCCGGAAAGGAGGGCTTTTAAGATGGAATTGTTCCGTGAAGACGGCTGTCTGAGCGACGAAGGGCTGCACGCCCTCACCGCCGGGCAGCTGGACGAGCTGGGACGGCTGGAAGCCGCCGAACATCTCGCCTACTGCGACAAATGCACCGACCGTTACACCGCACTTCTGACCGCCGACGCCCTCACCGACCCGCCCCGGGATGTCCGCCGTACCGTGATGAGCACCATCTGGGTGCGGCTGATGCAGAGCACCTATGGCCGGGCTGCGGTGGCGGGCGTCGCCGCCGTGTTGGCGCTGACCATGTGGCGTACCGGAGCGCTGACCTTCGTCACCGACCACGGCAGCGACCTGCAGGCTCTCCTGCCCACAGTCCAGGTCACCCTGCCGGAAAAACAGCCCCCGAAGATTCTGCCCGAAAAGCTGGGCAGGCCCGTGACTTCCCGCCCCGGCGAGAACATCTATACCCGCGTTTCCTCTGTGCTGGAAAGCCTGCTGAACGCGGCAGAAAACATAAAATCATAAAACAAGGAGATCGTTATGCTGAAAAACGGATTTTTGACCTTCTGCTGCGCGTTTATCCCCGGCGCAGGCCAGATGTATCAAGGTTACATGAAGCGGGGCCTCTCCCTCATCCTCACGGCCTGCCTCATCGGGATGGTGAGCTCACTGCTCAACCCGGTGCTGCTCCTGCTGGTGGTGGTGTGGATGTACAGCTTCTTTGACACCTTCAACCTCCGGGCGCAGATCATCGCGGACACCGCGCCGGAAGACGACTACCTCGTCCACTTCGACCCCCGCGACAGGCGGCTGGCCCGGGCTCTGCTGGACAGCCACAAGCTGGTGGGCTGGCTGCTCATCGCCTTCGGTGCGCTCATCGCCTACCAGAACCTCATCATGAACACTCTCGGCGACCTCGTTTACCGCTGGGGCCACTCCTCCCCCGTTTTCCGCGCCCTCTATCTCGTCATGGACAGCCTGCCGGATGTGGTGGTCTGTGTGGTCCTCATCGTCTGCGGCGTCTGGCTGGTGAAAGGCCCCCATCCGGCCAAAAAGCCGGATGCTTCCAAGGATGTCCCCGAGGATGCCGATTTCTGCGAGTATCACGCCGACGAGGCCGCGCAGCCGGAGAACGCTCCTCTGCTCTCCGGCCCGGTGGTGAACGAAAACGAGGTGACGGACGATGACTTCGACCACGAACACGACGAATAAGCCGCTCCGCCGAGTCGGCACCCTGACGCTGGGCGTCTGCCTCATCGCGGCAGGTGTGCTCTTCCTGCTCTGCCGCTTCCTTCCCGGCCTGCCGTGGATGGTCATCTGGCAGGTGCTACCGGCGGCGGGGCTCATCCTGCTGGGGTGCGAGGTACTCTACTACTCGGCCCGGCCCGGCGCATGCCGGTGCGACTTCGGCTCGGTGGTGCTCTGCCTGCTGATGATGGGTGGGTGCTTCGGCGTCTCGACCCTTATGCTGCTGGCCCAGATGCTGGGCCGCGGCTGCACCATCCACCTGTGAACACAAGAAAGCCTGTGCAGCCTCCCGCCCCGGGAGGGTCTGCACAGGCTTTTTCGTTTGAAGAGAGAGGCTTACTGTACGCCGGTCAGCTCAGCCAGCTTGTGGTAGATCTCGGTGTTGTCGAAGACGCCGCGGAACTTCTCCGCACCAGCGCCCAGCGCATAGATGTTGACCATCGCGCCGGTGTGGGCATAGGTGGTGTGGTCCATGCCGGACTTGTGGTTGATGGTGTGGCAGATGGCCATGCTGAAGGGGATGTAGGTGCCGTACAGCTCATAATCCTGCTGGCTCATCTCCTTCTGGGAGGCAGCGCCGACTTCCAGCGTCCGCTCGTAGGCTTTGCGCAGATTCTCCACCTCGTAGTCGGTCAGCAGCAGCTTGCCTGCGCTGGCAGCATCGGGATCGGTGGGCAGAGTCAGGCCGAAGTTTGCCTTCACGTCGGCCATGGCGGCCTCGAAGGGAGTCTTGTTGGTGATGTAGCCCTTCACATAGGTGGAGTCGAACTTGGCGTAAGACATCTTCTGGTGGGTGAGGTTGGTCAGGAAGGTGTCGTAGTTGGTGGTCTTGTAGCCGATGGCCATGCCGCCCGTCTCGTGGTCTGCGGTGACGAGGATGAGGGTATCGTTGGGGTGGGCATTGTAGAAGTCCACAGCGGCCTGCACGGCGTTGCTCATCTCCAGCACATCGTGGATGGAAGCGGCGGCATCGTTGGCGTGGCAGGCCCAGTCGATCTTGCCGGACTCGGTCATCAGGAAGAAGCCCTTGCGGTTGTCCAGCAGCTCGATGCCCTTCTTCACATAGTCGGTCAGCTGCCACTCGCCGCCAGCGGCGTCCATGGCGTAGTTCATGGCCTTGCCGTCGGCCAGAGCCTCCGCGATGATGAGGGTCTTGCCTGCACCGGCTTTGAGGGCGGCAGCGTCTGCCTGACGGGTGACGACGTTGTAGCCGTTCTGGGCAGCGATCTCGTGGTTGTTGGGGCCGGTGCCGTCGCCGTTCACCTTCTGGAACTCGCCGCCTGCGAAGTATTCGAAGCCGGAGGCGGCCAGCTCCTTGCCGATGGCGTAGTAGTTCTTGCGGGTCTTCTGATGTGCATAGAAGGCGGCGGGGGTGGCGTGGTCGATGTTGACGGAGGAGACGACGCCCACCTTGTAGTTCTTCTGGGCGTGGAGTTTTTCGGCGATGGTCTCATAGGGCACATCGCGGGTCCACGGACACATATTGATGACGCCGCTCTCGGTCTTGTGGCCGGTGGCGATGGAAGTGGCAGTGGAAGCGGAGTCGGGGCAGAAAGAAGTGCTGTCGTAGGTGGTCACGCTGCCCACCTCGGGGAACTGGGTGAAGCTCAGCTCGCCCTCGACGACAGCGCCGTTGTTCTCCACCGTACCCTTATAGAATCGGGCGGACTGTATCTGGGCCGTACCCATGCCGTCGCCGATGAAGAGGAAGACATACTTGGGTTTGCCGCCGAACACGCCCAGCAGTCCGTTCTCTTCCTCTGCTGCGTTGGCGGCATTGGGGGCAGCGGCGTTGGCAGCGGCAGGCGCTGCGGCCAGCATACCGGCGGCGGATGCAAAGGCACCGGCCTTCAAAAAGCTGCGGCGGGATATTTTATTCTCTTTCATGCGAAAGTCCTCTCTTTCCATGAGCCTCATGGCTCCTTCTCTCTTTTTCGATTTACCGGGAACGGCCTTATTCTACCGCCGCAGCCGCCCTGCCCGAAACCATGCGGACGCAAAATCGGCGTAAAACCCCGGCGGCGGCTTTGGACCGTCTGTAAAAAAGAAGACTTCTGCTGCGCAAAAAGCGCCCCTCCGGTAAAACGGAGGGGCGCTTTTGTATGTTACAGGTCAATTATGCGTTGAACTTTTCCTCGTTCAGCAGACCCTCGCTCTTGGCCACGCAGATGCTGGCGACAGCGTCGCCCACAACATTCAGGGAGGTGACGAGCATCTCGATGGGGCGGTTGATGGCGAGGATGAGGGAGTAGGCCAGCAGGGCGCTGTCATTCACGAAGCCCGCACCGGACAGGATGGTGAAGAGGATGACGGCTCCTGCGCCGGGGGCGGCAGGCGTACCCACCGAGGCCAGCAGAGCCAGCAGAGCGACCACGACCAGCTGGGCCGGGGTGACAGTATAACCGGCACAGCCTGCGATGAAGACGGTGGCCACCACCTGCATGATAGCGGTGCCGTCCATGTTGATGGTCATGCCCAAAGGCAGGACGAAGGAGGCGATGGACTCATCGACGCCGAAATCCTCGGTGCAGACCCTGATGTTCAGGGGGAGAGTGGCTGCGCTGGAAGAGGTGGAGAAGCCGAAGACGGCCACATTGGCGATCTTCTTAATGAAGGTGATGGGGTTCTGCTTTGCGCCCAGCGCCACCACCAGAGGATAGGCCACCAGCAGGAAGACAAAGAGCAGGACCACCGTGACCACCACATACACCAGAGCGGGCTTGAGGTAATCAATGCCGTAGATGGCGAAGGTGCGGGTCAGCAGCACGAAGACTGCAAAGGGCGCGAAGTTCGTGACGACGAAGTTCAGGAAGACCACCACCACGTCGTTCACCTCGCCCAGCAGGCGGCGGAGGGTGGAAGTACGGCTCTCACCCAGCACATTCATGCTCAGGCCCACAGCCACCGCGAGGAAGACGGAGGAAAGAACAGCGTTGTTGCTGCCGAAAGCCGTGACGATGTTGGAGGGGATGACATTCAGCACCACATTCAGGGGGTTGGAACCGGTGGAGCCGGCGGCTTCCGTCAGGCCCTCGATGTGAGCGTTGAAGAGGCCCATGGAATAGGTGGCGTAGCCCACGCATCCGGCCAGTGCCAGCGCCATAAAGGAGCAGAGCAGGAACCAGAAGAGGGTCTTGGCCGAGATGCGGCCCATGGTGCGGGTATCGGCAATGCTGCCGATGGCCAGCGCGATGGAGGTGAAGACCATCGGGATGATGACCAGCTGCAGTGCTTTGATGAAAAGCTGGCCGATGATGTAGAAGAGGCCGAGCGCACGTTCCGCGCCCTCTGTGGTGATGTCCTGGAAGAGCAGGTCGTTGATGGTCTGCCAGATGCCGCTGTTGCCGGAAGCCACGAGCTTTTCGCGCAGCATCATAAAGGCAAAGCCTGCCGCCAGACCGCAAACCAGAGACACCGCCATCTTTCTTGCCAGTGCCGAGCCGCTGTTCTTATTTTTTTCCATACGATTTTCCTCACTTTTGTCCATTTCCCAGTGTGTTTCGTTCACATTCGACCTATCCTACCACGGCAAACTGTTGGACGCAAGGGAAAAATCGGCTTTTCAGGCGATTTTTTCGCAAAAGTATGACGCATGAAAATTTGATGTAAAAATTACGTTTTGGATAAAAAGAAACCTCTCCGTCACGCCTACGGCGTGACGGAGAGGTTTGATCTTATGTATTGTCTGCGCCCAGCTCTGCGGCTTCCAGCACCTTGATGCCTTCGGCCTCGAACGCGGCGCGCAGAGCCTCGGCAAAGCCGGGGCGCGGTACCTTGTTCTTGACGCAGAGGGTGATGATGCCATGCAGGCTGGTGCATTCCAGACCGATGGAAGCGCCGTCCGCCGGCACCCAGATCTGGAAGTCCTCGATGTACCGGGTCAGCTCCGGGCTGGACGGGGCGAAGGGGTCGCCCAGATAGCTCACCCAGAAGTCCGCCGGGAAGCCGCTGATGTACTCGCCCATCTGGAAGATGCGCTTTTTGATGCTGAGGCTGGCTTTCTGCTGGTAGACCCGGTAGACCCAGCCCATCTGCTCCGCAATACGGAACAGTTTTCGCTCAGCGGAAAGGTTCTCTTTCAGGTCAGCGTCCACGCCCACGGCCACTTCGGCCAGCGGGGCATCTGCCGTCAGCGGCAGCTTGCGCTGGAAGGATGCCACGCAGTTGTAGAGGGCGTTCGGCGCACCCAGCGCGTCGCGGGCGTCTGTCGAGTAGCTGTAGAGCACCTCGTCCTTGTCCAGATACGCCCGCACCGCCTTACAGAGCAGGGCCGTGAGGGTACTGAAAGGCTTGACGCCGCAACGGAGGGCGGCGTCCACAAGCCCCGCCTTTTCCAGCCGGATGCGGCAGCAGGTGGGCGTCTCTTCAAAGGTCTGCACCACGGGGCGCTGCATATCGTTGGCCACCTGACTCTCGGGGTACTTTGCAAGGATGTCCTCGATGTCGTAGGCAGGGTCCGTCTCAAGGGTCTGGCCCTCGAAAGCCGTGCCGTACCGCAGGTTGCAGTAGAACTGCAGCACCATGGTCATGAAGGGTGCTATGCCCCGGCCATCGGTCAGAAAGTGGAACCAGTCAAAGTAGACGACTTTTCCCTCATAGCTCAGGGCAACCGTAAAGCCGTTCTCGTCCGGAAATTCGGGCTTTGCGCTGCCCTGCCGCACCGGGCAGGGGGCGTCCGACGGCTCGAGGTGGAGCAGCTTTTTCTCCCACACCGGCTTCTGGAAATAGTAGGGTGCCTTTGCCCGGGCCGCATCCAGAGCCTGCTGCAAAAGCGCACCGTCCACGGCATCTTTCAGCGTGACCTGATAGCGGCAGTTGACCATGTTTTCGCGGTAATAGTAAACGATACCCTGAAAAACAGAGCGCTGTTCGGCATCCATTCCTTATTCCCCCGCGTGTGCGGCCAGATAGTCGGCCAAATCGCTGACGGTGACGAAGTTGCGCAGCTCCTTTTCGGGGATGCGCAGGCCGAAAGTCTCCTCCAGGTCGGCGACGACGGTCAGGATCTCCATGGACGACAGGTCCAGATCGTCCATCAGGACGCTGTTCTCGTTGACATCCTCGGGGGAAATTTCTGCAACATCTTCCAGAATTGCAAGGATCTGGGACACGATCTCGGTTCTTTCCATAGTTTGAATCTTCCTTTCGTAGTTCCATTAAAGGCGGCTGCAGCTCTTTTCCAGTATTCCGCAGCCTGCCCGGTTTATTCTTACTTGCGCAGCAGCTTGCCGGTGCCGGTGCGGGGCAGAGGCTCGGTGCTGAACTCCACGGCGCTCATCCGCTTGTAGAGCGGCAGGGTACGGTTGGTCTCGGTGATGAAGTCGCGGACGGTCTGCTGGTCGGCCTCGCCGCAGTAGATGACGGCACAGATCTTTTTGCCCTTCTCTCTGACGATACATTCCTTGACGGCCTCGCACTTGGACAGCAGATTTTCCAGTTCTTCGGGGCTGACGTTCTCACCGTTGTCGAGGATGATGATATTCTTCTTGCGTCCGGTAATGTAATAGAAGCCGTCCTCGTCCACACGGGCCAGGTCTCCGGTGTGGAACCAGCCGTCGGCGTCGAGGACTTCTGCGGTGGCCTCGGGGTCCTTGTAATAGCCCAGCATGACGCAGCCGCCGCGGATGCAAATTTCGCCCGTCTCGTCCAGCTTGTACTCGGCGTGGTCGTCGGGCTTGCCCACGGCGCGGATGTGCTTTTCGTCCTGCTCGTAGTTAATGATGCCGTCGCCGCAGGTCTCGGTCATGCCGTACACCTGAGTGATCATCATGCCCTGCTGTGCCAGCTCGGCCAGCATGGCGCCGTCAAACATGGCAGAGGAGCCGCAGGGGTTCCAGATGCCGTTCAGGCGGGCGCGGCGGCCCCGCTTGACGTCTTTGTAGATGGCCTCCATCAGCATGGGAGCCACAGCGATGGCATCGCTGTGCATCAGGCCGAGGTCGCGGTAGAAGTCGCGGATGTCGGCGGAGAGGTTCAACGCCCAGCCCTTGCAGGCCCAAACGAAGAGGCAGATGAACGTACCCAGATGGAACAGGGGCAGGATGGCGAAGTTGCTCAGGACGTCGTTTTTGTCCTCGGGCATATGCTCGTGCTTATAGTCCAGCATGGCGTCGCCGAATTTGACCTGGCACTCCACAGTGGTAAAAAAGTTGCGCTCCGAGAGCATGACGGCCTTGCTGCGACCGGTGGTGCCGGAAGTGAACATCAGCACCATCAAATCATCATGGCCCACGCAGTCAACAAGCTCCGCAGGCGCGCTGTCCTTGAAGGCGTCCATCGGGCGGAGTTTATCGCCGTAGGCGGCCTCGATGTCGGGGCGGCAGCCATAGTCGATGCCGTCGTTGACGATGAGGGAAGGCTCGGCAAGGCCCAGCTCATATTCCAGCTCGGGCCAGGTCTTTTTCTGGTTGATGGTCACGACGACGGCCCCGGCGAGGATCGCGCCGAAGCTGTTGACACCGTACTCATAGCAGTTGCGGCTCATGATGCCGACACGCTTGCCCTTGATGTCGGGGATATTCTCCTTAAAATAAGTAACGGCCCTGCGGATGTCCTGCACATACTGGGCGTAGGTCTTTTCCACCACAGTCTTGCCATCGGCGGCCACATAGCGAAAAGCCACCCGGTCGGGGTACTGCTTCGCCATGACGTCCGTGATGAGCTCATATACAGTATTTATCATTTTTGTCGCTCCTTGCTGTTTTTCTTTATTGCAGCGAAACGCCGGCATTTGACATATTCTGCCTCAGAGTAATAATACCTGTTTCGGCAGAGAAATGCAACTACGCGGCGTATCCTTTTCACTGTTTCTTCTTACTTGTTACTTGCGCAGCAGCTTACCCAGAGCGTTGCGGGGCAGGGGCTCAACGGTGAACTCCACGGCACTGATGCGCTTATACAGCGGCAGGCTGCGGTTCACCTCGATGACGAAGGCTCTGACCTCTTCCTGCTTATCCTCAGGGCAGTAGATGACAGCACAAATTTTCTGGTCCTTTTCCTTCACGATGCACTCGGTGATGGCCGGGCAGAGGGCCAGCTTCTTTTCCAGCTCTTCGGGGCTGACGTTCTCGCCGCTGGCGAGGATGATAAGGTTCTTCTTGCGGCCGGTGATGTAATAGAAGCCTTCCTCATCCATCCGGGCCAGGTCGCCGGTGTGGAACCAGCCGTCGGCGTCGATGACCTCTGCCGTGGCCTCGGGGTCCTTGTAGTAGCCCAGCATCACGCAGTCGCCCTTGATGCAAATTTCTCCGGTCTCGTCCAGCTTATACTGAACGTGGTCGTCGGGCTTGCCCACGGCACTCATGTGCTTTTCGACCTGCGTAAAGTTCAGGATGCCGTCGCCAAATGTCTCGGTCATACCGTAGCACTGGTTGACGACAAAGCCGTTCTGGGCCAGCTCCAGCAGCATCTTGGGGTCGAGGGCAGCGGAAGAGCAGCACAGGTCCCACAGGCCGTTCAGACGGCTGACGCGGCCACGCTTCATGTCGTTGTAGATGGTCTCCACCAGCATGGGGGCCGAGGCCATGACGTCGCTGTGCATCAGGCCCAGGTCGCGGTAGAAGTCGCGGATGTCGCCGCAGAGGTTCAGAGCCCATCCGGCAGGCGGGTAGGACATAACGCAGACGAAGCAGGCCATGTGGAAGAGGGGCAGCAGGGTCATATGGCTCAGCGGCAGCTTCTGGCCTGCCGGGAGGCGGTTGGTGATCCAGTTCTCTGCCACCTCCGAATAGGTGTGCAGGCTGGCGCACATATTCCGCTCCGAGAGCATGACGCCCTTGCTGCGTCCGGTGGTGCCGGAGGTGAACATCAGCATCATCAAATCATCGTGGCCCACGCAGTTGGTCAGCTCGCCGGGGGCGGTCTCTTTATAGCAGTCCATGGGGCGGAGCTTCGGGCCGTAGGCGGCTTCCAGCTCGGCGCGGCAGCCGTAGTCGATGCCGTCGTTCAGGATGAGGGCAGGCTCCACGAGGCCCAGCTCATATTCCAGCTCCTCCCAGGTCTTTTTCTGGTTCAGAGTCACGAGAACGCCGCCGGCGAGGATGATGCCGTAGGACGCCACGCAGAATTCATAGCAGTTCCGGCTCAGCAGAACGATGCGCCGGCCCTTGATGTCCGGCACTTCGGCCTTGAGATAGGCCGTCATCCGGCGGATGTCCTGCGCATACTCGCGATACTTCTTCTCCACGACGGTCTTGCCGTCCTCGGCCACATAGCGGATGGCCACATGATCAGGAAACTCCTGCTCCATGCAGCGGGTCACCATGTCGTATACGCCTGCGGGTACTTTGATGTATTCAGCCATCGGTTTTTCTCCTTTTTTGTCAAATTTTCAGCTCAGCACTTTTTTCATTCACTTTCCAGAGTCATTCCGAATCTCTGGCAGTTCAAGGAAAACTTTGGCACGACTCCTTATGGCAACAGTATACCGCAAGCAGAGCGTAAACGCAAGATTTAATTGCACAAATATGCAACTTGAGCTTGCATTCAATTTGTGCAGGCAGATGTAATTCTTTCCTTTTGTTGCGATATGCAAAAAGCTGTGATACACTTTTTTCGTCAGGACGAAACTTCGCCCGGAGATCGAGTCCTTATCAAATTGACAGCAAGCCCAAAAAGCATTATACTGTTTATATTATTTAGCAAAAAAGCTCCCCGCCGAGCTTCATATTTTTATTTATCGCGCCTAAAACACGGCCTTCCGGGGCCTCCGGGACGAATGGCGCACAAGGAGGACCCTTTTCATGGAAGGCACCAAGCCCCGCACTGTAAGCAGCCTTGGCATGTTCGACCTGCTGAAAGGCATCGGAATGCTGGCCATCGTCTTTGCCCACACGGCAGAGCTTTACCCCCTCGGCACCAACGACGTCACCCCTTTCGCGTTCGCGCTGTTCGCTTACCGCGAAGCGCTGATGGCCGCCTTTTTTATTGCCAGCGGCTACGGCTTCCGCAAGCGCTCTATCCACAAGTG
>ERZ773165.1833-NODE-1833-length-11791-cov-19.527863_pt1 | contig 11791 bp, 6 predicted proteins | sample MGYA00581003_ERZ773165 | MGnify/ENA primary metagenome ERZ773165 (study PRJEB29015, sample SAMEA2737817) | human gut metagenome | biome: human gut; feature: human-associated habitat; material: faeces | place: China | collected 2012 ... | reverse complement strand
AGCCATGGCCTGCTTTGGCAAGCATTCTTGACGCTTATACTTCTGGTGTTGTTAAGGTGTTCGGTGAGAGCAATGCAACTGGCGAAGGTGGTTCTACAGAAGGTGGCGAGACAGGTGGTTCTGGTTCTGGCGAAGGCTCTGGTTCTGGCGAAGGTGGTAGCACAGGCGGCTCTACTGGTGGTACAGAAGGTGGCAGCACAGTAACTCCTATTGAGGGTACAGTAATTTGTAGTTTTACTGCGAACGGAAAAGAGGCTGTTCCTTCTAATAGTGCATTTGTTTTGACAGGTTCAGCTAAGAATGTAAAAGTAGAAGATACTGTTATCGAAGGTACTACTTATTCTGCAAGTCTTAAGATGGAATCTAATACAGAAGTTTCTTTCACCACATCTCAGAAGATGACTCTGTATGTATATTATGGTACTTCTGGTACAAAAACTAATGTAAAGGTAGATGGTGTGAAGCAGGCAGGAGCTCCTACAACAGTTGTACTTGAGGCTGGCGCTCATAAGATTACAAAGGGTGATTCTTCCGCAATCGCTCTCATTAAACTTATACCTGTAACAGAATAATAAACATTTTTTCCTCAATGAGGAAAGATATATAAAATGAAACAAACTAAGGGCTGTCTTTTCGTGATGAGGACAGCCCTTTTTTCTCAAAACAAAAATAAATCAAAAACTAATCCTACAATGAAACAAATTAACACTACCGTTTCTGCACAGCTCAAGGCTGTTTGTCGTAAAACCCTTTTGGCTTCTGCTTTGCTCTGTGGCTTCTCTATGATGGCAAATGCGCAGACACAAGATGGTCGTGATTTCTCTATTGATGGCTTTGCTGCCTACGAAGGTGTGGCTGGCTCTAATTGGTATCGTGCTGGTGGTACTACCGGTGGTGCTGGTGGTAAGGTCGTAAAGGCCAATACTTTCTCTGAACTACAGGCCTATCTCCAGGCAACTGACCCCTACGTCATTATCGTAGATCATGACATTACTACAGGCATCAAGTGCTATGTGGATGATCTGAGTACTGGTCGTTTGCTTGACGACCAGAGTGGTAAGTCTGGCGTGGAGTCTGTCTATGGTGAGCGCATTATGGTAGCCCCTAACAAGACTTTGATTGGTGTGGTGGACCCTGCAACAGGCAAGGCTCCTCTCTTTTCTCATATCACCTTCGTGATGCAGTCGGTTGATAACATTATTATCCGTAACTGCCGTTTTACCATGAAGGGCGTTCCTGTGCTTAGAACTGGCGAAAACAAGATTGTGGCTTGGCGTAATGGTGCACAAGTAGAAGTGGGCGACCCTGACTGCATCGGAATTCAGGCTGATAAGGTAAGTGCCAAGACCAACTGGGGTGGACATATCTGGGTTGACCACTGTGAGTTCTTCAATGGTGATGCAGCCAATAAAGACCGCTATGATGGTTTGCTCGACTGTAAAAACAATGTGCAGTGGATGACTTTCAGTTATAATTATTTCCACGACCATGACAAGAGCTGCTTGTGGGGTAAGGGTGATTCAGATGTCTACGAAAATTGTCGTACCATCTCTTTCCATCATAATTTCTTTGATCAGATAGAAGGCTCCCGTCTTCCTCTCCAGCGTGGTGGTCATATACATTATTATAATAACTATATGCGTGGTTGTGAGGATGGTTGGGATATTCGTACAGGAGCTGTGGCATACGAAGAAGGTTGCTATTTCGAAGATACGAAGTCGCCTATCCGTTCAGACAGAGGCGGTAGCTTGAATATCTCTAAAGCTGAAGGTTATGACTGCATCTACAAGGGCTGTAACAACTTGATGGAGGGTTACACCAATATTGATGGCGCCAAGATAAGTAAAAGTTTTGGTGTGACCAAAACCGATTGGGTTCCTACTCAAACCACATCCTCTTACATCCAGCATTATCTCGACAAGACAGTGGATGTTCCTGCCATCTGCGAGAAGTATTCTGGCGCAGGCAAGGTAGAAATCTGGAAGGCTTATACCAATGAGATTCCAACAATAGATATAGCCGAGTTCGATCATGCCATCAAGAACTACAGCACTGCCAAGACCTATGATGCAGAAGGAAAGGAAATGTCTGGTGCCTCTACTACTGGCATCGAAATGTTCGATTATGCTGCTGCTCTGACAGCCAAGGCCGAGTACTTCGACCTCTCTGGCAAGCGTCTGTCTGCTCCTGGTCGTGGTGTTACCATCGTTAAGGCTACCGATGCTCAGGGTCATGTATCCGTCAAGAAAGTTGTGAATATGTAATTGAACTTTCACAAAGTGCTTTAAGTACGGGCTAAGAGCTTCTGCCCCTTCAGGGCGTGTGGGGAAAAACTTGCGAAACTTCAGTTGGTAATCAGTATTTTTTAATGGATTACGCAAAAAGCCTTCACCCTTCACCTTGTCATTTCCCCCTTGAAACACTGATAAACACAGGAGATTCCGAGGGAAAAATGAATGGTGAAGGGTTTTTGCGTATTTCTATTTTTTTAAAAAGCAACACGTGGATAGCAGATGTCTTATCGCTTTACGCCTTCGGAATCGACCTTATCCCGAACTGAGGTAGTTTAATACCTTTGTTCGCAAGTGTGATGCTCTGCGGAGTACCTTATTTACTGATAGCTGACGATGCGCTTTTTTAGGGGAAAACGAAGCGCAATTATAATTGACAGAGGCTTCCTATAGTAATGTCCAAGTATTGACAGAGACAAAAGAAAAGCGGGAAGACGCCTGTTGCGTCCTCCCGCCTGATGATTTTTTATAAACTCTAAGTTTATTCTTTCTTCTTTCTTCTTTCTTGAATGCTCGTATTATTTGTTCTTAAAGCCGTAGCCATTCTCGAAGCCACCAGATGATAAGATGTTAGGAGTGAGAGGCCAGAGATAGATAGGAGCCTTTACATAGTCGTAATCCCAGAAGAGATACTTGTAGTACTCGTCATCATAGTTTGCAAGGTCCTTACCCCAGTTTACCTTCTTGTAACCATCTGCCTTAAGGGCTGTCTCCTCTTCTGCAGAAAGCTTGTTGAACAAGCCCTTGATGGCGACGTTGGTCAAAGGAGTATCTGTCTTGTAATCCAAGCCGTAAGCCTCCCATTTGTCGTTCTGGCCGCGCCATGAAGGATAGAGTACTGGGTCGTTTTCCTTTCCTTCTGGACACTGTGCGGTCAGTCGGTAACCTTTCTCAGTCTTGGCATCCACGCTCTTGGTATAGATATAGCTTGAGATGGTGTTGCCATTCTCGAAGGTGTAATAACCATTAGACTCCAGACCATCCAGCATTCTGCGGGTGAGTTCCTTGATTTCACGAATCTTTTCAGGCAACAGACCTGTACGAATCAAAGTGAAACGACGGTCGCCCTCTCCTGCAAACTCGAAGCCGCGCTCGTCGATGACAGCCTTGAGCAGAGAGCCTTCCTTGGCAATAAAACCATCCACATTGGCCTCTGCAGGTGTGCGGAAAGCACGGTTGCGTATCTTGGTAAGGTATGTCTTGGCTTCGGCACTGTTGGCATCGAGTGCGGCGCAAGCCTCGGCATAGCCCAAGTACATTTCAGACAGGCGCATGTAAGGACTATTGATACCCGAACGGCGCTGGTTTTTGGTCCATACCTTTGCCTGGCGATTCTCATCAAACTTGTTGCAGCAGATACCACCGCCAGCAGCTTTAGAGTTAGGTACGAGAGGAATCAGAGTCTCCATACCCTTACCTGTACTACCTGTAACCGTGAAGCATACGTCACGACGCAAGTCCTTGGGGTCGAACTCACCATAGTAGAAGGCTGGGTTGGCACGTCCCTGTCCGTAGGCCTTGCAAGGATATGCGTTCTTACCGCCACCGCTTGATGCACGTCCTAAGCTATAAGAGCGTTCACTCTGTGTGGTCACACCACCATCAGAGCCTTGGGTGTATGGAACCTCGAAGATACTTTCGTCAGCATAAGTAACATCAGCCTCGTGCATCTGCTGGAAGAAATACTGGTAAGGGTTGCCGAATACGCGTCCCTTATTGTCTTTCTCACGTGGGTCGGTATCGTGGAATATGGCTGTTCCAGAATTATCGATGGCTTTCTTGAAGTAGGTCTTGGCAGTGTTGTAAAGATCCTGCCAGTCTGAACGGCGGCCATATTCTGCACCGGCATTGGCTGTTCCCATGGTCTCGAAGGTGAGAGGATTGCCCTGACCATCTACTCGCTTGATGTCGCCACGGCGAGTCTGATAGCCTCCTGCCTCCAGAGCCATGCGGCCAATGAGTCCGTCGACGTAGGTACGTGAATAGTAATTCTTGGCATTGGCGGTGTAGTGAGGGCAAGCCCCCAGTACGTACATCAGTGGTTCCACCTTCTTGAGTTGCTCGATGCAGACATCATAGATAGAGTCGCGTGAGGCGATACCGCCTGCAGGTTTGCCAAACTCGGCTGGGCAAGGCACATCGCCAAAGTACTTGATGAGTTCGCGGTAGCAGGTGGCACGCAGTGCTACAGCCTCGCCATAAATCTGACTCTCGTCGGTAGGTTTTGTCTGTGCCATCATCTCGTTGAATCCTTCTTCCTCCTCGAAGGCTGATGTAATGGCGTTGCACTTACCGATGACATCGAACAGCGCACCGTATGCTCCATCTGTTCCCTCTTTCTGATAAATGAGGAGGTTGTAGTTGCCTACTTCGGTACCATTTCTATAAAGGCCTTCAGGAATATGGCGTCCCAACTGGTTGTTGTGAGCCTCTGGATGGCGCATGATGTCGGAACCTGCTATATCAGCAGCATAATAAAGTCCGCTACCGAAAACCTGCAGGGTGTAGGCATTCAACATGGACTTTTTGGCACCTTCCAAGGCTGCCCATTTTGTTGTTGTGGTGGAGAATACAAATCCTTTATCAACAGTAGATGGTGAACTTGTCTCCAGATAATCGTTACATGAGGTGGCACCAGAGAGGAGGCCTGCCGCACATAAAGCTATATATAAATATCTATTTTTCATGTCAATATTCAGTTTTAATAGATTAGAATGCTAAGTTGAGGCCGAATGTCCAAGAGCGAGTCTTAGGATAAGCCTGGTAATCGTAGTTAGGGGTAGGGAATCCGTTGCCACCAGCGTTGAAGTCTGTGTTGACGTCAGGATCAATTCCGCTATAGCCCTTGATGCAGAAGAGATTGGTAACAGTGGCATAGATGCGCAGGTTGCTGATGCCGAGTGGCTTCATCCATGTCTTAGGGAAGGTGTAGCCTACAGAGAGGTTCTGGAGGCGCAGATAAGAAGCGTCCTCAATGAACTCGCTGGTTACCAGACCGTACTCGCAGTATGGCAAGGCATACTTGGCACCTGCATTCAGGGTGCGGAGCTCGTCAGGGTTGGTAACGGCATAGAGGTTACCATTGTTGTCTACATTATACATCTTCCAGCAGTCTGCCAGTTCGGAAACACGTGCAGAGCCGAAGCCAGTATCCTTGTTACCCATCATGTCGTGGAGAGCATTAGCGTTGTAAACGTCGCCACCAATCTGATAAGCAAAGTTGGCGTTGAGATCGAAGTTCTTATAACGTCCAGAGATGTTGAAACCACCGGTATGCTCAGGCTTGGTCTTACCGATGATGGTAACGTCGTTAGAAGCCACGGTGCCGTCATTATCTACATCGGCAAACTTGTACATGCCAGGGAATGCCTTCTGGCCAGCAGGAAGCTTGTAAGCCTTGGCGCATCCTGCTGAATAGTTGCAGACTGTATTGTCTGGAATGCCATCCTTCAGTGTCCATACACCATCGGCGCTTACGTTGAAGTCGTCAACAGTGTAGAAGCCCAATGACTTGTAACCCTGAACCAAACCTACAGGATTGTCCTTGCGGATGACGTAGTCGTAGTATGGCATACGCATCTGTGAACCCCAGTTGGTATGGGTATCTGCCAATACGTTGTCGAAGAGTTCGTCTACATTGTTGTGGTTGAAGTTGTAGGTCATGCCGAAAGTCAAGCCCCAGTCCTTCTTGTTGACGATGTCGTAGCTCAAGGCAAGCTCTATACCCTTGTTGGAAGTCTTACCTACGTTCTGGAACTGGTAGGTGTAACCAGTAGAAGTGTCAATAGGAACCATCATCAAGATGTTCTTGGTGGTGTTCCAGTAGAAGTCTAATGTACCGCGCAGACGACCATCCCAGAAACCAAAGTCGAGACCGATGTTGCGAGAGATGGTAGTTTCCCACTTCAGGTCGGGGTTGGCCATCATGGTGCCAGGACGGAAGGTGTTGACAAGTTTGCCGTCAACCTCAGTAGTTTCGCTTATCCATGTAGCCTTCCACAGAGATGCATCGATATTATCGTTACCGGAAGTACCGAAAGAGAGACGGAGCTTCAAGTTGCTCAGCCAGTCTTGTGTACCCTTCATCCAAGGCTCGTCTGAGATACGCCATGCGGCAGCTGCAGCAGGGAAGTAACCCCAATGATTGTTGGGTGAGAACTTAGAGCTACCATCAGCACGGAAAGTAGCGGTGAAGAGGTAACGGCTCAGGTAAGAGTAGTTGACACGTCCGAACCAAGAAAGGGTGTGGTTTGGTGTGCCGATCTCCGACTTGTTGGTATCTTTCAGAGAAGTAGACTCCATGTGGCTCATGTTGAGCTGACCGAAGGCTGTGTCCATGTCCCATCCTAAAGGATAGCCATAGCCATTGAAAGTAGTGGAGTTGCTCTTGCTGGCAAGAACCTCGTTACCCAAGAGGAAGTCGAGGCTGTGGTCTTCGCCCAATCCCTGTACGGCATAGTTGGCAGTGGTGGTCCAACGCACGTTGTAGCCATTGCTCTTTACCAGGGTGGCATGGTTGTAGCCCTTCTCGTAGCCGTCGTCCCAGGTCTGCTGCTCACGCCAGTTGCGGGCAAGGGTAAGCTCGGTCTTGCCTGTCAGTCCCTTGATAGGAGTCCAGGTAAGCGAGTTGGTGGCACGCAGACGGTTGTGGGTGTTGTATTGTGTATAGCTGTCATAGATGCTGACAGGGTTGTATTTGGGGTCCACGTTGGCATCGCCCATACCCAACAATGATGGGTCGTCCACGCCTAAAGGAGTGTCGATGGGTCGGTATGCATAAGAAGATGTGGCATACTGGAACTGGCTGCCTTGGAAGCGCATCTCGCTATAGCGGGCATCGATGTTCCACTTCAGGTTCTTGGTGATGTCCTGTGCCAACTTGAAGTTTACATTCCAACGGCGGAAACCAGTGTCTTTCAGCGAGCCCTTATCATTGGTGTAGTTGACAGAAGCATAGTACTTGGTATGCTCTGTACCGCCACTGACGCTCAGGTCGTGGTTCCATGCGTGAGAACTGCTGAGCAAGTCGTCCTGATAGTTGTGGGTACCCATGTTGCGGTATTCCTCCAAGTGATTGCCGTTCTCGCTGCCCAAACCAAAATACTTGGCAACGTTGGTGCCATACTTGTCACCATAAGAGGTGGCATAGCTCCAGTTGCGCAGCACATAGTCGTAGGCGCTTTCTGTGTCGTAGGTAGTAGGCTTCTCCTTTACAGAGTAGTACATGTTGTACTTCACCTGTGCCTTGCCTTCCTTGGCGCTCTTGGTGGTGATCATGATGACGCCATTGGCACCACGCGCACCATAGATGGCTGTTGAGGCGGCATCCTTGAGCACGTCAATGCTCTCGATGTTATCTGCAGGGATATCATCAATACGTGATACCTGCACACCGTCGACGATGAAGAGAGGGTCGTTGCTCTGGGTGATGGAACCACCACCACGTACACGGATACTCATTGAACCACCAGGACGGCCATCCTGAGAGGTTACTGATACACCTGGCAACTGGCCTTGCAGTGCCTCGGCGATGTTGGATACAGGGTTTTGAGCCAACTTGTCACCTGTAACTGAGGCTACAGCACCCGTCAGGTCGCGACGCTTCATCGTGCCATAACCGATAACTACCACCTCATCGAGGCTCTTGTCGGTAGACTGCATGACGATGTTCAGCGCAGACTGGTTGCCCACGGTGATGGTTTGTGTTTTACATCCTAAATAGGAAATGGTGATCTTGTCACCAGGCTTTAGGTTTTGGAGACTGAAGTTACCATCGATATCGGTAACTGTTCCGCCCTTTCCGGCTTGGATAGTTACACCAATTAATGGTTCACCTGTAGCATCCTTCACATTACCTGTGATGGTCTTTTGTGCAAATGCACCGACGCAACACAAGCTAAGAGACAGAGCCAAAGCTCCCTTCTTGATTTGTTGATACATAAATGGTTTGTTTTTAGTTATACATTAAGAAATGTTTGTTTTCTTTTTTGTTAGTCGTCAGTAGATAACTTCATTTGTTGCTGCCAAAAGTAGCAATAATCTTTTATAAAGTAGATAAATTGGATGTAAAATTAGCAGTATTTAACGCATTTAACGCTAAATACTGCTAAAAGTTCTTATTTCGTTTGGTATTTCAGAACATACCACAGGTCTCTGATGCGTGCTTCGGGATCCCATTTGCCATCAAAGGTCCAAAGGGCAGTAAGGCCATGGAAGGCAGGATGGCCAGGAGCCTGGTCGAGATTGTCGCGCAGCCATCCGCTGTCACCTCCCTCGCGTTCGCAACCATAATAATATACGCGCAATCCCCAGGGGCAAGGGTCGAGCACCTTGTCGCTATAGGCATAGCTGATGTTACTGTCGAGGATGTTTTTCGACATACGGCAGTGGGCCAGATAGAACTGGTGGTCGTGGTGATAGCGTCCCAACTTGGTGGGCGAGAGGGCATCGAAGGAAGAGCATGTCACGACAAACTTGTTGTTGATGTCGCCTCTGCCATCGTGCCAGAGGATGGCTCTGCTGTCGCCGACAAACTTGCAGCGTGTGGCATAGCATCTGCCACGAGGACACATAAAGTCGACACCCGGACAACGCAGGTAGAGGTCGGCATGATAGTACATTCCTCCATTCTGACACCATAGCGAGAGGGCATCGTTGCCGTCGGCAAAGATATTGCTGTTGATGACGATGGTGCGTGTAGCCTTGCCATAGATGGCCATCTGGTGTGTGGTGGTCTTCTCCACCGTGCTACCATAATTATTATATACGGTGATGCCGCTGATGATACAGTCGTTGGCATTGTCCTGCAGTACGATGACACCCATGTGTACAGGCTTTCCCTTGTACTCCTTGATGGTTTGTGAGGCTGTGGTCTCGGCATATTGGATGATGACACTGTCGCGGTCTTCGCCTACGAGCACGATGTTGGGACGGTCGATAATGACCTTCTCGTGATACACTCCGTTGCGGATGAGTATCTTGAAAGGCTTCGCTGGATTCTCGGGAGCCTTCTCTATGGCATCCTGTATGCGCTCGCCGGCATTGACTATAGCATCGAAACATGACAACTCTGGCTTCGAGAAGCGGTTCATGTTGATGAGTCCACGCTCGTTGGCACCGGGCGAGTTGAGGCTGAGGTTCAGCTTGTTGGCCGTATCATACTTGTCGGCCCACTTTTCGTAGAGAGGATAGATGAAAGCAGTACGGTCGCTGTACCATGAATAGCCATTTCGGCGCTCTGTGCCTATCTCCCAAAGATGACGGCGGGGCACACCATCGCGGTCGCATACGAATGGCTCACAGTGCTCTAAGTCGTAGTATCTTGCCCACAGAGGTGTGGTGGCATCGGGGTCTTTAACGAGTTCGGTTGTTCTGAAAGGAGAACCAAACTCGCCCTTGCGTACCACTTTCAGCCCCGTCAGTTTATAGGTGTCAAACCACTGCATGGCTCCACGAATGGCGCGTTTTATCTCTTCGCTTGGGTTAGGAATCTCCATCAGCATAGCCACGATGCGTGCACTCTCGTTAGAACTGTAGGACGAGAGCTCGAAGGCACGTGCCGGACGAGGCTCGAAGGTTACGCGGTCATGCTGCTGGCACCATACGGTAGGCTTGCCGTCCTTGACAATCTGGCACTTCAGTATGCACTCCACGCCCTTGTTGAAAGCCTTGATGGCCTTTTGGCGAAGCGCCTTGTCGGTCAGCTTGCCATCGAAGGGAGCCTTCTGCAGATAGATGTCGCGCAGCATTTCCATGGTGTTGACCATGGCGTCATCGTTGAAGGTGATATGAACCTGATAGCCACGCATCCCGGGCCAGAACTGTGGCCATCCGCCATTGTCGTACTGTCCGCTCAGCAGGTATTCCACACCCTGGCAGAAAGCCTCACGATACTTCTTGCTCTTGGTGGCCTGATAGAGCCGAGCCAGATACGTCATCTGCATATTGGTGGCATCGTTGTCGGTGGTGGAGTCGTCGCGCCGGCTTTTGTCCTTGAGTACTTGCAGCCGTTCCTCATGAGTCATGGGCTTTGCCATGTCGATGTTCTTTGGCCATCCGCCTGTCACTCTCTGGTAGTCGAGAATCTGGTCGCCGATGAGTCGGGCTTGCTCTGTTTTGAAAAACTCCTTTTTAGTTTCCCTCATCGCATTGTACCTGCGCTGGGCATGGGCTGGCAAGAGGGCCAACGCCATCAGGATAGAAAGATAAAATGCTTTCATATTATAATAGTTTATGTTTAGTTTTTAAGTTTGGTGCAAATATACAAATAATATTTTGATAATATCCTATTTTTTTTGTATTTTTGCCGCTGTATGAAAGTCTTTTATCCCATATTAACGATTACAGGTTCCGACAGCACGGGCGGTTCGGGGGTCCAAGCCGATATCAAGACCATTTCAGAACTGGGTGGTTATGCCGTTTCGGCCATCACCTCCATCACCGTTCAGAATACGTTGGGTATTCAGGAATTCTTTGATGTACCGGCAGAGATTGTGTCGGGACAGATAGAGGCTATCATGAACGATATCCAGCCCACCATCGTGAAGGTGGGTATGATAAGACGTGTGGAAACCCTTGGTGTGGTGATAGATGCCCTTACCAAGTATCGCCCAGATTATATCATCTATACCCCTGCCATCTGGTCGAGCAACGGCGATGCATTGATGACGGAGGATGTGGTGAGCCAGATCAAGTATCGCTTGCTGCCGCTCTGTTCGGTAGTTGTAGCCCGAAAAAAAGAAAATGATATTATTCTGCAAGACACCAAGTTGCTGCGTATGGCTGAGGACAATGGAATGAAGGTGTTCCTGCTCGATAATGCCAATTCTCATGGTCTTACCAACCGTTTCTCTTCTGCCCTTGCCGTATATCTGAACCAAGGCAAGAAGATGGAGGATGCTTTGGCGATGGCACAGGATTTCATCAACGTAGAGTTGACACGTGAGAGCAACCTGCAGGGACGCAGTTCGGAACTTTATAATCAGTTTATCTCTCAGGTCAACAACTTCTGCCGTACCTATAGTGATGTGCATTTCTATGCAGACCAGTTGAATGTGAGCAGCCGCTATCTGGCACAGGTTACCCGCCGTATCTCCGGCAAGACACCGAAGGCAATCATCGATGAATACATCGTGAAGGAGATAGAGCGAGAACTCTCTACCACCACGCATACGATGCAGGAGATAGCCAATACCTTCGGCTTCTCCTCGCAAGCCCATCTCACTAAGTTCTTCAAGAAGATGATAGGGCTTACTCCTTCGGAATATCGAAAGAAGTAACAACGCTATTTATATATTTGGGAATATCCTTTGTATATTTGAGAAATGCATTTTGTACAAAATGACGCAAAGTTTATAATTATTGGAACACTTTTCTCCTATTTCCCTAAAAAGTGTTTCCTTTGCAGCCATAATTAAGTAAAAAGAATATAATTATGGCAGAAAACAGACAAGAATTGAACCGCAACTTGGCTCAGATGCTCAAGGGTGGTGTGATTATGG
>ERZ773165.1829-NODE-1829-length-11808-cov-7.811112_pt1 | contig 11808 bp, 8 predicted proteins | sample MGYA00581003_ERZ773165 | MGnify/ENA primary metagenome ERZ773165 (study PRJEB29015, sample SAMEA2737817) | human gut metagenome | biome: human gut; feature: human-associated habitat; material: faeces | place: China | collected 2012 ... | reverse complement strand
CCCGCGGTGCCATCGTGGGCATCACCCGCGGCACCACCCAGAACCACATCATCCGCGCGGCAGAGGAGTCCATTGCCTACCAGAGCGCAGACCTCGTGGCTGCTATGGAAAAGGACACCGGCGTGCCCATCACCTCGCTGAAGGTGGACGGCGGTGCATCCCGCGACCAGTTCCTGATGCAGTTCCAGGCCGATATCCTGAACAAGACCGTGCTGCGCCCGGCCATCCGGGAGACGACCGCTCTGGGCGCTGCCTATCTGGCGGGCCTTGCCACCGGCGTATGGAAGGACCGGGACGAGATCCGCAGCCTGTGGCACTGCAACATGACCTTTGCCCCGCAGATGGACGAGGCCGAGCGCACCCGTCTGCTGGCCGGCTGGCACAAGGCTGTTGGCCGCAGCTGCGACTGGGCAGAGCATTGATCGTTTTCGCCCAACTTTATGATTCGCGCACAAAATATTTTTTAATTGTTTATTTTCTATTGACATTTTGTTACAAAGCGCTATACTAGAAGCATCCCAAGAGAAGTGAGATGGGGATGCACTGTATCGTCCAGATGCAGTGTGTCCCCATTTTTATTACGGAAAAATCAGATTCAAAAAGGAGGTCCCCCATATGAACGAGAAAAAACTTTCAAGGCCGCTGATCAGTCTCATCGTCAGCATCGCGCTCATCATCGTAGGCATTGCCGGTTCTTTCATTTTACAGACGAACTCCGGCAAAACGACCATCCGGAACGTTACCATTGAATCCGAATCCGGTCATACCCTTGCGATGGATGTTTATATTCCGGAAAACGCCACCGCTGAAACGCCTGCGCCCGCTATTTTTGTACAGCATGGCGGAAACAACAACAAAGAAGAAATGCAGCATTACTGCATTGAGCTCGCCCGCCGCGGCTATGTTGCGATCGGCGTGGATATGTACGGCATGGGCGAAAGCGAACCTCTGCCGGACTCCGAATGGCTCACCCAGGGCCGCGGCCTTTATGATGCGGTACGCTACGGCGTGACTCTTCCCTACGTTGATACCGACCGAGTTTCGCTGCTGGGCTACTCCCGCGGTGGCAAGGCAGCTGGCGAAGCACTGCAGTGCGATAACGACAGTCTGAATGTTGTCAAGGCCATTTTCCTGATCCACAGCGATCCCATCGTGCGTAACAGCGAGGGCTACACCGATGTTTACGGTGCCCGAGATGTCGCAGTTCTCGCAGACAAGAACGACGAGTTCTTCTTCTCGGAAAAAGCCAATGATAACGGTACCTATTCCAACGATGCCAACAAGTATGCAGCCAACCTTTCCAGCCCGGCAGAATATGTGATCAACAACAGTGCACAGTCCTTCCTGTATTTCGGTATCGACCCCGCAACCACCAGTGAACAGCGCGTGGCAGAGACCGTTTATGAGCAGGATTACGGCGGAAAGGCCGGAAGCCGCCAGATCTTTGTTTCTAACGAGACGCATATGGCTGGTTGGTGGTCCCCGCTGGTCATGAACCGTGTGTTGACCTTCTTTAACCGTGTTATGCCCACTGGCACTGCCCTGAGCGCCAGCAGCTACACCTATACCATCTGGAACATCTTCAAGATCATCGCCCTGTCCGGTCTGCTGCTGTTTGCCGGGTCTCTGATGGTCTGGCTGGTCAACTCCGTCAAGACATTCCAGTGTGCCGACAATGGCAAGCAGGACCTTCGCCCAGTTGGCGATAAGAACGCAGTTGCATGGTTCTGGGGTATCCAGATCATCGGTGCCGTCCTGTCCATCCTCATTATTCGATTCCTGAACAAGCAGGGACTGGCATCTTACCGTGATGCACTTTTCCACTCGGCCAACCCTGCGTACCACGGCCTGATCTCTCTGCTGTGCGGCGCACTGACTCTTGTTCTGTGCACGGTGTGGTACATGGCCTACGGCAAAAAACACGGTTTCTCCTTCCGGAATACCGGCATCGCTATTTCCGGGCATGCACTCCTCAAATCCATCGGCGCGGCCCTGCTTGCAGTCTTTGCCCTGATCCTGATGGTTTTTGCCGTCGACTATTTTGTGGATGTGAACTTCCTGATCGTTTACTGGGGCTTTATGAAGTTTGGAGCCAACCGCATCCCGGGTATGCTCCTTGTTGTACCCATGTATCTCGTGTACTACATTGTCATGTCCATCAGCGTCAACAGTTTTAACTTTAGCACGGCGCTCGGCAAAAACAAGCTGCTTTCTAACCTTCTGATCAGCTTTATCGCATCGGTTCCCACTCTGTTCGTCCTCTGCTACGTTTACGGCGTCTTCAAGGCTACCGGCTCGAACCCGATGTTCGGCGGTCTGGCTTCTGCCGCAACTGCAGTGTATGCGCTGCCCGGCTTCATCTTTGTTGCGATCCTGATTTGTCGTCTCCTGTACCAGCACACGGGCAATCCCTACCTTGGCGGCATCTTCTGCGGCGTTCTTGCAGCTGTCAGCGAGTGGGGCATCTGCGAGATTCGCGTGCACACCCCCGGAACACAGTACGCTGGCACTGCTCTGGTCTACGCACTGATTGCGATCGGCTTTGTAGTTACCATAGCATGCGCTGTACTGCTGAAGAAAAATAATGCAGCCGTGCAGGCACATAAATAATGCCTCTTTAATCCTCTTTACAAACCCCTCAATTTTTTATAAACTTGGTTTGCGCATGGTGCGGCCCTTTTAGAGTTTTCTGAAAGGGCCGTATCTTCTGATTGCTCCCTATCTCTGTAAATCTGGCTCGAAAGGAGTCTTACCCAATGCATCCTCTTGCCGAAACCCTGCTGGACGAACCGGTGATCGCCGCTGTGAAAACGGACGAAGCCCTGACTGCTGCGCTGGCCTCGCCCTGCAGCGCCGTTTTTCTGCTGGCGAGCACCCTGCTCACCGTAGACGGTCTGGTGCACCGCATACATGATGCCGGAAAACTGGCCGTGGTTCACATCGACCTTGTGGACGGCCTTTCGTCGCGGGAGATCGCGGTGGACTCCCTCAACGCCCTATGCCACCCGGACGGCATCATCTCCACCCGCCCGACCCTGATCCGCCGGGCGCGCCACCGCGGCCTGCTGACCGTCCAGCGGGCATTCATTCTGGATTCCCTCTCGCTGACCAGCCTGTCCGGCCAGCTGGAGCAGGGCAAGCCGGATTTTGTCGAGATCCTTCCCGGCATCATGCCCCGGGTCATCGCCGAGATCAGCGCCCGCACACAGGTGCCTGTCATTGCAGGCGGCCTGCTGCGGGACAAAGCCGACGTCATGGCCGCCATGCGCGCAGGTGCCGCCGCAGTTTCCACCTCTGCGCCCTCCCTGTGGGATATCTGAGCCAGAACAAGATCCCAGCTGAAGTACGAAAAGCATAATAGTATCCTGGTGTTTTATTGGATATGCCCGCCCACCGATGGAGCCGGATCTCCACGGTGAGCGGGCATTTTTTCGTTTTCATTCGATTCGAGGGAATCTATTCAGCCTGCGGATTTTCCAATCCTACGACCTCGCGCGGCCCATTCTTTACGCCAAAAAACAGGTGTCCGCCCTCGGTATTGGCAAATGCCGACACGGATTTCAGCCAGCTGCGCGGCTTTTTCTCTTCAAGACGTTCCTTGTAATCAACATGAGAGGCTTCAATGTAATGGTCGAGGGGAAAAGGCATGGTATCACCTGCAATTCAGTTCAATATCGTTCAAGCGTATTATACCGTATTTTATCAGTACATTCCACCGCTTTATGCGGTCACATGGGTGGCATTCTCCTTCACCGAATTGATCGTATCCATCAGTTCACTGCCTGTTTTGCCATCAAACAGGCGGGTAAACAGGATGGGTTGATCAAAGGGTGGTTTCATCAGAACCGCTTTGCTTTCCACATAACCGTTCTGCTCGATGTAATGAATGACCTTCTGCACGAACGCGATCTGCTTTGCATTCAGCGATTCGTCGTTGATGAACTTGGAAAATGCCTGCATGGCAGCATCGTGGTCCAGCTTTGCCACTTTACGCACCAGCAGACCAAAGGGCGTATCCCGAAACTCCCGTGCATAGTCCTCTTTGCTGCCCAGCTCACAGGTGAAGATATGTTCCAGCTCGGTATAGTCGCCCCGGGAAAGCGGAATGTTCTGGGTCAGCTTGTGGATGGCCAGCGTATCGCTGCGGTGCTCCATGATGTAGCGGTTCACACGTTCCCGGTACTCGCCGAAATCGTAGCCGGAATCCAGCGTTTTGCCCTCGGTCTGTTCCAGTACCGGGTCGGCAAGGGCCGTGTAGACAGGTTTTTGCCCCTCGCCGCCCTCCACCAGAAACTTGATGAGTTCCCGCAGTTCCTGCCGCATTTCCTCAAAGCGGAGCAGATCATGCGAGGTCAAAAATTCGTCTGTCTGCACCTCCCGGATGAGGGGCAGCTTTGCCTGCACCTGCGGGATGGTAGCCTTCCCTTCCAGCATTGCCGCTGTATTGCGCAGCTGTTTCTGGGCGCGGCCCAGCCCCGGCAGACCTTCCAGTTCACAGAGCAGCAAGCCATACACAAAGTTATCGAACCGCTTGGCGGCTTCATCTTTGTCGTCCAGCGAGATGAGCGGTGCCACCTCTTTCATCAGCGTACCCTTGTCCGTTTCGGTCAGGCTGACAAAGGCCTCCGGCTTTTGATAGTGTTCCACGGCCTGTCGGTGCAGCCGCACGGATACCAGCTCCGGGTTCAGCGCTCCCACTTCGGCACGGCAGGTCTCCGTTAAGATTTTGCGCCAGTTCTGGTAGTTTTCGTTCCCATAGGCTCCATCCTGCAGCGCGGCGGCGATCCGCACCTGCTTGCAGAAAATGCTCTCGGACAGGCTTTTGGTGTCCGCGCTCTCGTAGCCGTTGGGTTTCTGACGGAAAAATTCAAAGTTGCCGCAGTAGTCGAAGATCAGAAACCGCCGTTTGCCCGTATATTCGCCGTCGATGGCATCCACGCAGGCAAGGGATGGGCAGAGCCGCGTACCACGGCCGATCATCTGCCAGAACTTCGTTTTGCTGCGCACTTTTTTGAAGAACACCAGATTCGTGCACTCCGGCACATCAATGCCCGTGTCCATCATATCCACCGAGACCGCAATAAAAGGCGGCTTGTCCGGCTGCTTGAAGTCGTCAATGATGGACTGCGCATAGGCGTCGTCGCAGACCACCCGCTGGATGAATCCCGGGTACTGGGTCTCCAGCTGCGGGTAGAGCTTGCCAAAGCGTTCCCGGATAAACTCCGCATGGCGCTTGTTCTGGGCAAAGATGATGGTCTTGCCGATGCGGTCGCCGCCCGCCGTTTTGACGCCCCGTTCCATCAGGTCTTGCAGCACCGTGTCCACGGTGTTGGCGTTGAAGATGAACTTGTTCAGCTTTTCGGACGGGATGAAGGTGGGCAGGGTGTCGTCCTCGGCAAAATCGTCCTCGTAGCGGGCCTTATCCTCCGGTGAAAGCTGGTCGTAGTGGATGCCCTCTTCGGTGAATTTCGTCTTGACCTCGTAGTTGTAGTAAGGCACCAGCACATGGTCGGTGTAGACCGCCGTGTCGTAATCGTAGGCGTAGGTGGGGATGCCGTGTTCCATCTCGAAAAAGTCGTAGGTGTTGCGGTCCACGTCGGTTTTCGGGGTGGCGGTCAGGCCCACCAGAATCGCATCGAAATAATCAAAAATGGCGCGGTATTTCTTGAAAATGCTGCGGTGGCTCTCGTCCACGATGATAAGGTCAAAGTGGGCGGGCGAAAACAGCGGCACGCCGTCCTTGGTCTTGGCGTTGTCGATGGCGTTGAGCATGGTGGGATAGGTGGAAAACACGATGCGCGCGGCTTTGTCGTCCTTGGAGGAGCACAGGTTGCACAGGGACTGGTCCGGCAGATACTTTTTGAAGTCGTCCTTTGCCTGCTTGACCAGCGCGGTGCGATCCGCCAGAAAAAGCACGTTGGTTACATGGCCGCCGCGGCTCAGCACATCGGTCAAGCTGGATGCAGTGCGGGTCTTGCCTGTGCCCGTTGCCATGACCAGCAGATTGCGCCGGAAGCCCTGCGCGATGTGGGCGCAGACTGCCCGGATGGCGTTTTTCTGGTAGTAACGGTCGGTGATTTTGTCATCAATTTCGATGGTGTCCAGCGGTTTTTTCTCGGTGCGGCGGTTCATTAGCTTTTGCAGATCGTCCTTGCAGAACACCCCGCTCACGCCACGCTGCGGGCCGCTCTGCTCATCCCAGAAATAGGTGTTGTAGCCGTTGGTGGTAAACAGCATCGGACGGCGGCCAAACTTCTGCTCCAGACAGTCTGCATAAAGTTGAGCCTGCTTGCGCCCGATGTTGGGGTCTTTGGTGCTGCGCTTGGCTTCAATAACCGCCAGCGGCAAGCCGTCCTTGCCCATCAGCACATAGTCCGCATAGCCCTTCTGCCCCAGCACGCCGTTCATGTTGTCCACTTCGTACTCGGTGCGCACATCGGCATCCGGCCCGGTGAATTTCCAGCCCATGGCCTTGAGGTCGATGTCGATGATCTTCTGCCGCGTCTCGGCCTCGGTCAGGTCGGCGGCGGTGAAACTGCGGCTCTGCTGGTTCTGCTGTTTGCTGGCCGTGTACGCCGCCGAAAGGCTCTCCACCTGCTTGCGCAACGCTTCCAGCTCGGCATCTTTCTGGGACAGTAAACTTTCCTGTTCCCGGATCTTCTTTTCGTCCAGTGCTACCTTTTCGCCGGGGATGGCTGTTTCATCAAAGGAGCGCTCCACATAGTCCGTGCCGTAGCAGTAATCCACCCACTGGATGAAGTCGAACAGCCCCCGCAGGCTGAACACTGCATCCGCCGCCGACACACTGTGCCCCGTATGTACCGCCAGATTGCCCGCCTTCACGATGCTGGGCAGCACGCTCCACACATTGCGGTCCACTGCGAACCGGAAGCTCGGCTCGTGCAGCAGGGATTGCAGGTTGTCCTTGTAGGGCATCGTGATGGTTTTATCTGCCGCATACACCCACTTCACCGCCAGCTCCAACGCCTTCCGGCATCCCACCGCGCACATTGCCGGGGAGGTGGAGAACACTTTCTCGGCCTCGATGGCGGAATTAGCGAAGAGGGAGTATTCGGGGCGGGTGGAGAGATAGGAGAAGTTGGACATGGGAAGGCTCCTTTCAATAGTAAATCGGGCACTTAATTAAAGACTTCATCCAGCATTTCTGACACTTCTGCATCAGTTGCGGTCATTTTTTCTATCTCGGAACGAACCCGTTCGGTTATATCCTTACTATCTTCCATTGTTTGAGGCCGTCCTCCCAACTGTTGCGATTTCACCAGATTCATCGAAAAAATGTCGTGATTTGTTTGAATATGAATTTGACTTTCCAGTGGCTTTTTCTTGTCATCTGAAACTTCTCCATATGTAAAAAGATTTCTCTGAATTCTCTTCACAGTGCGGTTCCATTGAATCACTGTCTGTGAACCAGCCTCATGGCTTAACACAATCAAATGCCTCGCTGAATTTTCCTGCAACCACTCCATAATCAATTTCCACCACTTCTTGTCCGTAGAACCAACAGACATTCCATAAATGCAAACAATTGTGCTATTCTTTATTAGTTTTGTTGCACGTTCATCATAGTTCATCCGAATAATTTGATTTTGTACAGGCTTAATTATTCCCTCAATAACATCCAAATTTTCAGCGAAAGCCTTATTTGCGATTTGTGTCTCATCATTGACACCCATTATGAGATCATCTATATACCCATGGACATGGACAAGCTCGCTAATATATCCGCCACTGAATTTGCAGCCACCGGCTTTCTTCTTAACCGCATTGAAACACTTATCTAAGCAATTGGTATAATTAAACGTCACAAAGTTAAAATAGACATCGTTTCTATCAATAACTCTTCTGAGCACCTCTGCGTCAGCAGGCCGAATCTTATAATATGTACTGAATGCCTTACTCATTCCCTCAACTGCATTGTCCAGTTTTGATTCATCAAACCGCTGTTCTTCATTTCTTATATAACTTATAAAAGAGTTGACAAAATTTTCAAACAGTTCCAAGTATACCGCTGTATCATTGAGCTCGCTTGAATATTTGCCAAATGCATTTTCAAAGTCGGACCACGTTTCTGATTTCAACTGAATAGCGGACTTAAAGTTCCTGAGATTCTCGTCATCTTTTTGTGTTTCAGCACAATACACTCTATAAAAATCAGAATAGGCCGTTTTTAGCCCAATTCCTAAATCGAAACCATTTCCGATAAGAAAAGTCACCTGCATGAACGTCCCTCGCAATACACGTTTTTTATATCATATCACCGAAATCTCAAAAAGTTAATATGCTGGATTCTTTCGTCTTAATTTTTCGAAATTTGTGCAGAACTCCTTCCGGCACGGCTTACGCCGTGCCACCTCCCTCAAGGAGGGAGGCTTTAGTGCGGGCCGGAAACTTTCCCTCTTTGTCAAAAGGCTCCCTCTCTGAGGGGGCTGTCGCCGTTAGGCGACTGGGGGAGTTACCCAAAATATTCCTGCATCAGTGCTTTTTTCAACAGCTCCAGTTTCTCAAGACTCTGCTGTATGGTCTGCTTCTGCTGGTCTACGCGCTCTACAAAGGAAGCAAACTGGTTTTGTTGGTTAAGCTCCGAAATTGGAATCGAAAACTCTGAAAACTGTGTTTTGTTAATAATTGGAACAACCGGTGCATTTGCCATTGAGACTAGAATGTCCTTCAAAAGCAAAAGGCAATAGGCAAGGTATATAGGATTAATGTTATCTTTAGGCACAATATAATTTATCTGCTGATTGCAACTACTCTCCGTCTTAGCTATTCCGATTTTTCCGATTGTTCCTATACAAGTAACCAGCACTGCATCTGGTGGTATAATTCTAGCCACCGAACGAGCTTTTTCCGAAATAAACATCTCTGCTTTATCGATAACAGCAACACCATTTTCATTCAAATCGCTAGGTTTAATAAAAGGAATATCATCACGTTCATAATATGATAACTCTTTCATAGAAGGCGTAGTCCCCGTAGATATATTACCTATTTGAGATAATTTTTTCTTCTGGCAGTTTGCTTTGGGATCTCCAAACATCTCCACAAACCGCGCCTTTACCAGTTCGTCCAGTTTAGCAAGCTGCTGATTGCGGAGAGAAATCAACTGCTCTAGCTTTTTAAATTTTTCTGCAATCTTCTTTTGTTGCTCAATGGTTGGCACGGGAATCTCTGCACTCATTAAGTCTTTTGTACCTAGTCTCGGCATTTTTGCGCCAGCGGTTTTTGACACTGCCCAAGTAACAAAACTATCTGACCGAAGAAAAACCGCTAAATAATCCCTATTTAACACGCGGGCATCAGGACGAAGCGGAAGCAGTTCGGATGTGGAAAAACCATCTTTTTGGGGGAGAACAACCTTGTTCAAATTAGGACGGAGCTTTGAATACAAAACATTTTCTGTATCGAATTGAATAATTGAACCGTTTAAATCATCTTCACCCACATACTTATACTCTATCACTCGTCCCGTTTGCTGCTCCACCATATCAAGATTTAGAAGCCATGCACCTTGACGTTCGATGTTTTTGGTACTCGACGAAACTTTGCAAACCTCTCCCAACTTCGCCATCACACCATCTCCTCCAACTCTGCCAGACCCTTGGTGATCTCCATTTCCAGCTCATGCAGGTCGGCAAGGATCTCCGTGGTCGAGGGGTACTCCACCGGCACATACTCGGTCTCTTTGTACTTATTGATGGATAAATCATACCCATTGGCGGCAATCTCCGCTTTGGGCACAAAGAAGCTCTGCTCTGTACGCTTGCGGTCAGTTTCGGCATCAAGGTTATGGAACCGGGCGATGATGTCCGGGATGTCGTTTTCCTTCACCTCGGTGCGCTTGTCGTCCAGCGAGAAACCGTCGGCTTTCATATCGTAGAACCACACCTTATCGGTGCCGCCCGCGCCGGTCTTGGTAAACACCAGCACCGCCGTAGACACGCCTGCGTAGGGCTTGAACACGCCGGAGGGCATGGAAATGACCGCCCGCAGCTGGTGGTTTTCAATGAGTTCTTTTCGGATGCTCTGGTGCGCCTTGCTGGAACCGAACAGCACGCCGTCCGGCACGATGCAGGCGCAGCGTCCGCCGGTTTTGAGCATCCGCAGGAAGAGCGCAAGGAACAGAAGCTCCGTCTTTTTGGTGTTGGTGACGGCTTTCAGGTCGTCGTTGATGCTCTCGGCATCCACGGTGCCCTTGAACGGCGGGTTCGCAAGGCAAACGGTATACTTGCTGCAAATGGAGTTTTGCTTCGACACGCTGTCCTTGTAGTCGATATCCGGGTTGGTGATGGAGTGGAGCATCAGGTTCATGGCCGAAATGCGGAGCATGGTGCGGTCCATGTCAAAGCCTGCGAACATCGGCCCGGCAAAATGCTGCCACTGTTCCGGAGTCATATCGTCCCCATAGTGCTTGCGAACATATTTTGCGCTGGACACCAGAAAACCTGCCGTGCCGCAGGCCGGGTCACAGATGAAATCGTCCGGCGTGGGCTGCACCAGCTCCACCATCATATCAATGATATGCAGAGGCGTGCGGAACTGGCCGTTCCGACCCGCCGTTGCCAGTTTTCCCAGCATATACTCGTACAAATCGCCCTGCATATCAAGGTCGGCAATGTCGTGGGTGTAGAGATCCTCCAGCCCGGTGATGATCTTTTGCAGCACCTGCGGCGTGGGGATCAGGAACATGGCATCGTCCATATACCGCGCAAAGGCGGTGTTGCCCTCGTCCGGGCGGGTGGGGTCGTCCTCGATCTCCACCAGCTCGCCGTTTGCGTCAAAGTCCGGCAGACGGCCATACTTCATCTTTTTGATGGCAGGGAACACCCGCTGCTGCATGGTCAGGAAAATTTCGCGGGAATCTTTATCCTTGAAGCGGCTCCACCGCATAGACTGCCCTGCCGCGCTGGCCGGGAAGATGTGCTCCATCTTTTCGCCCGCCATGTTCTCAAAATCTTCGGTGGCAAGCTCTTTCTCGTCCAGTGACCGGATGAACATGAGATAGGTCAGCTGTTCAATGACGGTCAGCGGATTGGTGATGCCTCCTGCCCAGATGTCCGTCCAGATTTTGTCTACCTTATTTTTAATGGCTCCTGTTACCATGCGTTCCTCCTGAATGTTTGCCAATCGCAAACGCTTTGCATCTTGAATTTTTGGTGATAATATCACAATTTTATTATAGCAGTGTACGATTATATTTTCAACGTAGAGCGTTTAGCAGATGTGCTTTCTTGATCGCAAGGCAAGAAAGTAGTGGAACGTTAAACCAGCAATTTGCGATATGCAATTCAACGCTGTTGCTGTTACATGAAGAAGTTGAATTGCTATAAAACGGTAAAGTGGATTTTATCTGCTTTCCCGTTTTTTCTTTACATCTGGACTCCAACATGCCTTTGTGCTATTCAGCGATTCCATCGCACAGCCTGCGCTCTGCTTACCAACTGATGATCTCCGGCGGTGATGTGAAAGCCGTACAGGGAACAACACCTGTACAGGCTGCCCCGGTTGAAGCAGAACCGACCATCTCCATGTCGGCACTGTTGGAGCTTCTGAAGGACGCAGACCCTGCCGTAAAAGTGCAGCTCCGCCTGGCTCTGCTGACCTGAATTGCAAAAAATAGCACGAATTGCAGAGTAATTCACAGACTTACTCCATCTGACACGAAAAATGCGGACCGTGCAAAAACCGTGCAGCTTGAGAACAAAAAGAAAATCCCACGAGGAATCTTGCGATTCCTCGTGGGATTTTGGTGCGCTCGAGGGAACTCGAATCCCTGGCCCTCTGATTAAA
>ERZ773165.1826-NODE-1826-length-11822-cov-2.412255_pt1 | contig 11822 bp, 20 predicted proteins | sample MGYA00581003_ERZ773165 | MGnify/ENA primary metagenome ERZ773165 (study PRJEB29015, sample SAMEA2737817) | human gut metagenome | biome: human gut; feature: human-associated habitat; material: faeces | place: China | collected 2012 ... | reverse complement strand
CCTGTCGGAGACAACCACCCGAACTCTTTCGTTTCGGTTTTCTTCTGTTCCTGCTCTTTTTGTGCTTGATTTGGCATTATCCCGTTCTCAAAATCATTGAGGTGTTTTCTGAATTTTTCCATGTTTAACTCTCTCGCTGTGATTCCCTCATAATTCAATGGTTCGCCGTTTTCTCCGTTCTTCAGCATGAGCATCCTGCATGTTCCCCATTCCATTTCCGAAAATCCCAGTTCGTAACATTCCATCACATAATACATTCCGATTCTCAAATCCGGATTTCTCTGCACCTCTATCATGTCAATAAAGTTTTTGTTTCCCAGTGCATCCCATACAATGTGAAAATAATATGCAAAACCTTTTTCAAAGGACTTGCATTTTCCCGAACTGTCAAGTGTGATGCAGGTATCGCACCCGCCTCCGCTTATGTGGTATTTGCAGGAGACGTTGTTGCAGGTGATTTTCCTCTTTCCCACATTTACCCCTCCATTTCCTTGAGTAACTCATGCACCACGCATCTGTAATCTTGAGACACAATTCCTCTCTTTGAAAATTTCGGGAGTGGAATCATCGCCGTTGTTGATTTTTCTGCAACGATTGAACGTCGAATCGGTGTGACGAACATGTCAAATCCGGATTCTGTTTTCAACCATTCCTCCACCTCAAGAGAGGTCTTGTTTTTCTGTCTCATTGTCATTAGTGCCTTGATTCTCAAATCCGGATTGATGTCTCTCAAATCCTCAATCTGTTCCTCAAGGTTCTGCAATGCCTCGATTTCATATCCTCCGACCTTTACCGGAGCGATGACAAGTTCTGCTGCAATCAGAATGTTGATGACGACCATGTCAAGCAGGCGACCACAATCACAAATGCAATAATCGTATGCGTCAGATACTTCCTCCAACGCCTCACGCATCCTTGTGACTTGATTGTCCTCCGACTTGAGCAGCAGATTCATGTCGGTTTTCATGAGATAGCCATTCGCCGGAATGATGTCAATGTGCGAATAGTCTGTCGGTCGAATCAAATCGCCCGTTTTATATGTACCTCCGACACATTCATGTTTCTCAAGCAGTTCACTCATGCCGATTCCGTCCGGTTCATATACCCCGAACGTCTTTGATGTGTCTCCCTGTGGGTCTCCGTCTAACACAAGCACTCTCTTTTCCTGTTCCTCGCCCAACATGTAGGCGATTGAATCGGATGTCGTTGTTTTCCCGATTCCTCCTTTTGGTGACATTACTGCAATGATTTTCATGTCTTTTTTCCTCCTGTTATTGTCCTGTTATATATAAATCGTGTAATACAGTTTCATTTGCAATTCTTGAAACTTGAAATCCGGCGTTTCGTCCGGTCGTAATGGTGACATGAGGTTCAATTCTTTCCATTTCCTGTGAGTAATCTCCGGAACTGCTCTGAATTTCACGACCATGTCGTTTTTGTGTTGCTCATAGAGTGCGCAGTTCGTGTGACCGACCTCCGGTGCGAATAATGCAAGATAACCGACGAACATCTCCTCGTCTCCCTTGATGATTCGCAGCATGTCCGCACTCTCTAATGTGTTGAGTAAATCCGCAAGCGTCATGACCTGCCTCCCTTGACTTTCCCATCCTTGAGGATGCTGTTGTTCGGGATGCTCATTTTGTTGTTGAAATCCTCCTCCGGACAATAACACAACGCAAGATTCAAATATTCCTCAATGACTTTGATTGCCTCCTCCGCTGAATAGCAGGTTGCGACGAAATGTCCTGCTGCTGCCATGTCTGCAAGGAACTCTTTTTGCGTGTCCTGCTGCCTGTTGTTCCCGAATTTCATTTCAACGAACAATCCGCAGTATGAGCCTTTCGGATATGGGAGGCATAAATCAGAAACACCCGCCTTGACACCCATCTGTTTGAATTTGACCGCCTCTGCTCTGTTCCTGCTGCCTCCGTTCGGTACATGGAACAACCATCTCAATTCCGGATAACGGTTCATGTTCCAATTCGCCCACGACACGACATTGATTTGCTCTGTGTCCTCACTTCTCATTGCATATTTCATGTTCATTTGCCTTTGCCCTCCTGTCTGCATGTGTCATAATATTCGCAGAACAAACAAATGTGTCTGCAATCCTTGACCTTGAACATCCATGTGAACCGTTGCAGCTTGTATCGCAGAATATAGGCGATTTGTGCAATGTACGGATGTTTCTGTCTGTATGTTTTCATTTGTCCTGCTCCTCCATTTCTAAAATCATGTAGGTGTGAATGAAAATGCTCTTGTGTTTCCTGCCGAACTGGTCTTTTGCTGGAGGCACTTCATGCATATTCTCAATCGTTCTCTTTGCCTCCCACCATCGGCGTGTTTTCCCATCTCTTGAAATCGGCTTGAAATGTACCTTGACCATTCCTTTGATGATGGAAAACTGGTCTCTGTCTACCCGCAGGATGTCATCGAATCCCGCTGCCTTGACTGCTGCCTCTGCCTTTTGGAAATACCTCTCTTTCGATTCCGGTTTCCAGTCAAACCTCATTTCCCGACCTCCTCCTCAATGTGCCAGTTGTTTTCTCTCACTTTGAAAGCGTCACCGCACTGTATAATGTCGGGATAGTTGTTGTTTGCGACCTGCATCGCATATTTATCAATCTCAAATGCATAATACTTGACATTCTTATATCCCAACTTGTCGAGGCAATATCTGCCCGTTGCAATCCCGTCATATAACGACACAACAATAATTTCCTCGTCCTTGTCAATGTTCATGTGTTGCATGAGTTCGATGATGACCTCTGCCGTCCAACCGTTCCCTAGGCTTTTTCTCCTCTGACGTTCCGGGATTCCCCTTGTGTACCCGTCCGGTAGCGTCTGCAATCGTTCTAGTTCCGTGGTCGTATATACTCGGTCTCTGTTCGGCATATCCCACTCGTGTTTGTTGCCCCATCCGGACCCGCTACCACCAACACGAACCGTTTTTGACTTTTTCCTGTCCGTTTCGCCATATTCAAGAACATCCTGCAAGCAAATTCCTCTATCTTCCGGAACCGTCACGCCCTTGATATTCGTTCCGTATATCCTTTTTCTCCTCTGTGCTGATACAAGTTGCGAATCAATTTCCAAAAGGGTGACATTCAATTCGTTCTCTATCTGCTTTTTGATGTTCTTATGTATTGAACTGTTATTTTCGTAAATGAAATAATCGGGTTTAAATTTGTGCAGTGCGATGACAAAATTATTGAACAATTCCCATCCCTGCCCGCTTGCCTCGATTTCTCTATTCTTTGCGTTCTGTATCACTGACCAGTGCGTACACGGCGAACCGCCTATCAATATTTTTTTCATTTCCCGACTACCTCCTCAATTTCTTTCATTCTCTGCATGATTGCCGTATTGTACGAATAGACATACACGCCGTTGCTCCACAAATGTTCCCTTGCACCTTTTTCCCCGTAGTTGTACGCTGCAAGTGCATCCTGCACCGTTCCGTATTTCTTGAGAAGATACGAGAGAAAATCAATCCCGACTTTCACATTCTGATACGGATTCATGAGGTCGGTGCAGTTCAATTTCTGCATCCGGTCGGTGTGCCATTTCTCATATATCTGCATATATCCCTTTGAGTTCCCGTTGTCTCCGGTCTTGTCGAACTCATACCCGGATTCATGCTCTATGATTGCCAATACAAGGACATACGGAACATCGTTTTGCTTGCATAGACATCTTGTGTATATCTGCATTTTCTCCGGAAAATAGCCTTTGTCTGCATACTTCTCCGGCAGGTCGTAGAACACGAATCCCTCAAGGTCATCACTCCCCCAGTCCTCGGACATGGTATCAAACACCTTGTATTTGTCCTCGATGCTCTCTGCCGTCTGTTTCATTGTTTCCGGATTCTGTATCACTTCCGCTTGCGTCGTCTCCGGTTTTTCCTCCTGCTGCTCCGGTTCTTTGACATTGAACAATATCACGCAAAATCCTATCAGTAATACCGCAATCAATGTGATGTGAAATGCATTATATAAACCTGCTCTTTTCAATGCCCGTCTTATCCGTCTTATTCGTCTTTTCACCTGTCGACCTCCTTTTCCGCATTCGTGCATGTATATAAAACATGCAATTAAAATCGTTGTAGTACACTGCTGCATTCGTGAAATCCATGTCCGGATACCACTTTTTCAATATCTCCGGAATGGAATCCCTATCCTTGACCATCTTGTCAACGAATGAGCCTATTTTTTTATAACTGCCTCCTGCTGCCGGACGTTTGGAATGAACGACCTTGATTCGTGGGTCTCTCAATCCCTGTGAACTGTTCCATCTCTTTTCCGACGGAACACGGTTCTTTTCCTCGACGATATAATTCGCCATACCGGACAGACCGTTTTCGTCCGTCTGCAATCGGCGAACCTCATTCCTGCTTGACTGTTTCCAACAGGATTCAACCGTCTCCATGCCTAACGCTCCATCCATGACAATGTGATGATGCCATCTGATTTCCGCATCCGGATTGTATGCGGTCACATAGACATATTTCGCATTCGGGAGACCTCTCTTTTTCCTCTGATAGTTGATGCGTCGGATGTACTTTTGCACATTCTTGATTGCTGCATCCACATCCCCGTCCGGCGGGAGATGCTCGTCATCATAGGTCAATGTCATCCAAATATCACGGTCACTGAAATTCTCATTGATTAGCCTCTCAACATATTTCCGTGCGTTCTTGTCATTCAGATTCTTTTGAGCCTTGTTGTTGTCTTTCTTGATTGTCCTCCCCTCCGGAGGTACTTCATCCATGCTCCGGAACTGCGGATATATCTCAATTTCAAACTGGTCTCCTGCTGTTATCTCTTTCAGTGCATATATAACTTTCTTTCGATGTTGGAACAGGTTCTCAATGAACCACTCATGCATGTCCTCCATCGCTTTGTTATATGCTGCCTCATAATCATACGGGATGTATTGCATCCCTCTTTTTCTTGCCATCTGACACAATCCTCCTGTTATGTTTTCGTAGACTTGTTATTATCTATTACAAGGACGATAAAAGTTCCGAAAACCCTTGATTTTATAGACCTTTTCGGTCTCTTTTTTGTGTCAGATTTGCTATAATATTTCTATCAGTTAGCGACTGACACAATCAGTCGATACAAGGACGACCACTGCAATGGTTGTCCTTTTTCTTTGCTCTCATGCTCCTGCTATGTACTGCCCCGCCGTTATGACGGGGCGTTTTCATTAAACGGCTGCAACCGCCTCTTTCTGTTCCCATCTGCGACGCTCCTCTGCTTTTCCCGCTGCCTTACCCTCGGCATACGCAGACATCACCATAATGGTCATTGACTTTCCCTCAAGGTCGTCAATATTCATGAATTTTTCTGCCATGCTCTCAATCACTGCCTTTTTCTCGTTTCTCGTCATTTTTCAACACCTCCTCGGATTCGCTCAATCTCTTTTTCTATGTTCTTTCCGGAATAATCTGCAAGCAGTTTTTCCGAAATGTGATACGTCCAAATCGAGGACATCTGCACCGCCGTTCCTATCGGGAGTTTTCCCTGCTGCATTGCTACCCTCACGAATTGCGGTGACACATTGAGGATTGCTGCTGCCTCTGTCGGCAATATTCGTCCTATATCCATCCTGTTTCCTCCTGTTGGTGGCTCTCTCGGTCTTTTCATCCCGTCCACCTCTTTTCCGGCAATGTACACCGTGTTTTGATTTTTCACCTTAAAAAATCAAGAAAAACCTGTTGACCATCCACGCACTTTGTAGCAGGTGCGACCGCTGCCATGTTTCCCACGGTATCGCTGAACGATGTCTTTCGGCTTGCCATCGTCAGAGTGTCGGTTGCCATCCGGACACTGACGGGGCGACTGCTGCCCCGTTTCGGCTTTAATAAAAAGAATCTTTCTCCATTTCGTCGTCAACTTCTTTCGGTATTGGAACAGGCTTGAAATCATCATTTTTCCCGTTCCAATAATCAAATAACTCTTGTATGTACTGGTTCAACTCCTCTGCTCTGCTCATTTTTATTCCTCCTAACTCTCGAACAAATCATACTTTTTCATGATTTCATAATATTTCATGTCAATTTTTGATTCATCCTTTGCACATTCAATGAGGTGCTGTCTCTCCTCCTCTGTTTCCACTCTTGCAAGTTCTTCCTCTGAAAATAATGTCTGTTCGTTCATCTTTGTACCTCCTGTTTGTTTGTTCTGTAAACATCATACTTTGTTAAATAAACTTTGTCAACACTTTTTTGTTTGTTGAATAAACTTTTTTATTGATTTTTGTTTCGTTGGGTGTTATGCTTTAGAAAACAGAGGAGGTGAATCAGCATGACGCAGAATGAGCGTATAAAAGAAGTTAGAAAATCACTCGGTCTCACTCTTGAAAAATTCGGTGAGCGTATCGGTTTGAAAAAAAGTGCTGTCAGTCTTATTGAAAACGGCAAAAATGCCGTAACAGATGCAAACGTAAAAGCGATATGTCGTGAGTTCGGAGTTGATTATATATGGTTGACTACTGGTGACGGTGAGATGTTCGTTGATACTGACGACGATTTCATCGAAAGAATTGACCGCATCATGGTAGGTGAGGACGATGCCCGCAAGAATCTTTTCAAGGCATTACTTGAGGCAAGTGACGAGGACATCGCAGCATTTCAAAGAATCATAGATTTATTTGCATCAAAAAAAGACTGACAGTCTTTCAACTGCCAGTCTCATGGGTGTAGAGATACAACACGAATTTGTATATCCTCTTGAGGATGCGTTCGCCGTGTATCTTTCCGACTATTTCGACAATAGCCTCTTTGTAATTCAAGGGAGACACCACCCCCTTTCCGAATTGCATTGTATCATATATTTCCATGATTGTGGAAATATCGAGGTTGATTTCCATAATCATGGAAATCGTTCCTCCTGCTGCCGGAATCCCGCTGCATTATGGTACAATTATTTGTATTCGGATTCAAACAGGTCGGTGATGTTCACGCCTAATGCAATCGCTATCATTTCAAGTTGAAATAATGTCGGCGACACCTTACCGTTTTCGATGTTGTTTATCGTAGATTTTCCGATTCCGGATTTCTTCGATAACTCCATCAATGTGAACCCTTTTGAGGTTCTCACTTCCCACACAAGGATTTTCATTCTGCTCACCTCCTCTCTTGAGGAAAGTTTACAGAATGTTGATTTTATAGAAATGGAGGTGTGTTCATGAAATACGGTGTCAGAAAGCCAAACATCAAGAAAAGCATCAAGGCAAGAACAACAGGAAAAGTCAAACGGCAGGTCAAAAAGGCGGTCAATCCCCTTTATGGTAAAAAGGGAATGGGAATCGTCAACGACCCGAAAAAGGCAGCATACAACGCAGTGTATAACAGAACTACCGTCGGCGTGTCCGACATCGCAAAAGGATTGACGGCTGCAAACGGAAATCCTACTGCATCCAGTTCAACAAATGCACCGCAGAAAAAGGAATACTCTGCAAATACATACAGTGTTTGCGGAATCCTCATGATTGTTCTCGGTGCTGTCCTTGCACTTTTAGGATTGATTCTATTGCTTGCTGTTCCGGTTGCCGGAATAATTGCTGTTGTGGTCGGTGTCGCATGTGTTGTCATCGGTCGCAAGTATAGAAAAGTCGCAAAAGAACGCCGTGCAAATGAATAATGCACAATAAAAAAGACGACCCACACTGCAATGTGAATCGCCTTTGTGAAACCTCCATCTCATGCTCCTGCAAAAAGCACCGACAGAATGTTCCTGCAAACACCATTCTATCATAAAACCGTGCTTTTTGCATTGGTTTTATTTTTTATACTCTTTTTTAGGATGGTGATTTTATGAAACTACCGAACGGATTCGGAACGGTTTACAAATTATCGGGAAATCGCCGGAATCCTTATGTCGCCAAAAAGACAAAAGGATGGGAAATCGACCCGAAAACAGGTAAATCAAAACAATTATATACAGTCGTCGGATATTACCCGACCCGTAAAGAGGCATTGACCGCACTTGCGGAGTTCAATGCAAATCCTTATGATGTGGATGCTGCAAAAGTCACATTCGAGGATGTATATGAGCGATGGTCTGATGAACATTTTCCGACCGTCAGTGATTCCAACGTCAAGGGTTATCGTGCAGCATGGGCGTTGTGTGATAAACTTGCACGGATGCGGTTTGTCGATGTCAAACTCGACCACCTGCAAATGATTGTCGATGAATCCGGCAAAAATTATCCAACACTCCGGAAATTGAAAGTCCTGCTCGGTCTGATGTATAAATACGCCGTGATTCATGAGATTATTCCAAAAGAACGGAATCTCGTTGAATACCTCGACATCAAAAAGGCAGGAAACCCGAACGCATACAACCGGAAACCTTTTTCAAAGACAGAGGTCAAAAAGATATGGGATGTCAAGGATTCAAATATATATTATACTGTTATCCTCATGCTGATATATACCGGATGCAGAATCGGCGAACTCCTCGACCTCAAGAAAGAAAATGTGAACCTTGAGGAAAGATATTTCAAGATTGTCGCCTCGAAAACTGCTGCCGGAATCCGTACCGCTCCAATCTCTGAAAAGGTTTATCCGTTCTTTGAATACTGGTACAACCTCAATGATTGTGAATATCTCCTCTCTACTCCGGAGGGTGAACATTTCAAATACCGGAATTATTATGATTCGTACTGGTCGCCACTTATTGAGACCCTCGGAATGAAACACCGTCCTCACGATACCCGTCACACATGTATTTCCATGTTGACGGTTGCCGGAGTGTCAGACAAGGTCATCAAGAAAATTGTCGGTCATAAAGGGCAGGGCGTGACAGAGGTCGTATATACACATTTTGAAATCGAGGAACTAATTGACGCTATCAACAAAATATAGAGGTGTGCCATGAATAGAACTGAATACAAAAACAATTTCGGGCGTGAGCATTACGAACGAATCAATCTCGTTGTACCTAAAGGCATGAAAGACATCATCAAGGCTCTTGCATCCAGTAAAGGAATGTCGGTCAATGCGTACATGCAAGACCTTGTCAGAAAAGACCAATGCGGTTTATTTGATACAATGCAGATTGCAGAAAAGAACAGAGACATGATTTCCGGAATCACCGGAAACATGCACGACGGATATGACATCATTTTCAAGGACGGTCATTCCTGCCATTGCAGGACGAAAAAGGATGTCCGGTCATGTATCATTGAATACTGCAACGAAAAGGGCGATTGATTCGTCCTTTTTTATTGCGAAAATGTGTCTTACACAAGACTTGCAATGTCTTACACAAGACAGTGTTTTCCGTGTTAGTTACCTGTTAGTTATGTGTTAGTTACCGTTGAAATTTCGTGTGTTTTTGTGGTGTCTGATAGAATTATCAAAATATAAAGAAATCCCCGAAAACTCGATGTTTTCGGGGAAATTTGCTCTTTTGTGATATTCGTTTGAATTATCTCTTTGAGAACTGAGGTGCGCGACGAGCTGCTTTGAGACCGTATTTCTTTCTTTCCTTCATACGAGGGTCTCTGGTAAGGAATCCAGCCTTCTTCAGAACGGGTCTGAAATCACCGTCTACCTGAAGCAGTGCTCTGGAAATACCGTGTCTGATCGCACCAGCCTGGCCGGTGTATCCGCCACCGTGAACGTTAACCAGAACGTCGAACTTCTCAGCAGTCTCAGTAGCTGCCAGAGGCTGACGAACGATAACCTTCAGAGTCTCCAGACCGAAGTACTCATCAATGCTTCTCTTATTGATTGTAATATTACCATTACCGGGTACTAAATATACTCTGGCGATGGATTTCTTTCTTCTACCGGTTCCGTAGTATCTTTCTGTTTTAGCCATGATTTATTTTCCTCCTCTCAGTCCTTTAGAATGTCAGTACTTCAGGCTTCTGAGCTTCATGCTTGTGCTCAGGTCCTGCATATACGTGAAGTTTGGTGAACATCTGTCTTCCTAAAGGTCCCTTGGGAAGCATGCCCTTAACTGCAAGCTCGATTACCTGCTCAGGCTTCTTTTCTAATTTTTCTCTCAGGGTAGCTTCTTTTAAGCCACCAACGTAATCGGAATGATGATAATATACCTTCTGATCCATCTTCTTACCGGTTACTTTGATCTTCTCAGCATTGATAACGATAACGTTGTCACCGCAGTCGATGTGGGGAGTGAAGATAGGCTTATTCTTGCCTCTCAGCACTTTAGCAACCTCAGATGCCAGACGGCCTAAGGTCATGTCAGTAGCGTCTACTACATACCATTTTCTATCGATTGTAGCTGGACTAGCCATAAATGTTTTCATTATGTTCCCTCCATATTACTTTCGCCGATTCCTGATCGACTTTTTCAGTGTTCCGGTCTGATAGTAATCTGCAGATGTCCGGCTACATTTTACTTCTTCCCAAAACGGTTGAATACTTTATTTCAATGCTTCGTCGGGGCTTTGACTCAGCATATTGAAACACTGTCACAGTCATATATTATATGATACGGTTTCGTTCGTGTCAATACATAAACTAAACTTTTTTTGCGTTGTTTTGCGTTCATCTTTTATTGCTCAGCCTCTCTTATGTTTATATCACGTATGGTGAAGCTATTACAAGAACTCATATTTCACTAAAGTCAGTCCATGGGCCGGTGCGGTAGGTCCCGCTGCACTGCGGTCTTTTGCCTCGAGGATCGTGAAAATATCCATGGGGTCCCGCTTGCCCTGTCCGATATCTAACAGGGTTCCGGCAATGATCCTCACCATATTATATAAGAAGCCATTACCACAGACCCGGATCACCAGATCATTTTCTCCCTGCTCTTCCACTTCCACGGAATAGATGGTGCGTACGGTGGATTCCACCTGGGCACCGGTCTGGCAGAAGCTTTTGAAATCATGTTCTCCCTCCAGATAAGCCGCAGCTTCCTGCATCCGGTTCACATCCAGTTCATAATAAGTAAACAGCGAATACAGACGTTTCACCGGCATGGGGAACTGTGCCCGGTAGATCCGGTATTCATAGGTCTTGCGGCTGTCGCATCTGCGGGGATGCCAGTCATCCGGCACCTGTTCGGACTTTTGTATCCGGATATCCTCCGGAAGTCTCTGGTTCAGCGCATAAGAAATTTTCTCCGCAGGCATCCGGCTGGTCGTGTCAAACACAGCGATATTCCCCAGTGCATGCACTCCGGAGTCCGTCCGACTGGCTCCGATGACCTCAACGGGCTCCTGCAGCAGATCGGTCAGGCACCGGTTCAATTCGCTTTCGATGGTAATCCCGTTATTCTGGATCTGCCAGCCATGGTAGTTCGTACCGTCGTACGCCACGGTCAGGCGGACACGCTTTTTTTCTTTTTCCGGCAGCTTTGACAGCTGTTCCATTGCCATTTCCGATTCCACTGTATGTCACCCGCTTTCTATCCTGCCACCTGTCTCAGGTTCCCCGGCATTCTTTCCTATATTTGACGATATACTATCTATCTGCTATGGGCATGATTGTTTTGCAGTAAAAATTTACGGTAAAAACGGTAATCTTCCTACCACAATGCTGATCACCATATATGCGGCAATGCAGCCGTAAGCAAGGTAATCTCTCTTATGATAGATCAGCGGCTTCATCTTCGTCCTACCCTCTCCGCCGCGATAGCATCTGGCCTCCATTGCCATGGCAAGGTCGTTGGCTCTGCGGAACGCGGAGATAAACAGCGGTACTAAAAGGGGCACCATTGCCTTGGCACGTTTGAATAGATTGCCACTCTCGAAATCCGCACCTCTAGCGATCTGTGCTTTCATGATCTTATCCGTCTCTTCGATGAGCGTCGGGATGAAGCGAAGCGCGATCGACA
>ERZ773165.1815-NODE-1815-length-11870-cov-2.730851_pt1 | contig 11870 bp, 10 predicted proteins | sample MGYA00581003_ERZ773165 | MGnify/ENA primary metagenome ERZ773165 (study PRJEB29015, sample SAMEA2737817) | human gut metagenome | biome: human gut; feature: human-associated habitat; material: faeces | place: China | collected 2012 ... | reverse complement strand
AAAGAGAATAAACAATGATACGCTTCGGCAATATCATTTTTTAGTGCCGATAAGGTATCTGTTCCATCAAATGTGAATTCGTGTACTGCTGATAATTCTCTAAGAGTAGAATCCACATGAACAATTGAATAATGTGGTGCTTTTTCTAATACACGATGCAGCAGAGAAGCATGTGTAAGAATATATTTCTTTCTGGCAATCACAGAAGCAGTTGTTGGATATGCTGTTTTATCTTTAAGATAATCATATTTTGACTTTGCCCATATTTTTAAATTATCTTCTGAATCATAGTCATCAGGATCTCGATATAATACAGTTGGGAAGTTCTCATCGTACAAATCATTTGTCATGTCAGTTTCCGTATTAATCTGTACTCCATGTAGATTAATATTCGATAATTCGGATTCACACAATGCTGTACCTGTAACAGATTTTGATAAATCATCTGGATCTTCTTCATTCACCGAAACAGCAATTTGAAATCGTTCTTTCAGTTCAGGTATATATATAATTCTAAAATCCACTAACTGATCCCATAGTGGATGTTTTATTCCATTGTTAAATTTATGTATTTTAAATGATATTTCATTTGCATCATTAAAATTGTTTTTATATGTTAAGCCAGAGACATTAGTAATTCCTCCATTACCGATTGTTTCAAAATTTTTGTGCTGTAATAGGAGAGTAGGAGTCTCTATTAAACCTTGGCTATTAAATAATACTTTCGCCATTTACAAAATGCCTCCTTATTTTAATTTTACTTATTATCCATTTCTTGATTCATCTGTTCGTGATATTCATTTGTGTCAAGTTGTAATTCATTTATCATGTGTTCGTAGTCAGTCTTGAGCTGTTTACACTCATCTAATAAGTCTTCATATTCTTCCTTCGCTACGAGAGTAGCTTCGATCTGTGTAGCGAATTTTCGCACATTATTTTCCCGTATATACTTACGCAATTCTTCATTTTCTGCCTTTAATTTTTCAATTTTCTTTGTCTTGGATGATTTATATCTCACAAATATCCACCTCCGATTTAATGTGTTTTGATGAGGAAATAAGCATAATAAAAGAGAGGAATTGTGGCATTCCTCTCTGTTACTATGTTAGTATTTAATTATTAGTATTTCCGTATTCCGAGAGAGTTGTGATTTGATGATAAAGATCCTACTGTAGTATCTTTAATCATATTACGAACTCCACCCGTATTATTTTTAATAACGTCCTTCATAGAACTAGCAAACTGCTGTGGATTCTGTACTCCCTCTAAGTTTACATCTCCAATGGTGATATTGATGTCATTATCCGTCCGATTCGTAACAGGCATATTTGGCATTCTAAATGCATTACCAGTATACATATTACTAAACATCATAGGATTCTTTGCAAAATCCATCAATGTCTTAGCTTGTTCAGCAGTGAATATCATATCATTCTGACCAACAGATTTCAGTACACCCTTAGACACATCATACTGTAACTCTGTACCTTCTTCGCCGAGATTAGCAAGCATATCATAAGGAATTCCCTCTGAACCACGTCTGAATCCTTTAATACCAGATTTGTGAAGTGTCTGCCAGAATGGCGAAGTAGCTTTATTTGAGAATGCGTAACCAGTCAAGTTGGCAAGATGTTGTAATGCTTCCTTTGACAAAATCTTACCAGTTTTACCACCATACGATTTCCATATAGCTTGATTAAAAGCACCATAATCAGATATTTTTTTACCCTTGGCAGGATTAATTAAATTGCTATTTATGAAATTCTGAATCTCATGTATCCTAGACTTTGACAACTTTTTACCTGCATCTGTTCCAGAACTTGTCGTTTTTGAAGTAGATTTGTTTTTAGAGCCATTTCCCCCACCAGAAGATGATGTTCCAACAGAAGAATTACCAGACTTGTTCCCTTTAAGCTCTTTAATCTGATCTTGTAAATTTTTAATGCGATTCTCAACATCCTGTTTCTGTGCTTTTGATGTTACCTTTTCTTCTTTTAGTGCTTTAATCTGCTGATTTAATGCATCTATCTGTTCTTGTTTCTGTTTCAGTTCTTTTTCTTTTTCACTTGTTGTCTGTGAATCATGAGCCGTTTTATTATACTTTGCCCATGCCTTTTCTAAGAAGATCCTAACTCCGTTGACAGCATCCGTTGTATTCTTGGTAATGTCGCCATTAGCATACATTTTAAGTCCATCTTTTGTAGCACTATAACCAATAGTAGATAATGTCTTGTTAATGACATTATTATCACTTGACCAATTCTCGTTGATTGTATCAATAAGACCTTTGAATTTATCATCCAACGTGTCAATGATATTCTGGATACTTTCGTCCAAATCGTCTTGGAAGTCTGAGAGCATATCCTGTGTAGCAGAAACATACTGGTCAAACTGCGTATCTTTGAGATCTTTCTCAGCATTTTTGAGTGAAACATTTAATTCCTGAACTTTTACTCTTGCTTCTTCAGAAACATCACCAGAATAAGCCGCAAGTTGTTTACGAAGATTTGCTATCTGCTGAGTCTTATCACTAATATTGTTTGCATAATCATAAGCATTCTTTTCAGAACTAATGAGATCATTATATTGGTCGATCAAATCAGAAATATGATTCTTGAGCGAAGCGTAGCCATTTTCAATGAGATCGATCACGGCATACTTTTCATCTTGTGCCCCTGCAATTGCATCCTGATATGATTTAACCAATTCTTCTTTGTGGGCAATCAGTTTTTGATTATACGGATCGTCCGCAAGTTGTTTATTGATCTTCTTAATTTCACTCTGATACTTTTTAGCTTCCGTCTGGTAGACTTTGTAGTTAGATACATGTAATCCGGCAACAGCGTTACCTTCTTTTGTTAAGCCACCAGTCTTATCGGATGTCAAATCCTTACGAGACAATTCATTGATAACGAAGTCAGTCTCTGTTGTAAGATTCTGTAACTTAGAAATATATTCATCTACACGATCCCAACGTACCTGTAAAATCTGGTTATTATATTCTGCAAGTGCCTTTTTCGCATCATTAATGGAATTGGTTGTGTCGTCAATTTTTGACTTCATATCATGCCATTCCGTACTTCCTTTTTCGATGCTTCCATTAGCTACACTGTCGTCTAATTCTTTAATCTGTTTCTTACGTTTTTCTATAAGAGAATCGTATTCTTTCTGTTCGGTCTTTTGTAAACGAACATACCAATTAGCAGAAGCTCCATTGCCACGCTCCTCATATAAAGACATTTTGGCATTTAACTCTGTAGCAGTTTGTTCATATTTATGACGTTTGTTATCCATCTCTGTCGAGATATTGGAGAACTTCTGCTGTGCCAATTCCGCTTTCTGTGTAATAGCGGTCTGCTTATCTATTTCAGCCTGTTTTCTTGCCTGATCTAATGACTCACGAGCATTATTATAGCGGATACACGATTCATAGAAAGAGCGAGAGATATATCCCTTTTTATAGTATTCTGTGATCTTAGATATTAATGATGCAGAAATTGGTTTCTTAGATTTTGCCTGCGAACGTGCCTTTTCAACTACATTTGATACTGCTTTCTGACCTTTGCTTCCCAATCCGTTATAAGCTGTTGCCGTTGCAGACTTATGCATAGTCTTTCTCGCAGATTTTACAGATGAAGCATATTGATTAATTTCAGCTTGATTATTCTTAGCAATTGTATCATAACCAGAAGCTTGTTTATTAAGATATTTGTTCTTAATCTTTGCCGTAACAGCATTGTCAGACTTCGAACTATTGAGATCCATAGCATCATTTGTTGCATCGTCTTTGTTACTATACTTCTCTGTAATATTCTTAATCGCATCGGTGTAATTACTAGAGTAAGCTGTTGCGTATTCCATCCTAGCAGTTTCAGCATTATCAAGAGCTACATTGTATGCATATAACCGATTATACACATAAGTAGAATGTGCACTGATTGTAGATAAATCCGCATCAGATACAGCAGTCTTGTTCTTAATCGCTTTCTGAGCATTCAACAGAGCAGTGCGATATTTAGCATCTTTCGTTCCTTTAATAGCATTAGTAACTGAGCCATTTGCCGATGCAGCCACCCCATTTGTATCACGGGTTACATTTTGCACATAGTCACGATATACTGAATTCTGTTTGCCAAGCGAAGAGTTAGAAGCATTAAGCTGTGAATTTTTTGCTCTAGTTGAATTAGCCACTGTGCCTATTGCAATATCATTATATCCTGTAATGGAATCGAGTTTAGCGTCACGCTGTTTATCCCGAACATCCTTCAGATCCTGAATATAGGTGCGGATATTCTTGTGCAGTTCTTCTAATGCGTCAGAAGCATCCTTGCCTTTGTTATACCATTCCTGATAAGCGGAGATAACTTCTCGAATCTCATCTGAGTATTCTGAAATATTCATGCTACCATCCGCAACACGAGTCGCAATAATATCGGCTGTTTTCTGTGAGATAACTTCACCTGCTACAGCTTTATCCAGAATTTGACTTGCCTGTGCATAGTATTTATCTCTAGCAGTTTCCTCGTAGCCAACCTGTACATTTGTTGCGTCTATAGCATTACTATAATTCTTAGTAGAGGATGAATACTTCTTATCGTCTAACTGGGATTCAGCCTTTGAGATGTATTTACTAATCTTATCCGTCTGACGTTCCAGTTTGATTTCTATCCAATCGAAGAGAGTAGAGAGCCAATCTTGAAGTTTTTCAAGTGGGGTTTTCTTTTTGGTGGACGAGTCTGAACCGCTTGTTTTACCAGTTTTGGCAGTTTGTTTTGGTATATATTGTGCTGGTGCGTAGTCATACGACATTTTTGCATCAAGCGCAACCTTAACCTGACGATTTAATTCCTTCTCAATCTCAAGCCGTTCCTGACTGCCAGTTGCATTTTTTGCCTTGTTATATAATAACATATAACGAGTTGTACCCTCTAAAGAGTCAGCCAGTTTCGCTAAGTTCTGAATACTACCAGATGTCCAAATAGATGACTTATTTGCTGCGACCTTCTGAATTGCATAATTCTGTAATGCAGTTGCGTCTTGTCCTGATGCGTTTGCTTCATTAATTAACGATGCAATATCTCCTAATGTAGCATTCTGTAAATCAATTGAAGCTAATTGGGAATATCGTTTAGCATCTGTTGCTGCGTTGATATTGGTGGACAGATTCGATAAAATAGCACTCTGATTTTCCTGTGCTTGTGTCAGCCAATCTGTTGAACTTACCAATCGACTATTAACAACCTCATCGGCATTGACAACACCGATTTTTTCAAGTTCTGATTTTACATAATCTGCATTGTCTTCAGTCAAGTTTTTAATCAGGTCAGAATTATCTATATATGCCGTTGCAAGCTTATTCAAAGCTTCTTTACCAGCAGATATATCCCCCGGCATAGAAGTCAATGTATCCTTAAAATCTTCAAGGGCAGTACCACCATCAAGTTCTCCAAACTTTTCATTCAGTCCCTCGATCGCATCAGCAGCTACACTTGAACCAGATACAATTTCATTATAAATATCTTCAAAACCAGAGAATGAATCCTTAATATCCTTTAATGGGTCAATAGGATCGGCTTTAAATGATGCATCTAGCTCATCCGAATTGATATAATCCTCAATTTTCTGTTTAAGATATTCAACATATTCTTTTGCAGTCTGGTCAGTAGATTGTTTATCTATAGACAGTTTATCCAGTATATCAAGATTATCAGGAGTGAGGGAATCGATAAAGTTATTTAAAACACGCCTATCGCCTTCTCTTGTGTCACCAAACACACTCAAGATACGGTCTTTCTGTTCCTGTGCAGTTTTTGTAATTTCAGCATCATCTGGTTTAAACCATGAAGAGAAATCGACTTCTGTATGATCAGTATCGTAGTCTTGTATGATCTGTGCATATCGGTCAAAATCAGCTTTGGATAGATCTTCGTTCAGGACTTTGTTCATAGCATCGACAACTCGTGTGTCATCTATACTGGCAATAGAATCAATGATTCCTTCTTGAATCTGTTCTTTATATGCCTTCTTCCAACCATCCTCATCAGAATCATACTTTGACATTAAAGTATCATATCCTAGATTGCCGACAATACTATCAACAATATTTTTCTTGACTGAGTTATTCTGAGCCAATGTCTGATAGTTTAAGTCATTATACAATGAAGATACAACATACTGACCAAATGCCTTATTCCCTGAATTAATTTCTTGTTCCAAATCTCGGATTGTATTATCATAGCCTTTATAGAAGTCATTATATATATTATGGAATATTTCTTTTTCATTAGTGTCCAATGAAGTATAATGTCCAAGCTTATCCATATAATCATCTATATTTAATTGATACTTCTTAAATTCTGCTTCCATTCCATCAAAATATGTAAGAAAGTATCTGCCATATTCATCGGTACTATCATCAGATAAATATGACATAGCATCAAAAGCACTCTGCCGATTCTTAAGAGCTTGCTGATATTTTACAGAATAACCATCTTTATTATCATTCACATTCTGTTTATACTCTGCAAAAATATCTGGCATCTGTTTTGCCATATCCTGTGCAGCAACAGCTTTTTGTGCTTCTACTAAACCATTAAGAGATGAGGTAATTGTCTGTACATCACCATTTAAGTCGAGTATCGCATCTCCATTATCTGTATATCCATTGGTGAGAGTAGGGAATAAATCAGCCAAATCATTACTGATGTTTAAGAATTCTTCATAATCATCGTTGGATAATGAACCCTGATTCTGTGTTGCTTTGCCAAGGTTGCCAACTCCCTGTGCGAGTTCTGCATAACGATCTTTAACTTCATTTACCTTTGAAGCAGTAGAGTTCATTTCGTCTTGGATAGATTTGAATTCACTACGGGCGGTTTCACCAAGTTCAGATATTTTCTGTTTAGCTTCTTCTTCAGCTTTTCCAGAGAATTCTTTAAACAGTTGTGAAATGCCTTCAACTACTAATGACGCAGCAGCACCAATAACCATCCCTCCAATAGCATTGATAGTTCCTGCAAGTAACTTACCGCCTAAATTTTTAATAGATGAGCCAATATTTTTTAAACTAAATCCAGTCTGATTTAATTGCTTTTGATATGCTTGTAGATAAGTTTGACCTTCTTTGAGAGAAACATTACCATCTCGAACCGACTTGGCAAATGTAATAGATCCTTCGGTAGCTTTTGGGTATTTTTTGATGAGATCGTCAAGTGGTTTGTTAGGATTGTTTAAATTTTCATCGTTTAAAAATCCAATCGTGTCATCATTTAGCTGAATATTTTTTTTACCAAATGAAAAACCATTCACATTATCATAGTTTGCAAGCGTAGAATATAAATCACTTTGTACTCATTATATTCAAATAATGTAAATGGCTTCTCAACATGTAATATAATATTTTTATTAATGATTATGATACAATTGGTACATCATAATATCCATCTTTGCGTAAGAGTTTTCTTATGTAATCTAATCCATTTTTAGTCGAATATGTCACAGACCGTATTTTCCCATCATGACACGGTGTTTCTTTTACGGCAAATTTCCCTTCTTTGCGGAACCTCTCGTAGGGAACATTCACCATATCTTTATCATAGAACAGAACCTTTTTACCACGAAGGTAAGCGAATAATGTGTATTCACCAATTCCCAGTTCTTTTGCAACTGTATTCATTTGCATCAATCCTTCAGTGTTCATCAAGTCATCATAGAATGTCTGTAACTCTTTATTCTTCTCTATTAATTCATTCACTATTTTACCCTGTAAATCTGATGAGAGAGAAGAGAAGTAGTAATTTACCATTTCCTGTTCTCTGCCATGAGGTATTGCTGCACCTGTTAATCGAATTGATTTCAAATACCGCTTAATCTCTTTCTTCATCTTTTTAGCGATAGGCTTGCGAGACTGCATACACACTTCATATAACCCATCTTCTGTTAAAAACCAAGCATCTCTGTTCTGACCTGATAGGAATAATGTTCCCATCAGCTTTTCATCATCATCCACAGATTTTACCATTTTAGAAGTCTGTGAATGTTCAATCCACTCAGCAACATCACTTGCAAGAAATAATGGTGTTTCAATATTGTTGTATACTTTAATCTTTTTCCCAAGAATCTCAGTCTCTTGGATGACTGTTAAAACTTCATTCATCTGTATTCCTCCAAAATTTCATTGATAAAATTTTGAAAGTATAGTAGACTATAAGAGTAAGAGAACATCTTACCATATGTAGAAACTCCTGTGCATCCGTCCAAAGATAGCAGGAGTTTTTTATTTTCTCTTTAAATTAGACTTAATCTTATCTATCGCATTCTTATTAAATAGATAGCTACCTTTTGAAGTTTCTCTAAAATCAGTTTCGGGCAACTTCAACGCTTTCGCCATTCTAACAAGATACGCAGGTGTGATATCTAATTGTCGAGAGACTTCGGCAGTAATAAATACTTCTCTTACATCTGACATCTCTATACCTCCTTGTTACAGTATTAACTATAGCACTTTAAAAGTTAGATGTCAATACATTGATATAAAATATCAGTGACATTTATATTGAATACAATATATGATTTTGTTATACTAATAAAAAAGGTGGTGATATAGTGTATAAGATAACATTTTGTCAATATTGTTATGAACATGGGATAGATAAAGCAGAAGGAAGTAACCGATGTGCCGAATGCTTTAATGGGCGTTTCAATACTGAAATCACAACTTGCCCGATTTGTGGTAACCCAACTAAGAAAATGGCAATAGATGTTGTTGAGTTCAATACAATCCTTGATATCTCCGGCGAAACATCGTTTATTCTCACAATGGATGAACTTAAACAAAAAGATCCAATCGAGTTCCAATTAAAAATGTCCCAATTTAAGACGCAACTTCAGCAGCAGAACAACAATACCACTACAGTTAGTAATACTCCCAAGTGCCCTACATGTGGCTCAACCAATATCAAAAAAATATCAGGATTAGCCAAGGCAGGATCAGTTGCAATGTTTGGAATATTATCTCGAAAAGTTCATAAACAATGGCACTGCAATAATTGTGGAAGTGAATGGTAATTTTTGTGCCATAGCTAATTCATAAGCAATCATGTCAAACAACAAGTGGGAAATAATGTTATATAGGCATTCATATAATTATTTGACGTATGGATGTCTATTTTTTATATTCATAATCACAATAGATTTCATTTTGGTAATTTTTCACAAAACATATGTTTAGCCTGTATTATGCGTACAAATTATGATAATATATAGTTATCTTATACAAATGAGGAGGTTGATAGGTATGAATAAAATTACAAAGGAACAGATTGATGAAGTGCTCAATAAGAACATTTTAATTGTAGGAGAAAACATACCAGACGAGCTGGTAGAACAAATCGCTAACAACGTGGAGCATATGAGCGAGCAGGATAAAAATATTCAACAATTCAGTATCTATCTTGCATCAACAAACGTAGCAGTGCAAGCCATGACAGAAATAATGAAAAATACACTCTATGAGTTATTATGTGATAAAGAGTCATAGACAATTTTTTTTAATTCTTTTTGACATGAACTATAATTATTTACAAAGTCTAACATATTTTCATGTTGTCTTATACTTACATATTCATACAATAGATCCAGTAATGCATCTGTGATATCTGGATTTATTGTATGGATTTCTTTTTTAATTTCTTCCAATGTTTTCATGTTTATATACCTCTGTTTCATTAATCTAGTTATTCCGTTCGATCTAAAATAGAAGATAAATAAAATAAAATCATTATTATTTTGGATGGGCGGTGTATCCATCATCTCAGGTACTCTTTTCAGAGTGTGTCGGGAACCATTTCCGACCTCAAAATAATGAATGAGCATAATAAAAGAGCAGGAGATTAGTCCTGCTCTCTTTTTGGTTTTCTTCTTTGTCGTAGTTATGTTTGTTAATCAATCTCCACGTTCAATTTCTAATAAGCCTTTCATGATATATTCCTCCTTTTTTGTTTCCGATGTTGTTTTTTGAACTTAAAAGCCCATTCTATATTAACGACACTGCCAATTTTAGGATTGGTTGTATTGAAAATATACTTATCGTATATTATATTATTATGATGGCTACAATGCAAGTTCTTTTTTTCTGTATTACAAGCTATATTACCGTTTGGATTATTGTTTAATATAAACCCATTTTCAAAAGATACAGTATATTTCAAATTCTTAATTGCATGTTTAACACCAAATCTTGATTGGAATTTTCCATTTGTACCTTTTATGTTTGCAATTGATTCCATAAAATATCCATTCTCTATTGGAAACATGCCAGGAATACTCATTATATACACTATATCATAAGGTTTTCCGATTTCGATACTACTTGGATTCATTTCCATAATCCATTTTAAAATTTTAGGATTAGACTTTGATACATTATCTATCTCCTTTGAATTTTCTGACCAATAATTTTCTGTAACTGATTTGATCAAGTCTTTATTATTTAAACATTTGTACCAAAATCCAAAATTGCTGAATCTATTATTGAGTTTTTCACGTTTCATTATATTCATTTTAGGAAACTCAGTGGTTACTTTTGCATCTGTTATATCAATTTCTCTCTTAAATTCGCTTATAGCATTTATGTCATTAATAACTACAGTAAATGAATTAATTAATATTCCATTACCATTTTTATATACAGTTAAATGTTTGTGATATGATTCAAAATAATATTCAAATTCTTCATAATTTATAGTATTCTCATTGATAGGATTTGTTATAGTTACATTATTATTTTCTTTTCTTTTAAAAAATACAATAGATAATACGACAAAAGTTTCAATAATTATAAAACCAATTATCAATATCAATGTCCACAGATGTATATTATATGTTTTTCTTACAATGCTTTTACAAATATCTGATACAACTGGAATTAAAAGAGAAAACGGTACAATAATAGTAATAATTGTCCAAATTATATTACTAACTATCCATTTAAGTAATTTCATTGATATTTCTTTAGCATTTCGCTTTATATTCATATGATCATTATCCCCAATCATCAGTATTTAATATTACCATTATATACCAATAATCGACACAATACTATCAGAACATTTGTACGCACTCAGCATTCTTAACTATTTCTTTACCATGCGAATGATATAATACTCATATTACTTATTCACAAAAGGGTAGTGGAGGCACATATGATGACAATTTCATATCCCGAAGGGACTACAGTTTCTGGTGAGATTATCAAACTTGATGACTTTGTTGTGATCACACGGACATATTCAAATGGGGTTAAGATTATGCTTCGTGAATCTGAGAATGGAGTATCAATTAATATCACTGGACTGGAAGAAGAGTAGTACAATAAAAGACACCTTAGTTGGTGTCTTTGTTTGTATTCAACATATCAATTATTCCGTCTATATCTGGTGTCATAAAATGTTTATTACCAGATTCACATTGTTTTAAATATTCCTGACAAGATTGTATTATATCTGATTCGTTATCGTCAATTATTTTCTTTACCAATATATCAAATGATTCACTTATCAAATAAGATTGTACATACATGTCATCAATTGGAAACAATTTAATATAATGTATTCCATGCGAATGACGAGGTTTTGTTTTTGGGTTTGGTGGTAATGAAAAATATTGATCTTTTGGCGTTTTGGGTGATATATTTGAACGAAGAGGTACAACAAACTTATGATATTGTTCCTTATACTTCAATTTTACAATTAAAACACTTGGACGACCATCTTCGTTAAACATAAGTTCCTTATGCATGTTGTTTTCTTTACATTTATTGAAAAATTCATTAGATATTTTAACTAACCTCATCTTTTGCTCCTATAAAGAAA
>ERZ773165.1811-NODE-1811-length-11918-cov-2.793138_pt1 | contig 11918 bp, 7 predicted proteins | sample MGYA00581003_ERZ773165 | MGnify/ENA primary metagenome ERZ773165 (study PRJEB29015, sample SAMEA2737817) | human gut metagenome | biome: human gut; feature: human-associated habitat; material: faeces | place: China | collected 2012 ... | reverse complement strand
TATGCAAATCTGGGTCATCCGTGATGCAGCAGAGGAACTGATGCAGAATGGTTTATTGGTTCAGGACAAGAATCAAGCGTATAGATTGACGGAAGTTGGCAGAAGTTATGTCCGTATTTATGATTTTATAAAATTGTTTCAAGCAGAACAGCAGCGACGCTATGCAGTGAACCTTTTTACCTGTCAGCTTGAGCAGGTAAGAAATGAACACTGCTTTGCAAATACGAAGTGTCCGGATAGTCATATGTTGCAGCTTCCGAATAAGCTTCAGAATGCCGAACGGCTGATTTCTACTCCAAATTATGAGAATACGCTTGAATATATGAAGCAGTATCTCAATCTTGCAGAGGTATCTCTAACCGATGATGACTATGAATTCATACAGTTTCAACTGCACACAGAGGGAGAAGTATTTTATGTTCCCTATTTTGTCCCAATGGATGCATATTTGAAAAGTGAAGCTGATTCGGAGAAACAATCTGAAAATGATGTTGCTATTCCGCATGACATCTGGCTGAGTGTCCCTTTGATTGAAGGAAAGATGGTTTATGAGTATACTGCTGTCAGTTCAGAAATCAGTGAGGCACTGCTGAAACTGCATTCTGTAGCACCGGAATTTCTGACTGAATCTGGGAAAAAGCATATTGAGAAAATCAGACAAGCAGAGCAGTTTACATTAAAAAGCCCGACGTTGGTGATTGATGCATACGGAGGAAGAAAATATCAGTTTGAAGATAGCAGCACGATTACATCCAACCCTCCAAATTATATTCACCCTTTCATGCTTTCTGAACGTTACTCGTTTCCAACAGGACGCAAGCAGGCAAAGATTACAGGTGGGGAGTTTTATTATCGGTATGAGGTTTTACAAAAACGCACAGTGTTTGTGAAAATTGACTTTTCAAGGCTGATACAAAGTGAGGAGGATGTGCTTTGAATGGTAAAACTGTGATACGCTTTTCGGAACATATTTTGTGTAAACTGCCATCTATGGCAGGAGATGCCACACTTGCTTTTGCAGGGGATGTACGTGCATGGATTCACACTTCTGAACGTGTGGTTGAAGCTATGGGCAGCACAATCTCTATGTGCATTCAGCATCACAGTATCCGCAAGTTGACGAAAGAGGTTCAGGCGGAAACACAGAATATGCAGGAACAGTTGAACATGGAAGAAGCGATTGCAATGGAGAAAAATCGCAAAAATCTTTCGGACATGCAGAAGCGGATGCGTGTAGAGCGTGAAAAGCTTGAAAAGTACATTGCTGAAGAAAAACAACATACCGAAAAAATCATTAGAGAAGGTGTTGATACAGAGGATATAGACCGCACAATTGCACAGGATACAGATCATATTATCAAAATGATGCGTGAAACAGCTACAGCAAAAAAAAGTATTGCGGATGCAAGGGCGAAAAAAGAACGAAAACAAACTGAATTGTACCTTGCCAAAAAGCGGGTTACGATTGAAATCATGAGAAATGTGCGTGCGGAAATAGGAAAAGCGAGAGATTTGTTTGATGAAAAAATACGTGCAAATCCCATTCTGAAAGAACTGCCGCAGGATGTACGTCTTCGGCTTGATGAACAGTACCGTCTGCTGATATGGCAGTATGAAAAAAATATTGATGTTTAATAGGAGGAATGAACGATGGATCCAATGGCAATTTTAGCAACAGGAAAGGCAGCCGTTGAAACAGCGACCGATGTTGTAGGAAAGGTCGTTGATATGAGTGAAAAGATGAAAGATGGAGCTGCACGCCGTGAAGCGGACAGCAGAAAGTTGGAAGCAAGTATTCTCTATGGAAAATGGGCGACTGTTTTTGAAGGAGTAGGTGTGGCAACAACGGCGGCACAGACTGTGTCAAGTATCGTGAAAGAGCAACGGGAATCCAAAGCTCAGGCAGCAACAGTCTATGCAGCAATTGAGGATAAACACAAGCAAGTGGAAGCAGAGATTAACCATGCAAGACGTGAACTAGAGTTATCGTACCAAAAAGCAGAGAGGGAGATGAATCGTCAAAGTAAAGCAGATGATCAACAATATCAGCTGGAATTGAAAAAACACGAAACTAAACTTTTGGAATTACAGAGGCAATATGATGCCGCAGATAAGACACAGAACAATAGTCATGAGGCTGATATGGAAAGAATCCGCCGTGAAGATGAACGGGAAAGAGAAAGAATTGCCATCGAACGTTTGAAAGTTGAAAAAGAAGCTGATAAAATTGATGCTGAGATTCGACAAATGGATGCAGCGAATGAAATCAATAAGACACAAATACAAGCATTGATTAATTGTATGAATCAAATGTTGGAATTCTTTATGACAATGATAACATGGGAGATGACACCAGATAATCTGGTTAGAATTCAGCAACAACAAACTGCATTATTACAATTCATTCCAAAATTACAGGTGCTTCCAATGATTATAGGGGGATAAGATGGATCCGTTTACGCTTGCAGTATTGTGTGTTGGTATTTCACTTTCAGCGAGAATTGTCACATTTATCACGGGTGAAATTACTGAAAATGAAAAGCGGAAGTGTCAAGAGCTAAAAGACAAGGTTAATAGTTTACAGGGGAGATTCAAAGAAATATCCCAATCTTTTCAAAGTGATGCAGATGCATTGAATAAAGAACATGCAGCTCAGATGACAGAAGCAAGAAAGCGATTTCAGGCTGAATTAGAAAAACAAGAGCAAATTTATCAAGATCAGCATGAGTATCGAAAAAACTATCGGAAGCAGCGGCAGCAGGATGCTGACAGGTTGATTAAAGCAGAAGCAGGTCATTTGAAGCAAAGTGCTTTAGCTCAGCAGGAATCACTGATTCAACAAATGGTTTCTATGTTGAAAGAACGATCTGATGAAAGAATTAAAGAAAATGATGAACTGATACATGACCTGAAGGATACCATTTCAAAGCTGAAAGGTTATAAAAAAGAACAATGCACAGAAATGCGTAAAAATGCATTCAAACTTTTAGAGCAGGAGCTACGCACCGGATTATCTAAGGCAAAAGCGTATAAGGGGTATCTGAAAGGATATCAGCATGTGCTGGAGCGGCTTTGCCAACAACAAAGTGATGAATTGGTTTTTTCTTTTCAGCTGCCACAACATTATCCGTATTTTGGTGCGATTATTCAGCTTTCCGATGCAGAATTACAGCAGATTCATCAGAACAACGGCTGGTGTTATTTGTACTTTCACGGCTTGATTCGCCGTAGTATCTATGTGAAAAACCAGATTCGCAGCCAAATAGGGCAAAGTTTTTTTGTTGAAGATTTTGATGATTATCTTTGCAATGGGGAAGCGGTGAAGGCATTCGGCGTTTCGGCAGATAAGGCAGCATATTTTCTTTGCAAACGCAGTGGATGTTTTACCGGATTGCCTGCAGTTGTAACGGGGTATGACCGATTGACAAAAGATGTGTTCTTGAGGTGTGGAGAGAGTATGAAGCTTCGCATGAGGCAGCAAAATCTGTTAAATTCTGCACATTATCCTGCCATTCGTAGTGAAATAGTAGTTTATCCGTTGGAAGAATACTTTCACCGTAACGAAGGAATGCGTTATTATGTAACGCAGCGTTTTGAAGATACCGAGATTTCACTGACATTTCATGAGATTCCTGTAATGATACCGCAAGACAAGTTAATTATGTTTTGTGAATTCTTTCGTGATTATAATATTGATAAAGAATATGATGATGCAAAAATTGACCCTGACGATGAAAATAATTTTGAAAACAATCGAGTCAAGATTCAGTTTCAGGATGCGTTTTTAATACGTGCAGTTATCCAAAGGCATTCTTCCGGAACAATGTATTTCAAATTTGAGGATTTCCCAGATCCTTCAGAGGGTATTCATGCGGAAAATATTTTTGTTTCGTTTCATGCTGTTATCAAAATGTATGATCAAGAGGAACTGAATGATTTGCTTGAACATACGGAAAGTTTGGCAGTTCGAGATGAGATGACGCATTTGGTGATGACTGTTTTTCGAGAATTTCAGCGGCAAAAGGAACTAAAAGCGGCTGATGGTGGTAGCCGATATTTTCAGGCATGGGAACAATTGACCAGTCAGTTAAAGGAGTTCCTGACAGCTGGTAATTCTGTTATGTGTATGGTTAAATCATTTCCATATGTATTAAAAACACGAACAGGAGATATCTTGTTCCGCTATCCGATTGTTAACTGCGATGACCTAAGAAAATACTATGAAAGGCAATGCTTATTAAATAAGAGCAACTGTTCACTATATTTTTTCATGCAATGGAATGCACATCGGTTAAATATTACAATACATCCTGATTTTGAATCGGTGACGGTTGTGCTTCCAAAAATATATATCGAACAAGATGATGCAGAAATGGAACTTCGGCAGTTAACTGAAATTCTAATTTATAAATTAGAATTATGTGTACCGGAACAGCGTCAGTTAACTTCACTTTATCTGTTCAAAACTGGACGGATGGCAAATGGAGAACTGCATTTGTTTGCACTAAATGCTGCTTCAATACATTCAGAACAATCGGAGCAGACAGAGATCAACAAAATTATACTGAAAAACAATAGCCTTAAAGCAGATGCATCACAGTATAGTGCATTAACTGGAGCTTTGCGTGAAAAAAATTGGTTTATGATTCAAGGACCACCTGGAACTGGGAAAACGACTGTAATTCGTGAACTAATTTGGCAAACACTGCAAATAGAACCACGTGCTAAGATACTGGTTGTATCGCAAGCGAATGTTGCTGTGGATAATGTTTTGCGAGGGCTTCTGAAAGCAGGATGTCCAAATTCAATGATTTTACGCTGTGGCTGGAACGGGAAAATTGCTGAAGATATTCGACCTGTAAGCTATGAAACCAAACTTCAGAGCTACCTTGATCAGGTTGGGCAGAAATCTTCTGACGGTGATTTGACAGCAATGACATGGTTGGATATTCTGGGGCATTCCTCTCAGAAAAATGCAGATTTGGGTAATCTGTTAATGTTATCGCATCAGATTATTGGTGCAACATGCGTAGGATTAGCACAGAAGAATATCGGTTTGGAGAATGCTACTTTTGATCTTGTGATCGTTGATGAAGCTGGAAAGGCATTGATGCCAGAAGTTTTGATTCCTATGAACAAAGCTAAGAAACTGATACTGATTGGTGATCATAAGCAACTTCCACCAGTGATTCATCCAGCACTTTACGATCCGGAACTGATTGAACTGGATGATAGAAATTATTTTAAGAAAGAAGTGTTTGATACCAGCTTTTTTGAGCGTGAATTCCTTAGCTGTCCAGAAAGCAACAAGACCATCTTGACTACGCAATATCGTATGCCTACGATGATTGGTACAATGATTAGTTCGTTATTTTATAATGGTCAAATCAAAAATGGAAGTGGAACTGAAAAAAAGATGCCCTTGTATTTTGATACATCTATAAGTCTGATTGATATGAGTGAAATTTCTGCATATCGCGAAGATGAAAATGGCTCTCCGACGAATGATTTTGAGGCAAGGTATGTTCTTTTTCTTGTTCAAGAAATCAGAAAAAAGAACCCAAATATTCGGATTGCAGTCATTATGCCATATAAAGGTCAAAAGCGTAGAGTGATCAATTTGTTTGCAGAGGAGATGCGGGATTATGTGACGAATCAGATTGCAATAGATACAGTTGATTCTTTTCAGGGTGATGAAGCAGAGATTGTGATTTACTGCACAACGAGAGCGAGAAGAAAAACACGTTTCTTCTCTGATTATCGTAGATTGAATGTCGCTTTTTCACGTGCCAAGAATGAATTAATCATTTTGGCATCTGCAAAGTATCTGGAACAATATGCTCCTGATGAGCCGATTCACAGAGTCCTAGAATATTTACGCAATAAAAAATGTATCCGAAAGCCGGTTAAAATCCGGCTGAAAATGAAAAAAGATTCTGCTTTGCATACTGTTCCAATAGAGTCAGTTTTTGCGAAAGAAATCTGTTCACAGGAATCCATTGAAAATGAAATTACATATTATCAGGACAAAGGAAAATTTTCTTACATACCGACTGCCACGATGTCAGATGGGAAATATCTAATTCTGGAAGGAAGTTCAATTTACTATGCTTCCTATTCAATGGGACTTGATAACTTGACAGTGAAAGTGAGATCAGTGAATTGATTCAAGGAGACTCTTTTGTGGCATTTTTCTAATCCGTCCGAAATTGCAAATCGAACAGCAATGTGATTCTGAGTGGATTTCTTGTATCATATTTCACAGAAGCAGATTTGAAATTCCTGAAACAAAAAATCACAGCATTGCCCATTCTTTTCAGAACGAGATATCAAGATTCAACTGGGAAAACACGATAAGTTTGCACCAGCAATCGGTGCTACATTGCCATTTGTAAAAAGAATCATCAAGGAAATTTGAACAGCAGCGGAGAAGAATTGAATATAGATGGATGAGCGGAATGCGATGTTCTATTTAACGTATAATTACATGAAATCTAACCAGAGGAAAAAAGAAAGGTTCGACTAATACTGTATTACTGTTAAGTGGTTATAGATAGAAAGCCTAAGTGATGGGAAATCCGGAGCTTTTTTGTGCATGAAAAAATTGTTTTTTCCACCTTGTTGTGGTATAATAAAAAGAAATTGAAGTTACAGCAAGGAGAGAACGAGATGGGCATTTACTTGAATCCAGAAAATGTTGATTTTCAAGAGGTGTTGAACTCTAAGATTTATATAGATAAGTCAGAGTTGATTCAGTATACAAACAGCGTTTTACGAACGACACAAAAATATATTTGCGTTAGCCGTCCACGACGATTCGGGAAGTCCATGGCAGCCAATATGCTGACCGCTTACTACAGCCGTGGCTGCGATTCCAGAGGATTGTTTCAAGGACTGAAAATTGCAACACATCCTGATTTTGAAAAGTACCTGAACCAGTACAATGTCATTCACTTAAATATGCGAGATTACTTGACAGAATCGGAAAATATGAAGCAACTGATTCAATTTGTAGAGGATGACTTGTTGGATGAGCTGCAGCAAGAATTTTCAGACCTTAGGATGCCACGGCGAAAAACGCTGGTCAAAGTACTGGAACAGGCATTTGCACAATACAAAATTCCGTTTGTCTTTATCATTGATGAATGGGATTGCATTTTTCGAGTACATAAAAGTGATGCTGTATCGCAGAAAGAGTATTTGGACTTTCTGCGGAATTTGTTAAAGGACAAAAGCTATATTGCCCTTGCCTATATGACTGGCATTCTGCCTATCAAGAAATATGGGGAACACTCTGCCATCAATGTTTTTTACGAGTATTCCATGATCGATGCCTCCCCGATTGAAGAATTTACGGGCTTTACAGAACAAGAAGTTCGGCAGCTTTGCGAGCAATACGAAATGCCATTTTCTGAAACAAAGAAATGGTATGATGGATACTGTGTGGACGGCGTTTCGATTTACAATCCAAAGTCTGTTGTAGAAGCCATGCTGCGTGGAAAATTTAGCAATTACTGGACGCAAACAGAAACCTATGAGGCTTTGAAAATCTATATTCAATCCAATGAATTTGGGGTACAAGATGTCATTTTGAAGCTGCTTGCAGGAGAAAAAGAAAAAATTGATACGACTACTTTTAGCAATGATATGGTTACGTTTGCAACAAAAGATGACGTTCTGACACTGTTGGTGCATTTGGGCTATTTAACTTATAATGCAGAAACAAAAGAGATTTGGATTCCAAACGATGAAGTGATGGAACAGTTTATCAGTACCGTAAAAGTGATGGGGTGGGGAAGTGTTGTAACAGCTTTGGAAACCTCTGAAAAGTTATTACAAGCCACACTTTCCGGTGATGAAGAAACAGTTGCAGAACTAATCGAACAGGCACATCAAGCAAATGCATCGATTTTGAAATACAACGATGAAAACGCATTGTCCTGTGTGATTTCGCTTGCATACTACTCCGCTCAGAAAAACTACACCTTGCATCGAGAAATGCCAGCTGGAAAAGGTTTCGCAGATATTGTGTTTGAACCGAACCGGAATTGTGATCTGCCAGCCATGATTGTTGAATTGAAGTGGGGACATTTGGCAGAAGAGGCAGTGGAACAAATCAAGCGAAAAGATTATCTGGATTGCTTGCAGAATTACCACGGTGAAGTTCTTTTGGTTGGCGTGAATTATGATAAGGAGAAGCATCACACTTGTAAGATGGAACGGGTGAAGAGATAATATTTTTATGATTAGGATTCCAAGCACAGTCTGAAACATATTGACAAATTTGAATCTTCATGTTATAATAAAAGAAAAATATAAACATTTTTGCTTTTTAATCAGATTTTATCGAAAAACATATATGACTATTATTGAAATGAGGTGTATCAATATGAAAAAATGGGCATTTTTAGCAGCCATGCTGTTTCTCACAGGTTCTCTTTCCATACCGTTTCCTGCAAGTGCAGCGGATGTGCCTGTAGATACAGAAGTAGCTACAACTTTGACCGACATTCAGGAAACGACAGAAACGACAACTTCACCAACAATTACAGAGCCGATAGAAACTCCCAGTACAACAGAGGTTATAGCATCTGATTTTTCCGTTGAACCCTCTGCATGCAACCTGACAGTCGGCGAAAGCTGTAATCTGAATGTCAAGTTTGATAAAGAGGGATATGATACGAAACGTATCGAATACCAGTCCGCAGATGAAAGCATTGCGACCGTATCCGAATATGGTTTGGTGACAGCGATTTCTGCAGGGGAAACCTGTATCAGTATTTCCGTATTCGATGAAGCGGACAACCCTGTCAAAACGATTCCGATTCCTGTAATGATTGCACCTGATGATACACTCTCGTCGGAACAGCAAGAACAACTATCAGCACTCAAAGAGAAAGGCAGTCATCTGTTCGGGGAATTTATTCGGGAAGAAAAAATAATTCTCGGGGAGCTCCCACCCGATACAGCAAGACTTTGTTTCGATGATGTGCAAGAGATTCTGGAAAATAACACCGACTTTCAGAATATTTACGAGAGCCTGCTTTCCATCGCAAAATATCCAGACTTTGTAGGCGGTAGTGGAGTAACATTAGTTGAATTTTGGTTGGACGACTACGGCACAGAAAAAATCCTTTTGATTTTGGAGCAAGAAGATGTTATTTCTGTAAAATGCAATGCAGATGGAAACATCTCCGACTGGAAACCGCTCTATTCTGAAGAGAAAGCAGAAACAACCGCAACCACAGAAACAACCGCAACAACTGCAACCACAGAAACAACCACGACAACAGCTACAGTAACCAGTGATGCACTTTCAGAAGAACAGGCGAAGGCTTTAGCGGAACTTGCCGAAAAAGAACATGGGGCATTCGGGGAATTTGAACGGGAAAGGGCTTCTATTTTAAACAAAATACCAGAAGATGCCTCCCGAATGACGTTGGAGGAAGCCAAGGAATTTGTAAACAGTTCGGATTCGTTTAAGGAAATTTACGATAAATTATCCGCCTCGCAGCCTTATCCGGACTTTATTGGCGGAAGTGGCGTTACAAAGGTTGAATACTGGTTTGATGACAAGGGAAAGGAAAAAATCTTACTCATTCTTGAGCAGGAAGATGTGATTTATGTAGATTGCACGAAGCAGGGCGATGTTTCGAAATGGGAAAGACTCTATCCTGTTTCAGACGTGGAAGATTCTAATATTAAAGATTCTAATTTAGCTGGAACATACAAAATCTATAATGGCATAGAGAACACTGTTACAACCGAATCCACTACAACCAATTATAAAAACATCACGCAGGAAGATTTCAAGGATTGGGCAAGGAAGGACTATGCAACCAAAACAGGCAATACTCCTGCAAAGGCTGCACTCCTTGAAACAGCAGATGGGAACTATGCAATCACACTGACAGATGAAGATGGGAAAGTTCTTGATGTTTATACCGTGAATCCAAAAACTGCAACCGGAACGAACATGGCAAATGAAGTAGTTTCTCTTCCGCAGACTGGCTACTCTGACATTTACAAAGTGTTTGTGGGACTTGCCACGCTTATGACCGTTGGTGGTGCAACTATTATCGTAAAAACAAGGAAAAAAGACGGATGAAGTAATCCGTAAAATAACAGAAAAAGCCGTTTTCCGAAATGATCAATTTTGGAGAACGGCTTTTTCCGACAGGCAATCGCAACTTTCCCGATACCAAAAAGGAGGAAAAAGCACCATGTTGAACATCATTGGCGGATTGGATCAGTACACAGAAGGAGATTTAATCATCAATGGGCGTTCTACCAAGGACTTCAAAGACCGAGATTGGGACACCTACCGCAATCATTCCATTGGGTTTGTATTCCAAAGCTATAACTTAATTCCTCATCAAATGGTTCTGCAAAATGTAGAACTGGCATTGACATTATCGGGCGTATCCAAAGCAGATCGTCGAAAACGTGCGAAAAAAGCACTCGAAGATGTAGGATTGGGCAATCAGCTTTCCAAGAAACCAAGTGAAATGTCTGGCGGACAAATGCAGCGTGTAGCAATCGCACGGGCATTGGTCAATAATCCAGATATTATTTTAGCGGATGAACCGACTGGTGCATTTGGATACAGAAACCAGCATTCAAGTCATGGAAATTCTCAAGGAAATCTCCAAAGACCGCTTAATTATCATGGTTACACACAATCCGGAATTGGCGGAACAGTATTCCTCCCGTATTATTCGTGTACTGGATGGCAAACTGACAGACGATTCCAGACCGATGACTGAAGAAGAATACCAGCAGGAATTACAAGCAGATAAAGCTGAAAATGAAAACGGAAAGAAGCTGAAAAAACCTTCGATGTCTTTTGGCATTTCATTTTCGTTGTCCCTGAAAAATCTGTTCACCAAAAAGGGAAGAACCATGCTGACCTCTTTTGCAGGAAGCATTGGTATTATTGGAATTGCATTGGTACTCTCCATCTCACAGGGCTTCAATACTTATATTAATGTGATTCAAGAAGAAACATTGTCCTCTTATCCGCTGACAATTCAGAAAACGAACACAGACCTCAGTGTCTTGATGCAAACTTTTATGGGCTCTGCAACTTCGGACAGTACACATGACAAAGATGCAGTATATAAGAAGTCGGCAATTTGGATGCTTTAAACAACATGGAAACATCTGAAAATGATTTGAAGAGTTTCAAGTCCTATATTGAATCCGAACGAAAAGACAGTGACAGCGATTTATATAAGGCAATCAATGGTGTTCAATACGCTTACGATTTGGATTTGCTCATTTATACCAAAAATGTAGATGGGACGATTATTCATTCAGACACCGAAGAATTGATGCAAGAAATGGTATTGGAACATATGGGAATTGATATGCAGGCAATGACCAATGCCAGCAATTCTATGTTTGGAGAACAAGCAACTGCCATGATGGGCATGGGCGGTTCTTCTATGAACTTGTGGCAGGAACTGCTTCCCGGAGAAAATGGAAACCCCGTCAATGACCTGTTGAAAAAGCAATATGATGTGGTCTATGGTTCATGGCCGAATAGCTATGATGAAATTATGTTGGTGTTAGATGAAAACAATGAACTGGATGTGTATGCACTCGGCTTAGAACCGAAAGAAGATGTGGATAACATCATGGAAGCGGCAGTCAATGGCAAGGAGCTGCAAAAGGACAACAAGAACTGGTCATATGCTGACATCTACGACATGGATTTCCGCACGGTCTTGAATGCAGATTGTTATCGCTATGATGAAAATACAGGACTTTATACCGATTTGCGAGATACGGATGCTGGATTACAGTACCTCTATGACAATGGATTAAAATTAAAAGTTACGGGTATTATTTGACCAAATGAAGATGCCATTGCAGATTATAACAAAGACAAAGATGAGATGTCGCAGATTCAGTAT
>ERZ773165.1807-NODE-1807-length-11943-cov-3.515310_pt1 | contig 11943 bp, 6 predicted proteins | sample MGYA00581003_ERZ773165 | MGnify/ENA primary metagenome ERZ773165 (study PRJEB29015, sample SAMEA2737817) | human gut metagenome | biome: human gut; feature: human-associated habitat; material: faeces | place: China | collected 2012 ... | reverse complement strand
GAGGGAATATACTGCACCAGCGGCACCATTGCGTTGCGGAAGATGTGGCGCAGGGCGATGTTGTTTTCACTCACGCCCTTGGCACGGGCAAGGCGGACATAGTCCTTGTTGCTCTCGTCCACCATGTACCGGCGCAGCCACATGGCGTAGAACGCCACGTTGCCCAGACTCATGGAGCAGACGGGCAGCACCCAGTATTTCCAGTTGGAAGCGTCGAAGAGCAGGCCCACGTTCAGCGCGGTGGTGCCGTACATCTGGATATACAGATAATACACTGCCGCAGGCACAGCCTGGATGAGGACGATGATGGCCGTGCCGATCTTATCGGGCCAGCGGCTCTTGAAGCGGCCCATGAACAGGCCCATCGGGATGCCGATGACAAGGCTCAGCAGCATGGCGTACACGCCCATCTGGATGGAGATGGGCAGCTTCTTAGCGAGGATGCTGGTGACGGAGGCGTTGACCTTATAGATGTGGCTCACGCCGAGGTCGCCGTGGAGCATATTGACCCAGAAGCGGCCGATCTGCACCGGCAGCGGGTCCAGCAGGCCCATGGACTGTAAGCCGGCCTGTATCTGGGCCTCGGTCATTTTTTCGTAGTTAGCAAAATAGCCTTCCACCGGCATCAGCCGCAAAAGGCAGAAAACGAGCGTGACGATAATAAACAGGGTCAGTATCGAGCGCCCGATGCGTTTCGCCAGATATTTGAGCATATCTGTGCGCACCCCTCTCTTTTATAAAATAAATGTCGGATAGGAATAGAATACAACAAAAAAACACTTTTGGAAAGTGATTTGGCAAAGTTCGTTACAAAAATTCATGTAAGAGGCTTCAGAAACGAAAAGCTCTCCGCTTTCCCGTGGGAAAACAGAGAGCTTTGGAGCAGACAGACTCAAAAAGTCTTAGCGGGCGTCGCGGTTGGCCTCGTACTCGCTCATGGAGATGTAGTGGTCGAGGACATGGATGCCCTTCAGACGCTTGTTGGAGAAGCCGGTGGAAGCGTACTGGCCCTCCCAGTAGTTCAGGCGGGTCGCCAGATAGGCGGGCACGCTCATGCCGCGCGGAATGACCAGTGCGTTGGTGATGAGCAGAGCCTCGGCATCGGCAAAGGCCTTGTAGCGGGCATCGATGTCATCGGTGATCTGCTTTGCGGCCTCGATGGCGTTCATGTAGGCCATAACAGCATCTGCAGTCTCGCCGGTGATGAAGCCGTCCTCCACGCCGGTGCGCAGGTAAGCATAGCGCATTCCACGGGAATCCTTAGCCTGATAGAACGGGTCGGTCTCGGTCTCGGGGTCGGAGTAGTCAGCGCCCCAGTTGCACTGCAGGAAAGCGAACTTGCCGTTGCGGCGGACGCTGGACAGGAAGCTGTCGGAGGGGCCGGCAGTGATGATGATGTCGATGAAATCGAAACCGTCGTTCAGCACACTCTCGAGCTGCTGCTTGAACACCTGGCACTGCTTGTCCCAGTCGGTGGAAGAGGGATTGTAGGGCATCTGCACCTTGATGGGGAAGGTCACACCAGCAGCGGTCAGCTCCGGGATGGCAGCGTCGCGGTACTCCTTGGCCTTCGCCTCGTCGAAGAACTCGGTGATGTTGGCCAGGTCGCCGCACTTGAGATAGTCCACGCCGTCAGCGTTGGCACAGAAGCTGGGGGGCGTGATGGTGTTCAGCTTGTAGTTGTCGTAGCCCTCGGGTGCCTTGACGGCCAGCGTGACAGAGTTGTTGATGCCGTAGAGGAAGGACTTGCGGAAGTTGGTGTTGTTGATGGCCTTGGCCCAGTTTTCCGGCTCATACTCAGCGTCCATGCCCTCCACGCTCCAGTTGGAGAACTCGTGGGAGAAGGGCATGAAGTTGAACATATAGAAGTAGGTGTAGTTGGTGTTGGGGCGGTCCATGGACACCATGTCCTTGGTGGTGTCGTCGGACAGCCAGCTGTCGAGGATGTCGGAGCCGATGGTGGCCTCGTCGATCTCGCCGCGCTTGATCATCTCGGGGCCGTTGACGCTGGACTCGGCGTTGTAGATGCGGCTGATGGTGTCGATGAAGACGTTGTCAGCGTCGTAGTTCTCGGGGTTCTTCTTCATGACCCAGGTCTCCAGAGACTCGTAGGCGGCCAGATAGAAGGCACCGCAGCTGTAGGTGGTCTCTGCGCTGGTAGCGAACTGGTCGCCGGTCTCTTCCAGCAGCGGGCCGTAAGCGGGCTCGTAGGGCAGATAGCACAGCAGGCTCAGGAAGCCCGGGAAGTCGTAGGTCAGGGTGTAGGTCAGGGTGTGGTCATCCACAGCGGTGACACCCACGGCGTCGAAGTCCACCGGTGCGTAGGTGGCGGGGTCAGAGTCGGGGGCAGTCACGGTGACGACGCCGCTGCCGTCCACGGTGTAGGTGGTGCCGTCATCGTCCACGACGCCGGTGTTGGCGTTGTTCAGATAGACGTGGTAGTTGTAGTAGTCGTCAGCGCCTGCGATGTAAGCGGTGACGAGGCCCACGTTGGAGGCGGCGTAGTCCGGGGTCAGGACGTACTTCAGAGCGTCCACGAAGTCCTGTGCGGTGACGGGGGCCACGACCTCGCCGTTGCAGTCCACCCAGTTCTCCTCACGCAGATGGAACGTCCAGGTCAGGGTGTCGACATCCCAGTCCCAGCTGGTGGCCAGGCCTTCGCGCATGACGCCCTTGTTGTCGTACTCGACCAGCGTATCCACGCAGTTTGCGCCCACGACCATCTCAAGGTCGGTGCCGGTGGTCAGGTAGTTCAGGGTGGCGGGCTGGCTGTCGTACAGGATGGTGTAGCTGGAGCCGGAACCGGAAGAGGCTGCGCCGGAAGCGCTGCCGGAGGAAGAGCCGCCGCAGCCAGTCAGCAGGCCGGCTGCGCAGGCACCGGCGGCTGCCAGGCCGCTGGCCTTCAGGAACTGACGGCGGGAGATGGAAGTGTTCATCATAAATTCCCTCTTTTCTTGTTTCTGCTGTACAAAAGACAGCATCACGTTGTGCGGTGTCCGCTGTTTCCCGGCAACGGACAAATGGACCGTTTTTTATGAAAAAAGAGCAACGGAAATCCATCCGTTACTCCTTTGTAACAGTCCCGGCCACCAAACAGTGTGGTCATGACTGAGTATAGCATTGATTTGCGGCCGCGTCAATCCTTTTCGGGTGCAGATGCTGTTTCTGCAACAGAAACAGCTGTTGCCGCCGCAGCGGCAGGTGCGGCAGAGACGGGAACCGCTGCCGTTTCGGCTGCGGCGGCACCGGAAGCATTTGCGGCATTTTCAGCGGCCAGCTCTGCGGCAGCGGCCTTTGCGGCCTCCTCCGCTGCCTTGCGGGCCTCGCGCTCAGCGATCCGCTCCTTGGCGCGGGCTGCGGCCTCCTCCTGACGCTGCTTGGTGCGGCGCTTGATGCGGCAGACCGAGCAGATGCCCTCGGAGCTGTTCGGCGCGATGGGCTTGCCGCAGTCGGCACAGAGGGTCTTGCTGCATTTGTAGACGCTCACCGGGCCGAGGGTGGTGAGCTGGCGCAGCTTCATGCCGTCGATGCCGCTGTTGGAGCAGGCCGCGACGCAGACGCCGCACTCACTGCACTTCCAGGGTGTGACGACCACGCGGGTCTGGCCGTCGGGCAGGTCTTCCAGCTTGAGCGCGCCGGAGCGGCAGGCTTTTTCGCACTTGCCGCAGCCGAAGCACTTCTGGGTGAAGTTCGGCAGATACCAGCCGTAGCGCAGCGGCGTCTCGGAAGCAGCCTTGAGCTGCTTTGTCCGCTGGTGGAGCATGAGGCGGAAGTCGGCGGCACTGTCCTCCTCGCTGCGCAGACCGGGCAGCATCTGCAGCAGCTTCTTGGTGCCGGCGCGGGAGCCCTCGGTCATGTGGGAGAACATCTCCCGGCGGCTCAGCTCCTGTACATGGTAGGGCGCTTCGTCCTGCTCATAAGCCAGCGTGACCCGGCTCTCGAAGAGCTGGGGGCCGAGGAACTCCACCAGACGGGTCAGCTCCTTTCGGAGCTGGGCGGCGCAGACGTCGTTCTCGCACTCACCGCAGGGAGTCAGGTCGAGGACCAGCTTCTTGTTCAGAGCCAGATAGGCCAGCGCTTCCCACGAGAAGGAGGCGATGCAGGTGCGGACGGCGGTGTTCTTGCGGGTGCTCTTCTCGCAGCCCAGCCAGAGGGTGTCGTTGTCGGTATCCGCCAGCGAGGTGTCCCGCTGTACCTGCTCCGGCGAAGGGACGATGCAGCCCGAGCGGCAGGCAGATACGCAGAGGCCGCAGTCGGTGCAGGGGTCCCAGTCTTTAACGAGGTTGGGGCGGGTGAAGATGGCATCGCCGTAGGGGCAGATGTCCTTGCAGGCCGTGCAGGGGGTGCGGTGGGGGTGGAGATTCCAGCACTGACGGCGGATGACCTCGGGGTGGGAGGTCTTCATCAGGGCGTCCATTGCATAACGGGTAAACAGACCCATAGCGGTATCACTCCTTTTCGGGGGCATCGGTCACGGTAGTGACCTGTGCGTTGTCCAGCAGGAAGCGCTGCACTTTCTTTGCGGCCAGCGCGGCGGCGATGGTATCCTCGGGCAGGGCTTTCCGGATCTCAGCCTCGGGGGTGTCCTGCAGCTGGGACAGGCGGCGGTACTCGGCGTTGACTTCCTCGGGGTGGACGACGATGTTCTCTGCCTCGGCGATGGCACGGGCTGCCAGCACGAAGCGGATACGGCTCTCGGCCTGTGCGCGGTAGTCCTTCTCGAGGGCTTCCGGAGTGGTGCGGCTGTTCTTGCAGTGCTGCTCGAGGGTGATGCCGCTGCGGGAGAGGCGCTCTTTCAGCAGCTTCATTTCGTTCTGGGCGGTGCGGTCGAGAATTTCGGCGGGCAGGTCCACGGTCATGTTGGCACCGGCCATGTCCAGCAGCTGCTTTCCGGCGGCGCGGTCAGCCCCTTCTTCGTGGATCTTCTGCTTTTTGGCGCGAAGGTCAGCCTTCAGCGCATCGAGGGAGTCGAAGCCCAGACTCTTGGCGAAAGCCTCATCCGGTGCGGGCGTGACTTTCTCGGCCAGAGAGCGGAGTTCGATCTCGAACTGTGCGGTCTTGCCGGACAGCTCCGGCAGACGGAAGTCCTGCGGGTAAGTAAAGTCGAAGCGGAACACCTCGCCGGCACGGTGGCCGTAGATGGCCTGCTCGGCAGCGGGCATCAGCTTGCCGTCGCCCAGCACGACCATGACCTTCTCCATCCGGCTGTCGGGGATCTCCTTGCCGTCCATGTAGCCGGCAAAGTCCAGCAGGGCGCGGAAGCCGCGCTTGGCAGGTTCGGTGGTGGGGTGGTAGACCGCGTGCATCCGGGTCTGGTGGACAAGCTCGATGTCCACAGTCTTGTCGGTGACAGGGCGGACGTGACGGGTGACAGCCAGGCCCTTGTACTGGCCCAGCTTCACTTCAGGCGTGTTCTTCTTATCCATAGTGGCGTACTCCTTATGACGTAAGCAGGCCGGCGGGCGGCGCTGCAGGTTTTATAGCAATAAATCAAATTATACACGTTTTCGGCAGAAAGGGCAAGCTCACAGCCCGTGAGCGGTGAGCCAGGCTTCGGCCACCTGGGAGAACATTTCAGGGTACTGGGCGTCTTCCTCAGCGAAAGCGCTCAGATAATACTCCACTTCCTCCCGGGTGGGGGCAGCGGTGCGCTTCCAGATGGTAAAGGTGGTGCCATTGCCCATGTCAAAGCTTTTTTCAAAGGTGAAATACTGGTCCCGCACCGCCAGAAAACGGTCGTTCAGTTTGATGGACATCTCGCCGCTGCCGACGTAAGTCTGGGGGAAGGGCTCGCAGGTGATAACATATTTGGCCTCGAAGAACTGCATGGGGAAGTTGTGAGTGCCGGGGACTGAGAAGCCGAAGGCCAGCTTGTCGTTGATGGGGGTCTCGGGCAGGCGGCAGTTCTTGAAGTGGTCGGGGTTGTAGAGCATATCGTGGGGGATCATGTAGCACAGCTCCCCCTCATCGCAGTGGGTGTCGATCCAGTCGGCGATGGCCTGTATCTGGCCGATGTCCTTCCTATCGTAGATGAGCTTGTCCAGCGAGATGAAATACTGGGTGGCCGGAATTTGAATCGGGAAATGCTCGATGATGAAACCCGGCATGGCCAGCGTAGTCAGCGGCGAACACCGCACTGACATGGACAGAATCAGCACGAAGGCCCAGCAGCCCAGCTTGAGGTTCCGGCGGCGCGTGATGCTCTCGGCCAGCGCGGCGGCACCCAGCAGAAAGAGAATGAAGTATCCCGGCAGGAAGAGCAGGAACTGATGCGAGCCGGTGTTCTGCACTCGGGTGAAGAGCAGGATGCTCACCACCAGCTCACACCCGGCGAGACAGGGCAGGGAGGGCGCTCTGTGCTTCGCCGCAAAGGCGAGACCCAATACCATGAGGAGAATGTTGAACAGGCCCATCCGGCCGATGTGATAGAACGCCTCGAGGGCCAGACCGCCGCCGTTATAATAGGAGTAGCGGCCTGCGTAGTTGTAGGCGAGGATGTGGGACACCATCGGCCAGAGCAGGATGACCATCGCCACGACGGACGCAAGGCCGAAGAGGACGAGGTTTTTGACTCGAACAAGGGCGGCGCTTTTTTCGCCGCCCTTCGCCAACAGCACACAGCCCGCGATGAGCAGCAGCGCGTAAGCGAAGTAGTAGCCCACCACAAAGTAGAGGAACCACCGGCGGGCGAGGATGATGGCGGCAGTGGCCAGAAAGATGAGGCCGAACCGCACCGGCTCCAGCTTGTCGAATCGGAGATCCAGCGTCAGTAGAAGAATCGCAAACGCGAAGATGAGTCCGAACCAGTCCGGCTGGGCCAGCACCGCGCTCATCCGCAGGAAGGGATAAGCCGCCGTGAGCGTCATCCCGAAGAGGAAATAGTACGTCCGGTTCTTCACATTCAGAATCTGCCCGACCTTGACGACGAGGCCCGCCAGCAGCACCAGCAGGGTGGGCAGGATGCAGAACACCTGACTGAAGGAATAGGCGTCGCCGGTGTGGTCGGTGAGACAGAAGGGAAACTCGGTAAAGAGGGTGATGAAATTGGTGTAGTCGTCGGCCATGGAGCCGAAGATGTATGCGAGGCCCGCGCCTGCACTCTGGGCAAAGGCGGCTTCGGCGTCGTACTGCTTGAGCAGGTAGTTGGCGTAATCCCAGACGTATACAAAGCTCCGGCTCGATAATGTCCAGTAAAAATAGACGACAGCCACAGCCCAGATGCCGAAGACGACGGCTTTGTGGAAGAAGTCTAGCTCTGCGCCTGCCACACGGAGAACGCAGAGGGCCAGAACAAAGAGCCCCACGCTGGCCCAGAGACTGAGCAGCGGGAAAAAGAAGGCGCTGGCCGGTGCAAGCAGCCCCAGAAAAGCCAGCAGCACCGCACAGCCGCCCAGACCGACCCCCGCCCATTGCAGAGGCGAGAGCCGGCGAACAGCAGCAGATGGCATAGAAGGATGATTCCTTTCATTTAACTTCCGGAAAATGCAAAACACAACTTTCCATCTAACAGTATAACGGCTCCGTCAAGGCTTGTCCAGCCGCAGACCGCGCCAGAACGCAGAATATCCCGCTGCATTTTCAGCAGACGGGATATTCCAAAACAAATATTACTTTTTGGAGTTGTATGCAGCGGCATCCGCCTTGGCGTTCTGGGTGCGGGCTGCCTTGCGGCGTGCGGCAGCGGCCCGGCGGGCGCTGGCCTGTGCAGCCTCGGGACGGGGCGTTTCGGGGGTGAGCCGGAACATCCGGCTGCCCATGGCGGGCAGGTCCACGGTGAGGGTGTAGTCCCGGCCATAGACGCCGCCGTCCGAGGTGTGGAGGGTTTTGGGCTTCGACTTGTCCGCGCCGCCCCAGCAGGGGGCCTCAGTGTTCAGAAGTTCTTCGGCCCCGGCGGGGAAACTCAGGTAGAGCGGGAACTTTTTGTGGGCAGTGTTCTGGGTGTTCATGACGCAGAGGATGGTCTGTCCCGCACCCTTGCGCAGCCAGGCGTACACGCCCTCGTCCCGGCTCTCGCTGGCCACCCACTCGAAGCAGCGGGGGTCATACTCGCCCGCATAAAGGGCGGGCTGGGTGGCGTAAAGGCGGCTCAGAGCACCGAAATATTTCTGGAATGCGTCGTGGAAGGGGTACTTGAGCAGATCCCAGTCCAGCTCCCGCTTTTCGTCCCACTCCCGGAAATGCCCCAGCTCGTTGCCCATAAAGTTCAGCTTTTTGCCCGGGTGCGCATACATATAAAAATAGAGGGTGCGCAGCTGGGCGCATTTTTCTTCGTAGGTACCCCAGAGCTTGTCGATGATGGTCTTTTTGCCGTGGACGACCTCGTCGTGGCTCAGTGCCAGCAGGTAGAGCTCGTTGTAGAAATAGTGCATACTGAAAATGATCTTCCCGTATGCGTCGGGCCGCTGGCCGAAGGGGGTGGCGAAGTAGTCCAGCGTATCGTGCATCCAGCCCATGTCCCACTTGTAGTCGAAGCCGATGCCATCGTAGCGGGTGGGAGCCGTGACTTTGAGGAAGTTGGTGGAATCTTCGGCCATGTAAACGCCGGTGGGCCAGCGATCGTTCAGGCCGTGGTTGAGGTTCCGCAGGAAGGTGACGGCGCCCTCGTTGACGCCCCGGGCAGGGTCGCCCTGCCAATAGAGGGCGCGGGAGATGGCGTCCATCCGGATGCCGTCGCAGTGGTAGACCTCCATCCAGAGGGCGGCGGCGCTGTTCAGGAAGCTGCACACCTCCCGGCGGTAGTAGTTGAAGTTGCAGGTACCCCACTCGCTGTGGCCCACGTCGCTGTCGTATTCGTAGAGGTGGGTGCCGTCAAAGTTGGCCAGCGCGTCGGCGTTGGCCGCAAAGTGGACGGGGACAAAGTCCATGATGACGCCGATGCCCATCCGGTGGCAGGCGTTGACAAAGGAGGCAAACTGGGCCGGGGTACCGTACCGGCTGGTGACGGCGAAGTAGCCGGTGGTCTGGTAGCCCCAGCTGCCGTCGAAGGGGTGTTCTGCCAGCGGCAGAAGCTCTACATGGGTGAAGTGGTGTTCCAGCAGCCAGGGGATGAGCTCCCGGGCCAGCTCTTCGTAATCGTACCAGCCGTCCGAGCCGTCGGGCTGGGTGGAGTTGGGCTTATGCTTCCAGCTGCCGGCATGGAGTTCGTAGATGTTCATGGGCAGATTACGGCATTTATCCCGCCGCTCCATCCATGCGCTGTCGTCGAAGGAAAAGTCCAGTTTGGTCAGGCGGCTGGCGTTGGCGGGGCGGACTTCGGACGCGAAAGCGTAGGGGTCAGCCCGCATGACCACGCTGCCGTCGGCCCCGTGGATGCGGTATTTGTAGAGCTCCCCCTCGCACAGCCCGGAGACAAAGCCGCTCCACACGCCGGTGTCGGCTTTCTGGAGCGGGATGCCTGCGCCCCAGCCGTCAAAGCCGCCGCAGACCTCCACAGCCGTGGCACCGGGAGCCCAGACTGCGAAGCGCCAGCCCTCTTCGCCGTGGTCACCCTGCCAGGGGTGCGCGCCGAGGATGCGGTAGGCGTCGAAGCAGTCGCCGTTGAAGAAGGATTTGGGGATGGCGGGAAGATTCATACGAAAGACTCCTTTTATCGCAATTTTTACAGAACACGGACGATGGAATATGTAAAATGAGAAATATACAACACTTTTACCACACTTTTGTCGGAAAATGTGCTATACTGAATAGGACACAGATGCACTTTTGTCGGAAAAGTGCTCTGCTGTAACTTTTTGAAAACAGGAGCGGTACAGACAATGGCTTGGTATGACGATGCGGTATTCTATCACATCTATCCTCTGGGATTGTGCGGCTGCGCGCATGAAAATGACGGACAGCCTGTCCCCGGGGCTTTCAAAAAGCTGGATGCGTGGGCAGAACACGCGGCAAAGCTTGGCTGTACGGCAATCTATATCGGCCCGCTGTTCGAGAGCGGTTCCCACGGCTATGACACCATCGACTACCGTCTGGTAGACCGGCGTCTCGGCACCAACGAGGAGTTCAAGGAATTTGTCGCCGCCTGCCATGAGCGCGGCCAGAAGGTCATCGTGAACGGCGTGTTCAACCATGTGGGCCGCGATTTCTTCGCGTTCCAGGAGCTGAAGGAGCACCGCGAGAACGCCCGCTACCGCGACTGGTTCTGCGACGTGAATTTCTGGGGCAACAACGAGTACAACGACGGCTTCTCTTACGGCAACTGGGGCGGCTTCAACCTGCTGGTCAAGCTGAACCAGCGCAACCCCGAGGTGCAGAACTACCATTATGATACCATCCGCTTCTGGGTCGATGCATTCGACATTGACGGCATCCGGCTGGATGCAGCGGATGTGCTGGACTTCGATTTCATGAAGGGCCTGCGCCGCGTTGCCAACGAGGTGAAGCCCGAGTTCTGGCTGATGGGCGAGGTCATCCACGGCGATTACAGCCGCTGGGCCAACCCTGAAATGCTCCACTCTGTTACCAACTATGAGCTGCACAAGGGCCTGTGGAGCGGCCACAACGACCACAACTATTTTGAGATCGCACACACCATGCGCCGCCTGCAGGGGCTCTGCCGCGACACCCGGCTTTATACCTTCTCGGATAACCACGATGTGGAGCGCCTGCCCAATAAGCTGCGGAACAAGGCGCACATCCGGCACATTGCAATTCTAGTATACACGCTTTGGGGCATTCCGTCCATCTATTACGGCTCCGAATTTGGCATCGAGGGCAAAAAGGAGTGGGGCAGTGACTGGCCCCTGCGCCCCTGCCTGGAGCTGGACAAATTCCGGGATGACCTGACCACCAACCCCGTCACCAGTGTGTACGCCGCATTGGGCAGGCTGAAGGCCGAATACCCGGCCCTGAGCTGGGGCGAGGTGAAGGAGCTCCAGCTGACCACCCAGTGCTATGCCTTTGCCCGGGTGCTGGATGGAAAAGCCCTGGTGGCTGTATTCAATAACGGTGACAGCCCGGCGGAGATGGAGTTCCAGCTGCCGGTGGAAGCCAACGCTGCAACGGACCTGCTGGCCGATACCGTGGGTGCGGAGAATGTGATGACCAGCCTTGCATCTGGCCGGATGAAGGTCCAGCTGCCCTCCAATTACGCCACTGTCCTGCGTCTGGATTGACAGGACACCTGTCATGCACTATTATAATAGGGAAAAATGCTGACAGGGGGAAAAACAATGAACGCAGCACAGCGCCGGGAAAAGATCTTGCAACAGCTCCATGGGGCCAGCGCACCCATCAGTGCCAGTGCACTGGTCGCAAAGCTGGGGGTCAGCCGCCAGATCGTGGTGGGGGATGTAGCCCTTCTGCGGGCCGGCGGGGCCGAGATTGAGGCCACCCCGCGGGGGTATCAGTTCCACCCGACCCCCGGCGGCTACACCGGCATCCTGGCCTGTGTGCACAGGACTGCCGATGAGATGCGCACCGAGCTTTACACGGTGGTGGATCAGGGAGGCGTGGTGGTCGATGTGGCGGTGGAAAACCCGCTTTACGGCGAACTGCGGGGCAACCTGAATCTCGCCAGCCGATACGATGTGGACACCTTTATCACGCAGGCGGCCAATACCCCGGAGTGCCTGCTCAGCCGGATGACCGGCGGCGTGCACCTGCACACCCTCCGCTGCCCGGATGAAGAAACATTCCAGAGGATCGAAGCCGCATTGAGAGAGAAAGGGATTCTCTATTGATATTGTAAGAAAACTTGAACAAACTGTCTATCCCCGAAAAACGAAAAGCGTTGGATATCCAACGAAACAATGAAAGTGGTGGATTATTTTGGACATCCGCATTGAAAAGACTGACCGCGCCATCGAAAAGGCATTCATGGAGCTGCGTGCCCGCCAGCCGCTGGAGAAGATCAGGATCAAAGACCTGTGCACACTGGCCAAGGTGAACAAATCCACCTTTTATGCCCACTATGAGGATATCTATGAGCTGTCCGGCCGGTTGGAG
>ERZ773165.1785-NODE-1785-length-12063-cov-6.917139_pt1 | contig 12063 bp, 8 predicted proteins | sample MGYA00581003_ERZ773165 | MGnify/ENA primary metagenome ERZ773165 (study PRJEB29015, sample SAMEA2737817) | human gut metagenome | biome: human gut; feature: human-associated habitat; material: faeces | place: China | collected 2012 ... | reverse complement strand
CTGTGCCGATTAAATCGGACCAGTGTCCTACAAAGGGACTTTTTCAGTGCCCTCGGGATGAGACGGCTCTTTTTTTTCTTGTTTTGTGGCATAGTGTTTTCATTTGTAAACTGAAATTTGTAACTTCGCACACAAACTTTCAGAATATTAATCATAAACTAAGCAAAATAATGGAAGACGAAAGACAAAAGCAGGAAGCAGGTATTCCTGAAAACGCTTTCCGCGAGCTGAAGCCGGGCGAGGAGTATATTCCCGTGATGCGCCCCGACCGTCAGTATCCGGAAGTGACTCCCTACTCTGTGATAATGGGTCTTGTGATGGCGATTATCTTCAGTGCCGCGGCGGCATATCTCGGACTGAAAGTGGGGCAGGTGTTTGAGGCGGCAATTCCTATTGCAATCATCGCAGTCGGAGTGTCGGGCGCGTTGAAGAAGAAAAACGCCCTCGGACAGAACGTGATAATCCAATCTATCGGCGCCTCGTCGGGAATTGTGGTGGCAGGAGCCATCTTCACCCTCCCGGCGCTCTACATCCTTCAAGCCAAGTATGGCGACGCCATTACGGTAAGTTTCATTGAGATATTCCTCAGTTCGATGCTTGGCGGCGTGCTCGGCGTGTTGATGTTTATCCCGTTCCGCAAATATTTCGTTTCCGACATGCATGGCAAGTTCCCGTTCCCGGAAGCCACAGCCACCACACAGGTGCTTATCTCCGGCGAGAAGTCGGGCAGCCAGGTGAAGCCGCTTATCATTGCGGGCGCTGTCGGCGGTATCTACGACTTCCTTCTCTCCACATTCGGATGGTGGGCTGAGACATTGACGTCGAAAGCGACAGAATTCGGCGCCCACGTGGCAAGCCAGGCCAAGATGGTGTTTAAAATCAACACCGGAGCGGCGGTGCTCGGTCTCGGCTACATCGTGGGTTTGAAATACTGCTTTATTATTTTTGCAGGTAGCGCGTTTATCTGGTATGTCATCGTACCGTTGCTCGGAATGAGCCCGGAGGCAGCCGCCATCGATCCCGAGGTGCTGTTCAAGACACAGGCACGCTACATCGGTATCGGCGGTATCGCCATGTCGGGCATCATCGGCATCATCAAGTCGTGGGGCATCATCCGCTCTGCCGTAGGTCTTGCCGGACGTGAATTCCGTGGCAAGGGCGGCAATGTGGCAAAAGTGAAGCGCACACAGAAAGACATTTCGATGAAAGTGCTTGCCTTCAGCCTTATCGCAGCGTTGGCAGTGACATTCGCATTCTTCTACTTCGGCGTAATCCACAACCTCTTCCAGACCCTTGTGGCATTCCTGGTGGTTATGGTGATAGCGTTTCTCTTCACTACGGTGGCCGCCAATGCAATTGCCATTGTGGGATCGAACCCGGTGAGCGGAATGACACTGATGACGCTGATTGTAGCCTCAGCGGTGTTTGTGGCTATCGGACTTAAAGGAGCCAGCGGCATCGTCACCTCGATGATTATCGGAGGCGTTGTCTGCACGGCTCTCTCGATGGCAGGCGGTATGGTTACGGATATGAAAATCGGCTACTGGCTTGGCTCCACACCGCAAAAACAGCAGCAGTGGAAACTTGTCGGCACACTCGTGTCGGCAGCAACTGTCGGCGGCGTTATCCTGATTCTTGCAAAAGTGTATGGTTTCTCAGGGCCGAACGCACTCGCCGCACCGCAGGCCAACGCGATGGCAGGCGTTATCGAACCGTTGATGATGGGTGGCGACACGCCGTGGCTGCTCTATGGCGTAGGCGCAATCCTCGCCGTGCTTCTCAACTGGCTCGGTGTGCCGGCATTGGCTTTCTCGCTCGGTATGTTTATCCCTATGGAGCTCAACGCGCCGCTGCTTGTCGGCGGTTTGGTCAACTGGTTTGTGTCAACCCGTTCGAAAGACAAGGAACTCAATGCGGCACGCACAGAGCGCGGCACGCTTCTCGCCAGCGGATTTATCGCCGGTGGAGCATTGATGGGCGTGGTCAGCGCCGGAATGCGCTTCGCAGGCTTCGAGTATACTTGCGGATTCAGCGAGTCGATGCTCCAGATTGGCGGTGTGGCTGTCTATGCGCTGCTCATCGGCTATCTCGTTTGGGACTGTATGCGCGGAAAGAAAGCGTAAGCGGGGGCAACCTCCTGAATTTGAAAAATCAAAGAAAAATGTCGTGGATGCATCATGTGTGTCCACGACATATTATTTATTCTTTTTATTTATCAACAAATTAATTTAATGAACAAGACAATTTTCAACAAGCGTGCAAGCCTGAAGTTCTCGCACTTCTACAACAAAGGCTACTCCTTGTTTTCTGTGCTTGGAAGAGTGGTGGCTATCGGTGCACTCAGCGTAACCACGCTTACCTACGCCAAGGCAGAAGGCATCAGCGTGGAGGGAGCCAAGGCTGATTCAGTCTTTATCCGTGGAGGAAAGGCTTACGAACTGGATGGTGTGACCGTAACGGGGTCGCGCGCGCCGATGACAGTCGAGCTGTCACCAAAAATTGTGACGGTCATGACCCGCGAGAACATTCAGCGGTCAGCGGCACAAACAATCAACGACGTTTTGAAACTGGCTACGGGCGTGGATGTCCGTCAACGTGGAGGTTTCGGGGTGCAGACCGACATTTCGATCAACGGCGGCACCTTCGACCAGATTGCAATTTTCCTTAACGGAGTGAACATCTCCAATCCGCAGACGGGGCACAACGCCTCCGATTTTCCTGTCGCACTTGCCGACATCGACCATGTGGAGATTATCGAGGGCGCATCATCGCGCGTGTTTGGCACATCGGCGTTCAACGGCGCCATAAACATTGTGACTAAGAAAGCAAGCGCAAACGGCGTCGAGGCAAATGTGGAAGCCGGCAGCTTTGGCAGCCTCGGGGCACAGGGCAGGCTGCAGATGGCTTTCAGAAGCGGAAAGTGGGAACAAGCCTATTCCGTAAGCGGCGGCTACAAACGCTCGGACGGAGGCACCGAAAACAGCGACTTCGAGAAAGGACAGGGCTATGCCAACTTGTCGCTGAGCTACGACCGCCGCATCGACATCGGGGCGCAGCTGGGCATAGCAACCCAAAGTTATGGCGCAAACACATTCTACAGCGCCAAATTCAACAATCAATATGAGAAAACCGACCATGGAATCGCTTCTCTTAATGTGAGCGTCCACAACCAAGGCAGGACTTGGGAAGTGACGCCTGCGGTATATTACAACAAATTCAAAGACCATTATCAATTGACGCGTGGCAAGGAAGGCGCCGCGGCGGGAGAGAACTACCACAACCTTGATGTGTTTGGCGGTGCGGTCAACGCCTATGTCGACTGGATTGCGGGAAAGACCGCCGTCGGTGTCGACATCGGTAAGGAACGCATCTATTCCACGGCTCTCGGCAACCAGCTCGACGCGGCCGACTATAAAAGCATTCCGGGCTCCGACAGGCAGTACACCCGTAAGGGGGAGCGCACAAACACGAATGTGATGCTGGAGCACAATTTCATATTCGGAGGGTTCACACTCTCTGCCGGAGTGCTTGCCAACCGCAATACGGGACTCGACAATAAATTCAGATTCTATCCGGGAGTGGACGCCAGTTACCGTCCGAACGCCAATTGGAAGGTATACGCCTCATGGAACAAGGCTCTCCGCATGCCCACCTATACCGACCTTTACATAAGCAATGCCGTGCAGCAGGGCGATGCTTCGCTGAGTCCGGAGAAAAACTCCGCCTTCAAAATTGGCTCTCGCTATCGGCAGACGGGTTTCTCGGTGGTGCTTAGCGGATTCTACACACATGGCAAGGATATGATTGACTGGGTTCAGACTACGGAAACAGAGTTGACCGACAGCAAATACCACGTGATGAACATCGGAAAACTCGACAATATGGGCTTCAATGTTGACGCCGAGATATATGAACGAGCTGTTGCCGAGATGCTTCGTGACAAACATCAGACTGGGATATGCCTACATCAACCAAAACCACGAGACGGAAACAGAGATACTGAAATCGCTGTATGCGTTGGAATATCTGCGCCATAAGGCCGTGTTCGGCTTGGACCATAAGATTTGGAGCAAGCTGTCGGCGTCGTGGAGCGTGAGATGGCAGCAACGGATGAACGGCTATCATCCGTACACGAAAGTGGACTGCAAGGTGATGTGGAACGACCGGAAATATAGCGTATATGTAAAGGCCGACAACATCACGTGCCACCGCTACTACGATATCTCTGCCGTAAAGCAGCCGGGGCTGTGGGTGATGGCAGGTGTAAGTGTGAATCTTGGATGGTGACAGCCGTCGCAGGAATGAAAGCAAACGGGAAGCAGCATATTGTTTCCCGTTTTTTCGTTTGAGCCAGCGGTGATTTTGAGAATCCTGGAATAAAAAAAACAGCGCGCTGTTATGTAGCACACTGTTTTTGCGGAGTGAGCGAGATTCGAACTCGCGATACGCTTTTGGCGTATACACGCTTTCCAGGCGTGCCTCTTCAGCCACTCGAGCATCACTCCTCGTTTTTGCGTTTGCAAAGATAGTGCAAATTGAGAGAAGAAAAAAGAGCTTGCTTGTTTTTTCTTCCGAAATGCAGCCTATCTTATTGAAAGATAGTGCAAATTGAGAGAAAAACTGTGCAAACCGAGCGAAAAATGAAGATTTCCTTCAATTTTTCCGAGGTGCAGCCAGTTTTATCAAAGAAAAAAGAGCTTGCTTGTTTTTTCTTCCGAAAAGACAGCGATTTTAGTCAATGCCAAAATCGAAGGTTCCGCTGTAGCCGCCGGTTCCCATAGAGTTGAAGATTATGCAATATTCTCCGGGTTCAGCGGTGATTTCCATTATATAAACGCCCTTTTCAAGTTCTTGGGTTGTCGCTTTGACTCGGTCAGACTCTTTTACGCCTGTTGATGATGTGCCAAAAGGTTTGATTTTGACCGTTGCAAGATATCTTTTATCCTTCTTTACCTCAAATTGAGCAATGCCAAAGTCGTTGACGGAATACATCGGCGCAAACATATAATGTGTCATCGAGTGATATGCGTCGACTGCGCCAAAGACGAATTTGAATTTTGCAGTTCCTGTAAATCGGTTTTGGCTTTTAGCATCAGCAAACTCTAATCGTGCAGTCTTGCTGAACGTTCCCGATATTTTTATATTCTTATATTTGATTGGAGTCATTGCCGTTTCCGTGTCTCCATTTATCATATATAATCCAACGGCTTGCTGTTGTGCAAAAGATACAGCACTGCAAATAATTGAAATTAGAAGAGAAATGACGATTCTCATATTGCGTAAAAGACGATAATGTTTGTTTTGTAAAATTATATATTTTAATTGAACCGACAATGAAAATGAGAGGTATTATAAACATATCCATATAATAAATTGTGAGATTCTTATGCCATGTTATTTCCGCTTCACGCCCCTTACAGCTTCGGCATCGAGAGGGTTTTCGGGCCAATAGTGCTTTGGGTAACGTCGCTTCAGCTCTTTGCGCACCTCAAAATAGGCATTGCTCCAGAAGCTGTCCATGTCCTGGGTCAGCTGCACGGGCTTGAATCCAGGCGACAGGAGTTCCATAAGCACGGTGCGTTTTCCTCCGTCGACACAGGGCGTGTGGAGCATCCCGAAGCATTCCTGCAGGCGTACGCTCAGCACCGGTGCTTCGGCTGCTTTGCGGTAGTCCACGCGGATTCTGCTGCCTGAAGGCACAGTGATGTGCGATGGGGCGAGTCGGTCTACCTCTTGCTGCATGTCGTAGGGGATGAGAGCCCACAAAGCATCGTGCAGATTTATCTTTTTCAGCTCGGCTGCCGTTGTCAGCACTTTTCCGTTCTGCTCAATGTAGAACGGCAGCCATTCAGAAGCTGTCGACAGGACGTGTTCCGTAGACAGGTCGGGTAGAGCCATTTCCGGATGCCATTCCGCCACCGCGTCCACACGCTTTTGAAGCCTGGCAACGTCGTCGCTCCAGTCGAGCAGTCCGAGCCCTTCTTTCTGCACAGCCTCGCAGACCGTCGAGACAACAGCACTTTTGTCGGCATTGTGCAGAGGCTGACTGTCGACAGTTAGCACCCCGATTGTGCGTTCGCGCAGCATCGCCACACCGCCGTTTTTTGAATCCCAGAAAATCCGTTCGCGTTGTCGTGTCTCGATGTCCTCTGGCCGCAACGGTGCGGCGAGAAACACCCTTCCGCATTTTTCGGAAGCGTTGAGGGCAGCCACCGCCAGCCAGTCGTAGGAAGCAAGATTGCTACCGTTGTCAATCTGCACGTTGACGCCCGAAGCCAGACGGAAGTGCCCGATGCTGTCAATGGCTTTAGCCACCCGTTCAGGATATGCCGTCGCCACAAGGCAGCCGGCATCCTCCGGGCATATATCGTCGTTGCATTCTGTGGCTTTGATCATATTTCGATATTCCTCGGCAATCTGCGCTATGCGCGACCATCTGCCGAGTTTGTGCTGTCGCCGCGCCGTCCGGAGCAGGCTGATGCGCAGGCATAGGTCGGCGGAAGTGTCGTCGGTCAGAGGATCCTTCTCCTCCAGTATGGCGGCAATGTCGCAGGCGAGACTTTTCTGCGAAGGCGATTCGGCGCGCACCATCATTTTTGAAATATGCGGATGGCACGGCAGTTTCGACATCTGTCTGCCGAGGCTTGTTATGCGGTTCTGGCTGTCGACGGCACCAAGCGTTGTCAGCAGTTTCCGGGCTTGCGCAACGGCTGATGGCTGAGGTGTTGTCAGCCATGGCAACGCCTCTGCGTCGCTTTCGCCGAAAGCCGCAATGTCGAGTAGTGTAGGCGCAAGGTCGGCATCAGAAATCTCAGGACGCCGGCGCTCGTTCATGCGATGCTCCAAGGCTTTTGTCCACAGTCTGTAGCAGACTCCAGGAGCCACGCGTCCAGCGCGTCCCGAACGCTGCGTCGCCATGTCGAGGCTTATGCGCACCGTCTCAAGGTGGCTAAGTCCCGACCGGGGATTGTAGACCAATTGCCGGCAATATCCCGAGTCGACCACAATGCGTACGCCTTCAATCGTAATCGATGTCTCTGCGACAGGCGTTGCAAGCACTATCTTGCGCTCGCCTTTGCCCGATGGCGCCACCGCCCGCCTTTGCTGCTCCGGCGACAGATTGCCGTAGAGAGGGAATACGGCGGTCGGCGACAGTTTGTCGGCAAGCAGCCGCTCGCATTGCGCAATGTCGGCTTGTCCGGGCAGAAAAGCGAGAATGTCGCCCTCGTGCTGGCTGTGAGCCTTGTTTATCGCCGACGCGACTGCCGTCGGGATGTCGGCGGGCGAAATGTCGGTCGTCGCATAACGTGTCTCCACAGGAAACATCTTGCCCCGGCATTCGATGAGAGGAGCGTTGAGGCTTGTGCAGATAGACGACGTGTCGATTGTAGCCGACATGATGACAATTTTCAGGTCGGGACGCAGAATCTGCTGGCATTGGCGCGTCAGGGCGAATGCCAAGTCGGAATTGATGCTGCGTTCGTGGAACTCATCGAAGATTACAACCGACACCCCTTCGAGCAAAGGGTCGGCGATGAGCATACGCGTCAGAATTCCTTCTGTTATCACTTCGATGCGGGTGGACTCTGACACACGGTTTTCAAAGCGCACCCGGTAGCCAACCGAGCCTCCCGTGTGCTCCGACAACATATCCGCCATGCGCTCAGCCACTTGCCTGGCAGCGAGACGTCTGGGTTCGAGCATGAGAATCTTGCCGTCGGAGGGCAGGAATCCAGCCATGATGGTAAGCGGCAGAAGAGTGGACTTTCCCGCTCCCGGAGGCGCGGTCAAAACCACGCAACCGTTGGCTGTCAACGCCTTGTTGACGTCGTCGGCAATCTCAGTCGTCGGCAACGAGGCGGCGTTTCTAATTATGTCGTTAAATTCCATCATTGTTTCTGTCTGAAAATAAGTTTCGCCAGACCGTACACATAACGTCGGAATCCAGGTCGGTAATTAAGGATTTTGTCAAACCAAGCCATATGCCTGCCTGCTACTTTCACAGCGATTCCCACATAGAGCATGGCGAACAGTGTGCCCACACCAACGATATACCATTGCCATGCTCCGAAAAACACATAGCAGAAAGCCACGGCGAGAACCACCAGCGAGCAGTCAACAACAATTTTTATCTTCGGGAAGTCGAGGCCTGTCACGCAGCTTACCGCCACCGGGAAACCCTCGCCAGGCATTGTCACCGAGCCGCATCTCACCTCAAGGGCGATGCCGATGCCCAGGACGGTGCATCCCGCAATCTGCGCCAGTGCTTGCTCCGTTATGCCGTCGGGCAGAAGCCACGATGTGAGAGCCATATTCAAGTCGATGAGTGATCCGAAAACGAATCCCACCAGCAGCTGGAACAACTGAACCGGTTCGAAGCGGCGGCGCAGCACGGCAATCTGCCCAGCCACCAAAATGGCGTTCATTATGTAAGTGTATTGTCCGATTGTCAGCGACGGAACTCCAAGTCCACGTTTGCCGGCAGTCTCGAAAACGTAAGGCAGAGTGGAGATTACGCTTGATCCCAACTCGCTCTTTACGCATACGGCAACACCGAGAGTCATTATAAACAAAGATACAAGCAGCCATAGGTGCTGCCACAAAAAAGAGATTGTCCGTTCTTTCTTATTCATAGATGAAAAATTGTAGATAATGATAGTTTTAATGACTTGTTTGGATGTGGTGATGATTGTTGCAGAATTGTGTCGAAAACGACATAACAAAGTTACAAAAAATACTGGAATAACCTCGAAAAAATTGAAGAATGGCGCTAATTATCTTAACATTAATGTCGTTACGGTGACAAAACGGAAAAGTGTAAAGCGCAAAGAAAAGCGGGATATGAAGAAAAAGAACGATGCCCTTGATATGGAAAACAAAAGGTTGCAGGAACAGAAAGCCGAAGCCGAACAGGAACTCAAACGAGCCAAGAAAGAAGTACAGACCGAGAAACTGAAAGGCGCAGCCACTACCGCAGCGACCAACATAGCCGAAAGTGTGGGTTCTCTTTTCGGAAATAACAAGGTTAAGACATTGGAAAGGCAAAATGTCGTCTTGCAAAACCGTATCTTTGAACTTGAAGAGGATGCCCAACAGAGAGAAAAACGACATACCAAACAGATGCAGGAGATGAAAAACGCATACGAGCAACAGAACCGCAAGTTGTCCGAGTTCGTGGATTTCGTCAAACGCTATTTCCCGTATGTGGAGAAACTGATGCCGACAATAAAGTTCCTGCGTGAAACAATGCATTTTGGTGATGCTGTCATTAGAAAACTATGTACGTTCAAGGATGTTTCCATTAGAGGTGAACTATATTCCCGTGAGTTTAACCAACACTTCAAGGCTGACGGTGCGGTTTGTTCTCTCAAACAGGATACGGAAAGTAAATTTGAACTCAACATAGACGGTGTTTCACACGTTAGCTGGTTCAGATGAAAGAAAGACGAGTTTATGGAAGCGTTGGGCATACCTACAAAGAAACGAAATCGTGGTATTAAGTTGTAAGTCAAGACAAAGTCCGTGATAGTAGCATATTATATCACGGATTTTTTGTACTTTTGTATTCGGATTGGGGCAACTCTTTCCAAGACATAAGAAAAAGAAGAAGCGTTGTGCTTATCTCGTATTTGGAAACCTGAGAAACTTTCAAATAGTGTATGAGAAAAAGCATAGTGGTTCTCACGCTATAGCGTGGGCTGCTATTACTACATCTATACACTAGGGTTTTCTCAGGACCTCCAATACAAGACGTGGCATTGCAGTCCCACGCTTCTCATTTTACAATTTTAAAAGGTCAAAAGGGGGGGACTGTAAGACCACTTGTTTAAATTATGGCTATTTCAATGATTGAACGTCGTAGTGCATGGTATGACATCTATGACGAACGTGGGAAAAAACAAAAAACACTCAGCGAAAGTATCGGTGACGTACTTGGCTGGGCAGCAAATTTCTTCGTTGTAAGACGAAGTGCATGGTACGATTTGTATGATGAATCGGGTAAAAAGTACAAAACGCTTAGTGAATCTATCGGTTCATTTGTTAGTATCTCAGGTGATACATTCATTGTAAGAAGAAGTGCTTGGTTGGACACTTACGACAGAACTGGAAAAAAATTAATACTCGCTCAGCGCATTAAATGTGAATGTGGCGTGCAAACCCGCATACCCCATTCACATTTACTTTTTAAGAATAAAATCAATTATCATTAAAAGTCACTATACAGAATGGATAATCAAACTACTATTGGACGCTTGTTTGGCGAAGATATGATAACCTTTCTGATACCAAGCTATCAGAGAGCCTATTCTTGGAGAGTAGGAAAAGATGGACGTATTGGTCAAGTTGATATGTATCTGACCGATATAATTGACCAGCCCAATAACTCGGACTATTTTCTTGGTCACTATCTATTCGAAAAGACTCAAGGAAACAGATATGAGCTAATTGATGGACAGCAAAGATTGACAACGACAGTCATTTTTATGAGTTGTTTGGTGAAAGAATTGCGTAAACGTGGAATCGAAAGATTTGAATATAATAATATGCAATATGCCACAGAGCAAATATATGAGCGTTATCTTAAACCCCGCTATAGCAGCCAAAAGTTTGAAACCGTTCCCGATGATGCATCTTTTTTCAATCGATTGATTATCGAATGTGGTAACGACTATAAGGTGGAAACAGGAAGACGATCCGAACGGCGTATTCGTGAAGCTGCAATCTTCTTTGAAGAAAAAATGACTGCACCAACAAAAGATAGAACTCTTTTCAAATGGTTTTATGTAATTGATAATGCCATAATAACAACATTCCTATTAAGTGGTGAATCGGCAAAACTTACAGCTACCCAAATCTTTGCTTTTCAGAATGACCGAGGTTTGGGGCTTACTACATTAGAGAAGTTGAAAGCTTTTCTAATGCACCAAATATATCGAAACACTACTACTAATGCACTTAGCAACATCCACTCGCTGGAAGCTAAGTTTGCTTTGATTTATAACTATATTGAAAGACTTGACACCAAAGAAGATACCGTTTTAGGATATCACTGTTCCGCATTTCTTTCAGGCTATGATTCTCCATTAGATGCGATAAAGGAAAGTTTACAGCGTTCTGATGATAAAACGCGGTGGATTAACACTTTTGTAAGTGAACTATGTCGTTCCTATTCTTTAATGTGTGAGATAGAGAATACTTGGCATCTATTTAATACTCCCATAGCTGACGTATGTATCCTTGACAAAGCTAATTCAATGCCATTGGTACTCAAACTTTGTCATTATAATAGTAACGGAACAGATGTGAAAAATATTCCAGCTATTGATAATGCGCTGAAACTGGTGGAGAAAATATTATTTAAAATGACTTATACATTGGGAGGTTATCGTACCAATAATTTAATATCCATAGCAAAAAATTATAAGGCTGATGGATATGACAATCTTATGGCAGACCTCACAGACAAGTGTCGTCATGGGTTTAAATGGTATTGGAGTTTCGATGTAGACTGTCTGCGCTATTTTACTGCGAATAAATATCACTATCGTAGAGAGTTAAGATATGTCCTATATAAATATGAGAATTATTTACGTGTAAAAGCACGCCAGCCTCTACTATCACCTGATGAATGTACTAATGTGTTCCGTGATGTGTCGGTATCAAATACATTAGACCATATTACCCCACAAACGCCTGATTTTACAGAATACTCTGATGATTTTTGTAATGAGTACCTTAACAATATAGGTAATTTATCTCTTCTTACATGGGGAAATAACTCTGCCAAGAAAAATCATAATCCTGCAAATGCAGATGTTATGGAAATGTATAATAGTATCTTCTATTCTCACAAAGAAATCTATGAAACGCTTAAAACCGAAAAACAATGGAGTGAACACCAGATTGAAGAACGTAGAAATCGAATTGTCGCATTTATTAAGGATAATTGGTTGAATTGAATGAATTACAAGGATTAACATAAAGCTCTAAAGCAGCCAAAGGAGAACAAGAGAGGTTGGAACGTAAACAGTTGGGAATGAGCAGATTTGCACAAAGTTGCCA
>ERZ773165.1784-NODE-1784-length-12074-cov-3.287961_pt1 | contig 12074 bp, 10 predicted proteins | sample MGYA00581003_ERZ773165 | MGnify/ENA primary metagenome ERZ773165 (study PRJEB29015, sample SAMEA2737817) | human gut metagenome | biome: human gut; feature: human-associated habitat; material: faeces | place: China | collected 2012 ... | reverse complement strand
TGGCTTAATTACAAAATTTTTGTTTACAAATACAGAAAGACTGTGTTATACTATTCAGGCATGAGTTTAGCCCATATTCGGTGAATGGACACTCCGACCTTTCGCTGAGTATCATGTTTTATTGGGCGATTAAGAATAAGAAGGAGGATCATAACATGATCGCAAAAGAAAAGAAACAGGAAATTATCGCTAAATACGGTAGAACAGCAAATGATACTGGATCTCCAGAGGTACAGGTAGCTCTTTTAACAGCCCGTATCACAGAGTTAACAGATCACTTAAAAGAGAACCCAAATGATCATCATTCCAGAAGAGGTCTTCTGAAAATGGTAGGTCAGAGACGTGGTTTACTTGCTTACTTAAAGAAAATCGATATCGAGAGATACCGTGCATTGATCGACAGCTTAGGCTTAAGAAAGTAATAGTAGGTATAAGCAGAATAGAGCGGAGTTTTCACCGCTCTATTTTTTTGCTTGTATATTCCGAATATTTCTAGTACAATAAAACGAGGCAGAAGTCTAAATACCCGAGACCACTGAAGGGTACATGGCGGACAGGCATGTATGGTTCAGTAGTTTCGGTACTTCTGTTTTAGTCACACAGTATGCTGTGGCGTATACAAAATTTAAAGGAGAGAAAACATGTATAAAAGTTTTTCAATGGAACTTGCCGGCAGAACTCTTACGGTAGATATCGGAAGAGTGTGTGCACAGGCAAACGGCGCTGCATTGATCAAATATGGTGAGACAACTGTATTATCTACTGTAGTAGCATCAGACAAGCCAAGAGATGGAGTAGATTTCTTCCCATTAAGCGTAGAGTTCGAGGAGAAAATGTACGCAGTAGGAAAGATTCCAGGCGGTTTCAATAAGAGAGAGGGAAAAGCATCTGAGAATGCAATCCTTACTTCCCGCGTTATCGACCGTCCAATGAGACCATTATTCCCTAAGGATTATCGTAACGATGTTACTTTGAATAACATGGTAATGTCCGTAGATCCAGAGTGCCGCCCTGAGGTGGTTGGTATGATCGGTTCTGCACTTGTAACAACCATGTCAGATATCCCATTCGATGGACCATGTGCCATGACTCAGATGGGTATGGTAGACGGTGAGTTCATCGTAAACCCATCCCAGAAAGTATGGGATGAAGGCGATTTACAGTTAACAGTCGCTTCTACCAGAACAAAAGTTATCATGATCGAAGCCGGAGCAAATGAAATCCCGGAAGAGAAAATGATCGAAGCAATCTACAAATGCCATGATGTAAACCAGACAATTATCCAGTTTATGGATAAGATCGTTGCGGAATGTGGCAAACCAAAACATGAATACACAAGCTGTGCAATCCCGGATGAGATGTTTGCTGCAATGAAAGAGATTGTGACTCCGGAAGATATGGAGAACGCAGTTTTTACAGATGAAAAACAGAAACGTGAAGAGAACATCCGTGAGATCACAGATAAATTGGCAGAGGCATTTGCCGATAAGGAAGAATGGCTTGCTGTTTTAGGTGAGGCCGTTTACCAGTATCAGAAAAAGACAGTACGTAAGATGATCTTAAAAGATCACAAACGTCCAGATGGCCGTGCAATCAACCAGATCCGTCCATTGGCAGCAGAAGTTGATCTGATTCCTAGAGTACATGGTTCTGCAATGTTTACCCGTGGACAGACACAGATCTGTGATGTTGTTACATTGGCTCCATTATCTGAAGTACAGAAGATTGATGGACTTGATGCAAATATTACAACAAAGAGATATATTCATCAGTATAATTTCCCTGCATACTCTGTAGGTGAGACAAAAGTATCCCGTGGCCCGGGACGTCGTGAGATTGGACACGGAGCACTTGCTGAGAAAGCACTTGTTGCAGTACTTCCTTCTGAGGAGGAATTCCCATATGCAATCCGTGCGGTATCCGAGACATTTGAGTCTAACGGTTCTACTTCCATGGCATCTACCTGTGCATCCTGTATGGCACTTATGGCTGCAGGTGTACCAATCAAATCCATGGTAGCAGGTATCTCCTGTGGTCTTGTAACAGGTGATACAGATGATGATTATATCGTACTTACGGATATCCAGGGACTTGAGGACTTCTTCGGAGATATGGACTTTAAAGTAACCGGTACCCATAAAGGTATCACAGCAATCCAGATGGATATTAAGATCCATGGTCTGACAAGACCAATCGTAGAGGAGGCAATTGCAAGAACACGTGAGGCAAGACTTTACATTATGGATGAAGTAATGTCCAAAGCAATTTCAAAACCTCGTAAAGAAGTTGGTGCATACGCTCCTAAGATCATCCAGATTCAGATCGATCCAAATAAGATCGGTGATGTGGTTGGTCAGAAAGGTAAGACCATCAACGAGATTATTGCCCGCACAGATGTCAAGATCGACATTACAGATGAGGGTGCAGTATCTGTATGTGGAACAGACAAAGAGAAGATGGCGGAAGCAATCGACATGATCAAGACGATCACAACTGATTTTGAGGAAGGCCAGATCTTCACCGGAACAGTTGTAAGCATCAAAGAGTTTGGTGCATTTATCGAGTTCGCTCCTGGAAAAGAGGGAATGGTACACATTTCCAAGATTTCCAAAGAGAGAATCAACCGTGTAGAGGATGTTCTTACATTAGGTGATAAAGTAACCGTTATCTGCCTTGGAAAAGACAAGATGGGAAGAATCAGCTTCTCCATGAAAGATGTTCCAGAGAACAACTAATAAACGAATAAAATAGAAAAAATAATATGTGAGGTGTTTTCCAAAAGTGTTACTTTCGGGGAATACCTCATTTTGTTTGACAATAGAATGTTCGCGGAGCGTGCATGCTATTGTTTTGGCTTTGTCACTGGAAGTTTCTGATTTTCATATACTGATAGAAAAAAGGATAACATTTATGGATCGAGTGAAACGTGTCATTCATTGTGACCGTGCATATAAAATGGGCTTGAACGGCAAAAATATCACTGTGGCGGTCATGGATACCGGGATTGCCCCACATCTGGACTTTGACCAGAGAATTTTACATTTTGAGGATTTCTGCCAGAAGAAACTTGCGGCGTATGATGATAATGGGCATGGAACGCATGTCGCAGGAATCATTGGCGGCAGTGGACTGATGTCTAAGGATAAGCGTGGCGTGCGGCTGTTAAGCGGGGTGGCGCCAAGGGTTCGTTTTGTGGTACTAAAAGTATTGGACCGGAAGGGGAACGGAGTTACCAGCCATGTGTTAGAGGGAATGGACTGGCTTTTACAAAACAGGGAGAAATATCAGGTGAAAATTTTAAATATTTCAGTCGGGATGATGGCAAGTGCAGGAAAAAATGAGCAGGAGCAGCTGCTTCACGCTGTGGACGAGGCGTGGAATCAGGGAATCATGGTGGTGACAGCGGCGGGAAATAATGGCCCAAAGGAAAACTCTGTCACAATTCCGGGAATTTCCAGAAAAGTGCTGACGGTCGGAAGCTGGGATGATAATGTGACAGAAACAGGAAACAGTGGGAGACTGACAAAAAATTACAGCGGATTCGGGCCGACGGAATGCTGTATCGTGAAACCGGAAGTCCTTGCACCTGGAACAAATGTGAAAAGCTGCAGTAAAGATGCAAAGGGATATATTGTGAAAAGCGGAACCTCAATGGCTGCACCGGTAGTTTCCGGAGCGATCGCACTTGCATATCAGAAATACCCGGATTATACGCCGACAGAGATGAAACTTAAACTCTATGAAAGTGTATATCCGAGAGGGGAGCAGATTGGCAGAAAATGCTGGGGAATGCTACATGTGAACAATCTTGTAGTTTGACATTTTCATTTTCTGATATTAGAATAATCGGAAAGGGGCGAAGAATACAGATGAAAAAAATAGCACATTTATTATTAGGAAGATTTTCAATCGTTGCAGTTTCCATTATTCTCCAGTTTTTATGGCTTGTAATGGTCATGTATCAGTTCAGTTATCAGTTCACATATGCAAATCTTGCGATCAGGACAATCGCAATTATTGTGGTGCTGGTGATCGTAAACCGTTGGACGAATCCAGCAAATAAACTTTCGTGGACATTCATTATCCTGCTGTCCCCGGTGCTTGGACTGTTATTATATATGATTTTTGGCAGATCAAGTCTTACGAAGAAAACACAGGAACGTATGGATTCCGTGAACCGGGAGGTGAGTGCATGCCTTTATCAGACACCGGAGATCAAAGAACAGTTAGAGAGAGAGGATCTTTCTGTTTATCGTCAGTCCAGATATATCAATGACTGGGCAGGATTTCCGCTTTATCATAATACGTCCACAAAATATTACAGCTGTGGAGAAGAGATGTTCCCGGATATGCTTGCAGATCTGGAAAAGGCAGAACATTTTATTTTTCTGGAATATTTTATCGTAGATCAGGGAGTGATGTTTGACCGCATCGTGGAGGTACTTGAGCAAAAAAGCAAAGAGGGTGTGGATGTCCGGCTGATTTATGACGATATCGGCTGCATCAATACACTGCCGCCAAAATATTATAAGGTATTGCAGGCAAAAGGCATTAAGTGTGCAGCATTTAACCCATTCCGCCCGATCATGTCCGTTGTTATGAATAACCGGGATCACCGGAAGATTTTTGTGGTTGATGGAAAAGTTGGATTTACCGGAGGAATCAATCTTGCGGACGAATATATTAATGTGGCGTCACGGTTTGGCTACTGGAAAGATACCGGAATCCGTTTAGAGGGCGAAGCTGTGTGGAGTATGACTGTGATGTTTCTGGAAATGTGGAATTACATCAACCATTCCTCTGAGGATTACAAACAGTTCATGCCACAGGTATACCAGAAAGAACCTTTTGAGGGAGACGGCTTTGTACAGCCTTATGGTGATACACCGTTAGATCATGAGACAGTAGGAGAGAATATTTATCTGAACATTATCAACCATGCAGAGCGGTATGTATATATTTTCACGCCGTATCTGATCATTGACAATGAGATGCTGGTGAGCCTGTGCAACGCTGCAAAGCGTGGTGTGGATGTGCGGATTGTGACACCGGGAATCCCGGATAAGAAAATGATTTTCCTTTTGACGCAGTCCCATTATGAACCGCTGCTCAAATGTGGTGTAAAAATTTATCAGTATACACCTGGTTTTATTCATGCCAAGAGTTTTCTCTGTGATGATAAGATTGGAACTGTGGGAAGTATCAATCTGGATTACCGCAGTCTGTTCCTGCATTTTGAGTGTGGTGTGTTTATGTATAAAACGAAAGCCTTGATGCAGTTGAAAGAGGACTGTATGGATACTTTTGCGGCTTCCGAGGAAATGACATTGGAATTCTGCAGAGGTCAGAATGTGTTCATTCGTATTTTCCAGGGCATGATGCGTCTGTTTGCACCGTTGCTGTAAAATGGTAACAAAGGGTGGAGAGCCGGTGAGAGGTTTCTCTGCCCTTTGCTTTTTGATACAGTTTATTTACACTTTGTTCCGGTAATAATTCGCAGATTTATGGCAGGTACATTTGCAGTGATTCCATAAAATAATCTTTGTAGACAGCGGCGGCAATATCCTCGCTGCATAAAATGTCGACCGTTCCAAGTTCCCTGTCGCCCAGTTTATAGACAGCGCGCCCGATGACATCACCGGATGCAACCGGGGCTTCCACAGATTCTGGCAGTTCCAGTTCTTTTGTGATACCGGAGAGATCGGAACCGTCTGTAACCACATACTGAAATGGGGAGCGGTAGCAGAGAGAGACTTCATCGGAAATTCCTTTTTTTAATGGGAGTGCGGCGAGTGTGTCGGTGTTCTCATCCGAATAAATCCGACATTTGGAAAAACCGTAATTTAAAAGTGTGGCTGCATCGGCAAACCGGATCTTAAAATCCGGAGCGGCCATGACGACTGCAATCAGTTCCATGCCGTCCTTTACTGCGGTGGCGGAGACACAGTACTTTGCAAGGCTCGTCGAGCCGGTCTTAAGCCCGGTTGCATACTGATATTGCCGGATCAGCTTGTTGGTGTTTGTCAGACCAAATTCCTCCGAACCGCGTCTTGTGACGTGCGTGATCGTATCCATCCAGATGGTAGAATAATTATGGATCTGTGGGTATTTCGTGGTCAGCTCGCGGGACATCAGGGTAACATCATAGGCGCTTGTCATATGTCCGTCAACGTCAAGACCACAACAATTTACAAATGTAGTGTCGTTCATGCCAAGTCCTTTGGCACGCTCATTCATTTTTTCTACGAAAGCGGCTTCACTGCCGCAGATAAATTCCGCCATGGCAACGCATGCGTCATTGGCACTTGCGATGCTGATACATTTGATCATGGTGTCGACGGTCTGCGTTTCATTCGGTTCCAAAAAGACCTGCGAGCCACCCATGCTGGCAGCGTATTCTGACACGGTGACAGTATCTTCTAAAGAAATCTGACCGGATTCGATCGCGTCAAAAATGAGAATTAGCGTCATGATTTTCGTGATACTTGCAGGGCGGAGGACTGTATGGGAATTTTTTTCATACAGAATCGTTCCGGTAGATGCTTCCATGAGAAGAACGCTCGGGGCAGACAGATTGAGAACGTCAGACGAATCAGCCGCCGGAGTGGATTCCGCCGGTGTCTCGGAAAGAACAAAGGTTCTCTCAAAGGAAAAAATGTTTTTTGGGAGAATATTGTCCTGACACAAAAAATGGTACGGTGACAGGAGGGAAAAACTGCTTCCAAGGAGCAGGTTTGCAGAAAGAAGGGCAGAGCATAACAGGCGCATTTGGGATACCTCCGAAAATTTTGGGTTTCAGTGTCACATATCTGCAAAAAGGTGCAGCCTGCGACGTTTCTACTTCATTTTAGCCGGAGAACCTGTACATTATGCTTGCTTTTTTTTCGGTTTCCATATAAAATTGATACGTTGCGATTTACAAATTAATTTCTTATGGTTTGTGTCATGGCAGACCGGACGAAGCATTGCAAGGAAGTTATCATATATGGAGCTGACGGTAAAACTTCAGGTGTTTGAAGGCCCACTGGATCTGCTTTTACATCTGTTGGAAAAAAATAAAGTGAATATTTATGATATCCCGATTGTAGAGATCACGAATCAGTACATGGAATATATCGCGGAGATGAAGCGGAATGACTTAAATGTCATGAGTGAATTTCTGGTCATGGCTGCCACGTTGATCGATATTAAGTCCAGGATGCTGCTTCCGAAGAAAGAATCCGAGGAGGAAGAGGAGGAAGATCCGAGGGCAGAACTTGTACAGCAGCTGCTGGAGTACAAGATGTACAAGTGCATGGCTTATGAACTCAGGGACAGACAGATGGATGCGGAGCAGGTGTTTTTTAAGGAACCTACGATCCCACCGGAGGTTGCAGAGTATGAGGAACCGGTAGATCTTGCAGAATTAGTCGGGGATATGAATCTGGCAAAGCTCGATCAGATTTTTAAGTCCATTATGAAAAAACAGGTGGACAAGATTGACCCGGTGCGTTCGAAGTTTGGTAAGATCGAGAAGGAAGAAGTTTCACTTTCGGATAAGATGCTGTATGTGGAGGACTTCTGCAAAACACACAGAAATTTCAGCTTCCGCAACCTTCTGGAAGCGCAGGCGAGTAAGGTGGAAGTGATTGTTACTTTTTTGGCAATATTAGAGCTGATGAAGGTGGGAAAGATTTTTATCTCACAGGAACACACTTTTGATGATATTAAGATAGAATCGAAAATAGCCGCTTAACAGGTCTTGACGGCATAGGGAATAGATGAATGGAAGAAAAGAATTATGAATCGATTGTGGAGGCAATCCTTTTTACCATGGGAGAATCCGTGGAACTGGAAAAAATTGCCGCTGCATTGGAATTAGATAAAAAAGAGACAAAGAAAATTATTGAGCATCTCATGAAAGAATATGAGAAGCCGAGCATTGGCATGAAGATCATCGAGCTGGACGGAGCCTATCAGATGTGTACCAAAAGCGAAATGTACGAGTATCTGATACGGATCGCAAAACAGCCGAAAAAACATGTGCTCACAGATGTACTTTTGGAGACACTCTCCATTATTGCATACAAACAGCCAATCACAAAGGTAGAGATTGAAAAAATCCGCGGCGTTTCCTGTGACCATGCGGTCAACAAGTTAGTCGAGTACAATCTGGTGAAGGAACTTGGCAGATTAGATGCACCGGGACGGCCTCTTTTGTTTGGAACGACGGAGTTCTTAAGAAGCTTTGGCGTGCAGTCCCTGGATGAACTGCCAATGTTGGATCAGGTTCAGATCGAGGAGTTTAAGCAGGAAGCGGAAGAAGAGATGAAAGTAAAACTGGATATATAAGGGAAAAAGCATACCATATTTCATTTCTGCATATAGATGAGTGAAGAGAAAAAATGGGTTCTGGGTTTGAAAAGAGCAATTTCATTTATCATATGTCTTATCATTCTATTTACATATCCAACAAAATTGATGGCAGCGCAGGAGCCGCCGGAAGAAGCGGAGCTTTTCGCAAAGGCGGCAGTCTTAATGGATGGCGGTTCCGGACGTATTTTATATAGTAAAAACGGATCAGAGGCACTTGCCAATGCGAGTACCACCAAAATATTAACCTGCATCATTGCACTGGAAAACTGTGATTTAGAGCAGATCACAGAGGTGTCCGTGCAGGCGGCGAAAGCGCCGAAAGTGCATCTGGGAGCACCGGCAGGACAGAAATTCCGGATGAAAGATCTCATTTATGCGATGATGTTAGAGTCCTTTAATGACTGTGCAGTCGTGATCGCAGAGCAGGTTGCCGGCACAACGGAGCATTTTTCAAAGCTGATGAATGACTATGCAAAAAAGATCGGGTGTAAGGACACTTTTTTTATAACACCCAATGGTCTGGACGCACAGAAGGACAGTCAGTTTCATCACACGACTGCGGAAGACCTTGCGCAGATCATGCGTTATTGCATTAAGGAATCTCCAAAGGCAGACCAGTTTTTGAAAATCACCGGGGAGGCAGAGTATACGTTTACGGATGTGAGTGGAAAATATGCCTACCATTGCTACAACCATAATGCATTTTTAAAGATGATGGACGGGGCAGTCTCCGGGAAAACGGGATTTACGGGAAACGCCGGATACTGTTATGTGGGTGCACTGGAACAAAATGGAAAAACATATATTGTGGCACTGCTTGCATGCGGCTGGCCGAACAATAGAACTTATAAATGGTCGGATACGAGAAAGCTTATGGAGTATGGGCTTGCCGCTTATGAGCGCTGCGATCTGGACGATATCGCACTGGACGGGAGCAGATTTGCACCGGTTCCCATTGAACATGCACAGGGCGGCAGAATCGGAGAACAGGTGTACATGAAACTGCATGCCGTCCTGAAAAAAGATCTCTCCCACGTACTGCTCAGAGAGGGGGAACAGGTGACAGTGGAGTATCGGATCGCACAAAAACTGAGTGCACCGGTAAAAAAGGGAAGCTGTGCCGGAGCCATCTATTATAAACTGGGCGGCATGGTATTGCGGGAATATCAGGTGGAGACCACAGAAGATATGGAGAAATTGGATTTTGAGTGGTGCTTAAGACAGGTGTTAAAACTCGCTGTCTGACAATATGTGGTAAAGATCTGGAAAAAATTCTGTCAAAAAATTAACAATGCACTTGAAAATTGTTTGGAAAAGAGGTAATATTATCATAGCGAAATTTGTTAATTTTTTATAGATGGAGGGCTAAAGAATGAGTAGTAGTAATGATAGCTTGGCAATGCAGCGTATTACCAAGTTAGTCGATGAGAACAGTTTTATGGAAATCGGTTCTCTTGTAACAGCAAGAAATACAGACTTTAATCTTGCAGACACAGACACACCATCCGACGGTGTTATCACAGGGTATGGTCTGATCGATGGCAATCTGGTATATGTTTACAGCCAGGATGCATCCGTATTAAACGGAACAATCGGTGAGATGCATGCAAAGAAAATTGCCAATGTATATGACATGGCAATGAAAATGGGCGCACCGGTCATCGGTTTTATTGACTGTGCAGGTATGAGATTACAGGAGTCTGTCGATGCATTAGACGGATTTGGCAGGATTTATGCCAAAGAGATCGAGGCATCCGGTGTGATTCCACAGATCAGTGCCGTATTTGGAAATTGTGGCGGCGGTCTTGCAGTTGTTCCAGCTTTATCTGATTTCGCTTTTATGGAAGAAACCAAGGCTAAGATGTTCATCAATTCCCCAAATGCGATCGAGGGCAACAGAATTGAAAAATGCGATACATCCGCAGCAAAATTCCAGAGCGAAGAGACAGGCTGTGTTGACTATGTCGGCACAGAGGATGAGATCCTCGCACAGATCCGTGAGTTAGTATCCATGCTTCCTTTAAATAATGAGGGAGATGTTTACACAGAGGAATGTGAGGACGATTTAAACCGCGCATGTGCAAGCATGGATGTTATGAAGGGTGATGCAAGATATCTCTTAAGCGAGATTTCAGACGGACATGCCTTCTTTGAGACAAAAGCTGATTACGCAAAGAACATGGTGACAGGATTTATCAAATTAAATGGCATGACTGTCGGTGCAGTTGCAAACTGTACAGAGATCCATGATGAAGAGGGAAAGACAGCAGAGACTTTTGAGGCAGCGCTTACCGTAAAAGGATGCGAGAAAGCATCTGAGTTCATCCGTTTCTGTGATGCTTTCGAGATCCCTGTTTTATCTATCACAAATGTGACAGGATTCAAGGCATGCATGTGTGCAGAAAAAGGTCTTGCAAAGGCACTTGCCCACATGACTTCTGCATTTGCATCTGCAACCTGTCCAAAAGTAAACCTGATCGCAGGCGATGCTTTCGGAAGTGCTTATGTGACCATGAACTCCAAATCAATCGGAGCAGATTTAGTATATGCATGGCCGGAGACCAAGATCGGTATGATGGATGCAGAACTTGCAGCTAAAATAATGTATGCAGACGCTTCCGCAGATGTTCTTGCTGAGAAAGCAAAAGAATATGAAAAATTACAGTCAAATGTAGTGACTGCCGCAAGAAGAGGCTATGTTGATCTGATCATTGAGCCTGCAGATACAAGAAAATATCTTGTTGCAGCATTTGAGATGCTTTACACAAAATGTGTATGCACACCGGATAAGAAACATGGAACAAAATAGAAAGGTGAAGTTATGAAGAAAAAATTATCTTTAATGCTTTGTCTTTGCATCATGGCGCTGACACTCGCAGCTTGTGGATCCGCTGATCCGCAGGATGTTGACTACGGCGGAATGAGTTACTCTGATCTACAGAGCAGCGCACAGAACTTGGTAACTTCAATTGCAGCATTTTCTGAGGAGGAGTTATCTGCGGCAATTGAGACAAATGAGCAGTATGCAAAGCAGTATGCAAAACAGTATGGAAGAGAATACACAGAGGCAGAAGCTGTGATCAGTCTTTTACAGTCATGGCTGGACACGACATCTGATGTGGGTACATTTGTTGGTCTGGGTGAGTTCTCTATTGATAAGACAAGCGATACTGTTACCGTTGACCAGATCGTAAATTTTTCTGAGAGAGATGTGGACGTAACATTCGTCTATGAATACAATTATCTGACAGAAGAGATCGAGATGACTGATGCAACAGCAGATATCGTGTATACATTAGGCGAGAAGTTAGAAAAGGCAGCTCTCAATACTTTGATGGGAATGGGAACTGTATTCTGTGTATTAATACTTATCAGTCTGATCATTTACTGCTTTAAGTTTATTTCAAAAGTTGGTGCTCCGAAGAAAGAAACTGCAAAAACAGAAGCAACAAAAGCACCGGCAGTTGAGACAGTAAATGAAAACCTTACAGATGACCTTGAACTTGTAGCTGTTATTTCTGCAGCGATCGCAGCAAGCGAAGGAACATCCACAGATTCTTTTGTCGTTCGTTCTATCCACAGAAGATAAAAGAACCAGTCACAATATGAAATAAAAGATATTGATTACCTTTATGATCAGGAGGATTTATTAAATGAAAAGCTATACAATTACCGTAAATGGAAATGTTTATGATGTTACAGTAGAAGAGACCGGAAGC
>ERZ773165.1764-NODE-1764-length-12188-cov-14.319871_pt1 | contig 12188 bp, 8 predicted proteins | sample MGYA00581003_ERZ773165 | MGnify/ENA primary metagenome ERZ773165 (study PRJEB29015, sample SAMEA2737817) | human gut metagenome | biome: human gut; feature: human-associated habitat; material: faeces | place: China | collected 2012 ... | reverse complement strand
TGCTTACAGCGTATAGCTGCTTAGCACATTATTGAATTATTAACGAACTATTGATGATAGTATAAACACCAGAAACTGATACTTCAAATAGCTGAAAGTAATAGCTCCAAGAAATGCAGCTGATACTTCCAACAGGGGAAGTTCATATTTCCAACAGGGGAAGCTGATACTATCTACTAGAGTAATTGATACTACCAATCATCGGCTGACCCGGGTCATCCATATAGACGACCCGAGTCAGCTATATGGATGACTCTAGTCAGCTATAAGAACGACTCAAACCAATCGATAAAAGATAGCATCTTTCCGCCTATCAGCATCTATCGTCTCCCCTCACTCCTCATAACCATTCTTCCCTCTTCACGCATCACCCACATTCTCCCTTCATAAATCTCCTTTCACACTCAACTAACTATGGTACAGATAGTTAATATGAAGTGTGAAGGCATTTTTTAATAGAAACGCAAAAAGTATAAAGTAATACATAAAAAGGGTGTAGCCTCCGATAAGAAGAAAGCCTAGACTGCATCACAAATAAATGATAATTTACCGTGGCTTGACCGTTCATTAAAAGTGGCAAAAGTTCGTCTCGCTGCTTAGTGAGACTATTGATTTCTTCTGTATTATTCTTTATACTATCGAATATTGGAGCAACTTTATTATGAAAAGCTTGTAAAATTTGCTTTGGGGGATAAGCCACGATTATTGACGCAAATTCTTCCTTGCTCATATTTGCAAAAACATTCCCAGTCTTAGCTTTTGCATTTTCAAAATACAATCTCAAAGAAAAATATAGAAATTCTTTGTTATATTCATGTTCAAAAACAATTGAGTTTATCTGTTGGTTTGTCTGCGCTAATTTTGCAACAAATCCCATAACACCAATAGTTCCAATACATGAAACAGAAAGACTTCCTATGGGTAAATATTTCTTTTCTTGACTATCTGCACCTTTTGTAGAAAGAGTGCGTTGTGCCTCAAAAACAAATAGATTGCCTCTAATATCGTCTATCGTCACAAAAGGTATATCTCCTCCGAAATTATCCTCATCTGCACAAGAAGGAGTCTTGCCAGTTATGATGTTCTTTTCTATATCTCCAATCTTTAGGGCACCCAATCCCTGAGGAATTTCACGCTTCAGCTTCTCATTCCAGACCATAGCCCCACCACTTGCTTTATACGGCTTACCCTCCTCATTCGGGAAGTCAAACTGCACAAACCAATAGTCGTAGAGCTGCTTTGCCATCGCCTCTAAATTATCATTTATCAGTTTTGTTTATTACTAAAATTATGTTATATTATAAGGTGACAAACATTAATTTTGGATATGAAAGAAATAATAATACAAAACGTTTTAGATGGAATGAGAGTGGTTCTGTCTGTTGAACAGCTGGATTTGTTAAGCGAAGTGACCCAAAAAGCATTGGCTGAATACAAAATTGTGGTTAAAACTACAGATGAAGAACAGCGTGATAAAGCAAATTCAGATCTCCTTGGAGCTTTTATCTCTTCGAAAAAAGTTGAAGGATGTTCTAAAAAAACACTCCACTATTATAAGTCTTCTATAGAGAAGATGATTGCTGCTGTCAAAAAGAATGTCTGCAATGTTACTACTAATGATATTCGCTGCTATTTGGCTGATATGCAGGAACAACGAAAGCTGAGCAAGGTGACCATAGATAATTTGCGACGCATCTTTTCAAGTTTCTTTTCTTGGTTGGAAGATGAGGACTATATCACTAAAAGTCCGGTGCGCAGAATACATAAAGTGCGTACTGATGCTTTGGTGAAAGAGGTGCTGACGGATGAGAATATAGAAGTGTTACGCGACAGTTGCCAAGAACTTCGTGATATGGCGATGATAGATTTGCTACTCAGTACAGGTATGCGTGTGGGTGAGTTGGTAAAAATCAACCGTGAAGACATTGACTTTCAAGAGCGCCAATGTGTTGTGTTTGGAAAGGGTAATAAAGAGCGAGAGGTGTATTTCAATGCTCGTACGAAAATACACCTCAAAAAGTATCTGGATCAACGCTCAGATTCTAACCCGGCTTTGTTCGTCAGTCTCAAAAAACCTCATACCCGATTAACTATAAGTGGTGTTGAGGTTCGCTTGCGCCAGTTGGGTAAGAAAGTAAATCTGCATAAGGTACATCCTCATAAGTTCCGCAGAACTTTGGCAACAATGGCTATTGACAAGGGTATGCCGATAGAACAGGTGCAAAAGATGTTGGGGCATGTGAAAATCGATACAACCTTGCATTATGCCATGGTAAATCAGGCAAATGTAAAAATGGCACATCGTAAATTCCTTAATTAAGGTTTACAAATTAGTAATTCTGCTTGATTTTGAGTACCTTTGCATCACAAAACAAAAGCAAGCAGAATATGAAACTAAATGATATAGCAGAATTTGTCACAGACAAGATCTGCAGTGGTAGCATTTCTTTAGAGAATTATGTTACTACAGATTCTTTATTACAAAACAAGAGAGGTAGAGAAACTGCTCAAAATCTACCTCCAATGCAGTGTGCCCTTACCCATTATAAACGAGGTGATGTTTTAGTAGCAAACATTCGTCCTTATCTGAAAAAGGTATGGTTTGCTGATTCTGAAGGTGGTTGTTCTTCTGACGTTCTTGTTTTCAGAGCTAAGATCGGGCATTATCCATCATTCCTTTATGCAGTTCTAATACAGGATGCTTTCTTTGATTACACCATGTCTGGAGCAAAAGGAAGCAAAATGCCACGTGGAGACAAAGACCAAATCATGAGATACGAATTGCCGACATTCACTTCTTTAGAAGAAGAAAACATCGGCAATATGATGTTTGATATTATGTCTAAAATCAATGTCAATCGTCAGATAAATGATAATTTAGAGGAGCAGCTACGCCTTATAACTTCGCATTATATTATTTGTAGCCCAAATCTTGAAAAGAAACGAATAGGAGAAATAGCTATGGTAAAAGCTGGTGGCGATTGCCCTATTACATTTTCTAAAACAAGAACACAAGAGTGTAATATTCCAATATTTTCTAACGGAACGGAAGACAGAGGACTTTATGGCTTCACAGACAAAGCTACGATTGAAGAACATAGTATAACTGTTGCTGCAAGAGGTACTATTGGTTATAGCGAAAGAAGGCTTAAACCATTTGTGCCTATCATTCGACTTTTAGCTATTACACCAAAAGATGAAGGGGCTTACATTTATTTACATCAAGTAATTAAAGGAATGAAATTTAAGAAAAACGGTTCTGTTCAGCAACAGCTTACTGTTCCAGAAATATCATTTATAGAAATACCTTACCCACATTCAAGCGTTTTATCTGAATATAACAAGGTAGCAAGTCCTATAGTTGAAATGATTGAACATAATATCAGTGAAAATGAACTTTTGACTAAGCTGCGTGACGAACTATTGCCCCTTTTAATGAACGGTCAAGCATCTGTAAATTATCATTTATCTGACGATTGAGTTCTATCTTACGGTCTAATAAAGAAAGAACAGAAACTAACTTTTCTTGTTCTTTCTTTGTTTTAGGCAATACCAACTTTAGTTCTTTTAAACCAGCCTGGGAAAGGTTATCTCTTGCTGAACCAGAACTAAGCCCAACCAAATGCTCATATAATGTATCTATATTGTATTTGATAAATTCTGGGCAATAGCCTTCGTTAGGGAGTATTGCACAAATAGCTTGATTGGTACAAGCCTCCAATTTCAATAAAGAGGCTTTTCCTGCGGTGGCACCATACATGGCTACAAGTACTGTATCTTTAGGATACAATTCTGTACTTGAATTTTCAAACCCTTTTTGTGTAATATAGTTTGAGGTTTCGTAAATATATGGAGAAGCTAACTCTCCACTATTTATCCAAGGAATAACACCACCTTCATAATAACTTTTTTCGGTTGATAAAGGTGTTGAACCCGAAGATGTGCGAAATACATCCCCAAGTTTTATCTCTTTCCATCCTACAGGAATAATTCTTTTTCGTTTATATATCTTCTGCTTCATGCTTTTATGTTAGTTTGTAATTTGGTAAGTTCACTTGCCAAATTGTTTATCTTTATATTTGGTCAAGTCAGACTTGACCTTTTTCACTCTTTGTCAACACTTCCTCCCAGTTTTGCTTCCCATTCCTCTATAGTTGGCATCGTACCTTCCAATTTCTCAGGATAGAATTTCTCCAAGTCATATTCTGAGATTGCTATTGGCTGGCTACTTGATTCCAAGGCATATTGGGCTTGGATGCGGTCTTTTTCCTTGCAGATAAGTACGCCTATTGTTGGATTGTCTCGCCCCTCTTTACGAAGAAGATGGTTGCAAGCTACTACATAGCCACCAACCTGCCCGACATCGGCAAAAGTAAAGGAACCTATCTTGACTTCTAGAACAATATAGCATGACAAGTTCAAATTATAGAAAAGTAAGTCAATGAAATTTTCTTTCTCTCCTATCTGTAAACGGTATTCCTTGCCTACGTATGCAAACCCTGTACCCAGCTCTGTTAGGAACTTAGTGATATTGTTTAGTAACGCATCTTTGAGAATACGCTCATTATATGGCTTGGTAATGCCTGTAAACGCAAAGTTGTATGGGTCTTTGGTAATTTCTTGTGCCAAATCACTATCTACATTAGGCAATGTGCTCTTGAAATTACTCAAGGCTTTGCCCTGTCGCTCATATAGAGAAGAATCTATGAAGTTATGAAGAACATTTCTACTCCAACCATTTTTTACAGTTTGGTGAACATAGAATAATGCCTTCTGTGGTTCTTTAAAAAACTTGTCTATCAATAGCATATGATGCCCCCAAGGAGTTAAGAATATATCTTTTTCTAATTGGTCAGCAACTTGCTGACCAATTTCATGACTACCATTTTTTGCCCCAAGTTGAGGCAAAATTACATTCTCCCCTAATTGGTCAGCAACTTGCTGACCAATTTCAAAGTAGGGTTGGTACATACAATAGAAGTTCTTCATATAAAGAAGGTTCTTCGGCGAAAAACACGTAGTAGAAGGATTCGCTTCTTTCAAATCCCTACTAAGGTTATGAAAGAACTTACTCCCCCAACGATCTTCTGCTTTTAGAGTAACGATATCCCTACCCAAACTCCAATAGAATTTGAGCATCTCCGTATTGACCTTCACCGCAGCCTTGATCTGGCTCTGGCGATAACGCATGCAGAGTCCTTTGACCCACTGCAAATAATCTTTATCTAATATACTTATCGGCTTATTCATATTTTTATTCCTTTCCTACATTTCTATTAAAGCTAAGACTTCCGAGTTGTTTCATAATCTCCTCTTCCAAACGATGACTTTCTGTAAATTGTTGTGTAAGCGTAGTTTTATAATCGCTCATTCGCTTATTGAACTCTTCTTCCGTAATATCCACATAGTCTATCTTAATATCAAAATACTGTCCGGCAGAGAGGCTATATCCCTTCTCTTTGATTTCATCGTAGGTCACATTGACAGAGAAGTCATCCACAGCTTCCTTATTTTGAAAAGTGCTGACTATCTGGTCAATCTCCTCGTCACGAAGACGAACCTTTTTCAAGCCATTGCTATCTTTGTATTCCTCACCAAGTTTGCTGGCATCAATCAATACCACTTTATCACTCTTCTTTGAATCATCGAAGAAGAGTACAGAAACATTGGTTCCTGTGTTGGCAAAGACATTACTTGGCATGGATACGCAGCCATAAACTATCTTGTTGTCAACGATATGTTTTAGGATTTTGTTCTCAATGCCACTCTTGGCGGTGATGAATCCTGTTGGAATAACAATAGCTCCCTTGCCTGAGTTTTTCTTCAAAGAATTGATAACATGCTGGATGAAGCAGGTATAGATTGCCATGCTGTCTTTTTTCTTCGCTGGCACTTTTGGTACTCCTGCCCAGAAACGAGCAGGAAAGGCTGCTATCTTCTCTCTTGTATCGCTGAAATCCATCTTGAATGGTGGATTGCTTACCACAAAATCGAACTGGCGAAGGCTTTGTCCGTCATCGCTTTTATGGTAAGGTGCAACGAGTGTGTCACCTTGAATGGCATGATCAAGTGAAGATACCAAACCATTGAGCAACAGGTTGAGCTTGAGCATCTTGTTGCTTCGTTGAGAAATATCTTGGGCAAAAATAGTACAGCGGTCTTCTCCGATTTGATGTGACAATGCCATCAGCAAAGTACCTGTACCTGCTGATGGGTCGTAGCATTCAATATTATGGAGGTCGGCATGATCACCCACTAATAATCTGGCCATAATGGTAGCGATGGCATGAGGAGTGTAATATTCTGCATATTTTCCGCCTCCAGCTGTGTTGTAGTCTTTGATGAGATATTCAAAGATATTGGCGAAGAAGTCGTAATGCTCTGAAAATGCTTCCTCAAAAGAGAAATTGGCAAGCTTATCCACCATGGCACGTGCAAATGGTGCTCTCTGAGCCACATCTGTCACATATTGGGTTAATGGCTCAAAGAGAGGTATCTTGGTGTTTTGTGTGGTCTGTGTAGAGAATATGGCAAGATTCTGCTCCGCAATGTCGCTCATCGTATTGTCGAAGATAAAATCAAAATCACCCTTTGCCTGCTGGTTCCAGAGGTTTGCAATCAGATGCTCTGGTTTCAAACGTGGCAGGTCTGGAGACAAGGAAGCCAGCAACATCATGCGCTCCATGTCACTCAACTCACTGTAAGCGGTTTCCCATTTCTCTGCTGTGCAAATTTTCTCAGCATAGCGGTTTCCTGAGTGTTTGATGGCATAGCCAAACTTGTCATTCAAGAACTTATATAGGAATACCTGTGTGATAATTTTATACTCATTGCCGTCATTGCCCATGCCGTATGTCTTGCAAGTTGCTTTCAGGGCATCGATGAGGGCTACGGTTTTTTCTCTTATTGTCATATTTTTATATTTAATTACTTGGATATGTTCTATTATATTGATTGATGTATTGACGAGCTATTCTGGTTTGAATGAAAGTGAAATCGTCCATTTGAGCCTCTATGCTCGGATAATGATTGAGAGATTGGGCTATCTCTATCATAACAGTACAATCGAAATATTCATCTTTCTTCAGAATGTCTGCACGGTCGTAAACTTTTTGATCTATTTCTGATTTTATGTCAGAAAGTATCGCCACAATATCATTATCATAATAACTGAAGATGAATGGCTTGTGCTCTTTCAATCTTCGTTGGTTTTCTTCGTGAATCCGCTTGTGGACATTGGCAAACTTCGTGTCACCATTATATTTCTTCAGCAAGCGGTTGTTGCTTTCCTGTAATTTCACCAATCGTTCGATGATTTCATCAAGCTCCTTACTTTCCTGATTAAACTTAGCGATACTATCAACGACGAAGCCATGCTCCTTGAATCTTTGCATGAAGGCATCACGCAGAGTGATATCTTCAGGATCGTCAGGGTCTGTATTTTCTGTGAATTTGTGAATCACGAAAGCCCATTTTTCCTGTAACTCCTGTCCACCTGCTATCATTTTCATTTCTTCCTCTCCAATTTTAGAGAAATTGAAGCGGATGTCTTGCATAGCTTCATTGACGAGTTGCTTGGTCTCATCAGAAATGGCAAAGACTTCCTTTTGATTGATGATGTCGATGTGGTGTTGCACTTCCTTTAGCATATCTGGAAGTTTTGTCAGTTCAACCTTACTGAAAGCATCCTTTAAGCTGTCATCACCAAATGTACGTACTATATTGGCACAATCCTTGGCTGAAATCAATGCTTTTTTCAAGTCGAGCAGCACCTGCTTATCTTCTATGGAAGAAATCTCAGACGAGAAGTCTTCTACATTGTTTGTCGTGTAATCAAACAATGTTTGGCGTACATCTTTCATCTGCCGAATCAGTTCTTCAGGGTCTTCTATAACCTGTGTGAATGTATCGGTGATGTGATTGCCTTCTACTTCTTCTGGATTATTGAAGCGATTCAACTCTCTGAGATAAGCCTCATTGGTCTCTTCAAAGTTTTGCTTGATGTTAGCAAAGTCGATGACATAGCCATAACGATTGTTCTTGTATGGTCGATTGACACGTGTGAGTGCCTGCAAAAGGTTATGGTCACGGAGCTTGCGACCAAAATAAAGTCTCTTTAAGCGTGGTGCATCGAAACCGGTCAAGAGCATATTGAAGACAATAAGCAAGTCGATGCTCATGTTCTTCTTGAAGTCCTTGATAATTTGCTTGCGAGTTTCCTTGTCATCGCTATCGTGCAAGATGAGTCCAACTTTCAGTGGATGCATCCTGTAACCTGGCATAGGTATGGCATTGGCAACCATCCACTCTTGACCATCCATTTTGATTTGGATAGGCCTGGCATATCCTGCGTCAAGCGTGTTGGCAAGGCCGCCATCAGAGAAGTTTTGAAAAGCCTCATATAACTTTTTTGCTTGTCCGCTTGTCTCGCAGATGACCATGCCACCGAGTGTATCATCTCCCTGTATCTTGCGGAATCTTGTCAAGTCATCTGCTATATAGCGGGCTAATTCTCCTACATAACTATCGTGTTCTATAATTTGCTCACGCTTGATATCCTTCTTTTGTACAAGGGTTTCCAGTTTGTCGTAAACCGCAGAAAGACGTTCCTTATATGAGGTCTCTATATCCTCACGGATAATCTTTAATGTATATCCGTCAGCAATAGAACGGTCATAATAATAAGTATGGAAGTAGCGTTGGAAAACCACACTCGAAGCACAATCTTTCTTTAGCAGAGGAGTTCCTGTCAAGGCTATCTTGATGGAATTTGGATCTGCATCAAAAAGATTGGCTAGAAAACAACCACCAGGTTTGTAACCACGATGTGCCTCGTCCATAATGAAAACACGCTGTAGGTTTGTTGCGTAAGCCGGAAGTTCTACCTTTTGCTTGTCTTCGGCAAAGCGCTGGATGTTCACAACTGTTATCTCTTGCTGTCCACTGGTTCCTTCTTGTGCATGGTTGTTGCGGAACTGAGCCATCAATTCCGCACGAGTATTGGCTGTTGAAACAACGAGTCCACGAGCCTCAAACTCTTGGGTGGCTTGTTCCAGCAAGTCTATTCTATCTACTATGAAATAGAATTTTGCAACCATATTCTTCTTGGCATAATAGTCGGATAGAACATAGGTGAGATAAAAGGACAGAGCCGTTTTTCCACTACCTTGCGTATGCCATACTACGCCAGAAGTAGCTCCTTCTGAGAGTTGTTGACGGATAGCGAGTGCGGCAAACATCTGCTGGTAGCGCATGATGTGCTTTTGATCGGTGCTTTCTATTTTACCATCTACTTCTTTCTCCATTTTAACGTATGCTATGCCATACTTGATGATAAAGAGCAATCGCTCAGGGCTGCACATGGAGGTAAGCATACGGTTCGTAGGAGTATTGACGCCAAGATTGGTTTGATACTCCGGTGTATGATGAATAACTTGACAGTTGAAGTCTGCCAAGATTTGTCTTTCTTCTTTTTGGTTGATTTCCTTATATGGATAATTCGCATTATAAGGTGCTATCGGGAGATTGGAAGAATTCTCCTCACGGAAGCAATTGAAGGGGGCGTTTCCTCTTGCAGCAGTGCAATAGAAAGCTCCTTGGATAGGAACTATTCCCCCCATCGTATCGTACTCCATATTATTAGAAAATATCATCAACTGTGTGATGTTGATGAAGCTACGAAACTTTTTGTTTGGGAAACGCTCTTGATTCATTCGCTTGCTTTCAGCTACAATTCCTCCATGATTGTTTGGCTTTTTTACCTCTACGAAGCAAAGAGGCAAGCCATTGACAAACAAAGTAATGTCTGGGCGGAATTCATCTTGCCCATTTTTACAAGTGAATTCAGCGGTAAAATGAAAAGTGTTGTTCTGAGGATTTTCAAAGTCTATCAATTTGATGGGAGATACAGCCTGTAATCTTTTGTAAAAAGACTTACCGAGGTCATCATTCTTTAGTTCTTGGCGAATGGAGCGCAAAATGCTCTTGAACCCATCTTTCTTTGCTGATGGGTTCAACTTATAAAATTGTTCTCTGAAAATTTCAGTCAATATATTCGTGTCAGGGTCATAGACTGTCCCTGCCATATCTTCGCTAATCTTTCCGAAATAAGAATAGCCTAATCGAGTAAGGTGAACCATTGCTGGCATCTGAACTCTTGTTGCTTCGTTGAATTTACTCATTGCTTCATTTTATTGCTTTAGATGCAAATATAGTGATTTCTTTTTATAAATATCTGATTCAAAGCTAATCTTTAACAAGATATAACAAAGAAAGTGAGCAGAGAGAGCAGAAACATAAATTCGTATTCATATGCTATCGAAACAGGCTTCATATGCGATTGAAATAGGCTTCATTCACCATCGAAGTCTATTTATTGGAACAGAAGGAATCTTTCTCAGCAACAAGTGTTATTTCTGTCAATACTTATAACCAAATTTTGCATACTGGTAAACTTGGAATCTAGCAACGAAAACAGGGCGTTTTGAGCATCTCGAATACCCTATTTTCTGCTTCTAATTAATCGAATACCCTATAGTTGTACGACTATAAAGTTGTAGTCGTACGACTATATAGGCTATAGTCGTACAACTGTAGAGTTATAGTTGTACAACTATAGGGGTTATAGTCGTACAACTATAGAATTTCTATTTCAACGCTATTAACCAGCAAAATCATAATCATTTGATTATTAACGCATTACAAATTCCTTCCATATTTTCAATATTCCCAAAGAAATAAGAACCGTTTGAAAACACGAGAATCTCAGCAAGGGAAATGTATAAAAAAAAAAACAACCCGCACACTTTAGCATCGTTGAGAGGCTTGGCGGGTACTAGTGCTGCAAAGGTACGAAGATTATTCGAAGTTACTCCGCCCCCATGCGGTAATTCTTTGGCGACAAACCAGTATGCTTTTTAAAGAAGGTGCCGAAGGATGAGGCATTAGGGAAGCTGAGATCACTGGCTATCTGCTGAATCGTCTTGTCCGTATTCTTCATCAGATAAATGCTGCGACGGATAATCGCCTTGAAAATCAATTGCTGAACCGTCTTGCCACATACCGACTTCACTATCACCGAAAGATACTTCGGGGTGAGACAAAGCTGGTCGGCATAAAAAGCTACCGTACGCTCACGCATGAAGTTCTCCTCTATCAGCTTCACCAACATCTCGAAAGTCTCTATCTTACGTCGCATCTCCTTACCTTCCTTCTGGAACGAAGCAGAAAAAATGCTGCAAAGACGATAGGTTACCGCCATCAGAAGCAACTTCTGCTCATGCAAACTGTAGGTGTCATGCTTCTCCTTCTGCTCTAAATCCAAAAGCATCCGGGCATAAGAGGTCAGCATCTCCTCATATCCCGTATGAACTACCGTGCACGACTGGGGATAGAGCGTAGAATAAAGCCGCATGCTGACTACGGTATTTCCCAGCATGTGGAGAATCTGTTCCACACGATAAAAAAGCAACGTGTATCGGAAGCCTGCAGAGACTTCCTGCACATGAAATAGGATTCCGGGAGAGAGAAAAACGGTCTCTCCCATAGACGCAACAAAGGATGTTCCATCTACACAGAAACGGAACATCCCTTGATGACAAACTACTATTCCGACATAATCAGAATAGAAAGGCTGCATCAGAAAATGAGGGAAATCATGAGCCTCATATATGATTATATTGTCTGTTATCTCCATTCTAAAAAATTGCTTTAGCTGCGAAGATAACAAAAATATCAATCTCCTCTGATGATTGCCTTGATTATTTATGATATTTTAGCAGAATCCTGCCGCTTCCGGAAGAATCTGCTTTCTTGCCTTTACCTCCTTCCCAAGTTTTTCTCATTCACATTCTTCAGCAGATACTCGCGGGTCAACTCCTTGATGTTGCGCTTGCGCCAAGGTATCACGAGCATCAAGCCGGCACATACCAGACAGCCGTAGAAGGTCCAGCCTGCCATCTCCTTGATGGATACCAGGGTGGCCTGCACCTGCACCTTTCCCTTCACACTCATGGCAGCCATGTTCTGCGCCTCGGTCTCCGTCTTGCCCTGATACTGCATACTTCTTACCGTCTGGTCATAGGTCTTTGCCGTCTCCAAGCTGGTACGGTCGTAATCCTGCGCAAAGCGGGTGACGTAATACTGCTGGCGATGCTGAAGCACATTGGTGTAGAGCGCCGAACCGATGC
>ERZ773165.1755-NODE-1755-length-12214-cov-4.275516_pt1 | contig 12214 bp, 15 predicted proteins | sample MGYA00581003_ERZ773165 | MGnify/ENA primary metagenome ERZ773165 (study PRJEB29015, sample SAMEA2737817) | human gut metagenome | biome: human gut; feature: human-associated habitat; material: faeces | place: China | collected 2012 ... | reverse complement strand
ACTGCTTTTTACCATTGCGGGTTCGATTTTTATATGTCTTTCAGTGCATGATACACATCCCGCCAGAGATGCAGGCCGCTGCCGGGGTACCGGCTGCGCAGGCCAAGCTCGTCCGCAGACAGCTTTTCGTAGCTTCGAACGCCTTTGACCCGTATCCGTTTATTCTTCTCAATCTGGTCTTATCCTGCGTCGCTGCCATTCAGGCGCCACTCATCATGATGAGTCAGAACCGGCAGGAGGAAAAGGACCGCCGCCGCGCGGAGAACGATTATAAGGTCAATCTTAAAACCGAGATCATGATCGAAGACCTCCACGACAAGGTCAACGCCATTCTGGCAAAGCAGTCGGCACTGGAAAAGAAGCTGCTGGAGCAGGAGGAACAGGCGAAATCCTGAATTTTGAAAAAGAACCGGCGTATCGCCCAAACGGACGGTACGCCGGTTCTTTTACATCCCATCTGCCATCTCCGCATCGACCAGATGGCAATAGGTCGCGCCGTTCTCGCCGTAGAGCTGAAAGGTGCCGGTGACGGTGATCTCCGAACCAAGTTCCGGATAATCATCGGGGTAGGTTTTCTCGCCCGCGAGGACAAATTCCAGTCCCTGCGAGCAGCAGGCGGTCGCGTCCATGATGATGCAGGCGGTGTACACCGCGCCGGTGTTCGGGTCCTCATAGACCGCAAACTGCCCGTCCATTTTGATACGCTTTCCGACATACCGGTCCGGCTCATACATCATGTTATAGACCTCGGAATACACCATTGTGCTGCTAAGCGTGGTCAGATCAACATCAAGCGCGCCGGAAGTCTGTGCCGGTTCGTGATCCGGAAGTGCTTCGGCAGGCTGTGTCTGCTCCGACTCCGAAACGGATTCGTCCGAAGCGGGCTGTTGCTCCGGAATTGCGGTCGGCGGCGCGGACGTTTCGCCTGTGGCATTCGCCATCTGCTCCTGAACGACCTGCTCGGTCGCTCTGTCCTGCTTCGGTTTGGACTGGATCTTTTGATCACCGCAGGCGCAGAGGGAAACCAGATAAATTGCGACGGCAAGAATAAACAAAGCCTGTTTCATGTGCGGATACCTCCCAATCGGGATATTCCCGAGAAAATCAGAAATGCGAAAATGTCTACGGCCACGATGGTTGAGCCGACCGGCGTCCCTGCCAGAATAGAGATCAGAATGCCCAGCGCGGCGCAGCAGACGGAAAGAACTGCCGCACAGATCGTCACCGCGCAGAAGTTTTTGTAGACCCGCATAGCGGAGAGCGCTGGGAAGATGACAAGAGCGGAAATCAGTAGCGAACCGACCAGATTCATCGCCAGAACGATCACGACGGCGATGGTAACTGCAATCAGCAGATTGTAAAGGTCAGCCTTTGTCCCGACCGCCTTTGCAAAATTCTCGTCAAAGGTCACAGCAAAAATTTTGTTGTAGCACAGAACAAACACCGCCACGACCGCGACCGACAGCGCTGCGCACAGCCAGACCTCGCTTTTCGTCAGCGTCAGAATAGACGTTGAGCCGAACAGCGTACTGCACACATCGCCCGAGAGGTTGGACGAGGTGGAGAAAATGTTCATCATCAGATAGCCGATGGCAAGCGCTCCCACCGAGATCATGGCGATTGCGGCATCGCCCTTGATCTTCGTGTTCTGCCCGGTGCGCAGAAGCAGCACGGCACTGATGACCGTGATGACCATCACCAGCGGCATTTCGTTGGTGATTTGCAGCACGGCGGCAATCGCCATGGCTCCAAACGCCACATGAGAAAGCCCGTCGCCGATGAAGGAAAACCGTTTCAGCACCAGCGTCACGCCCAAAAGCGACGAGCAGAGCGCGATCAGCACGCCGACGATGAGCGCATAACGGACAAAGGGGTATGCCCAGTATAAGGAGAGCATTTCCAGAATCACATTCACTGCGCACCACCGCCCTTCTGCCATGCCTGTGGAAATTCATTCAGATAAGCGTCCTTTGTTCCGAAGAAAACGGTGTCACCGATATGCAGAATATGGCTGGCGTATTGGACTGCGGCAGCAATATCATGAGAGATCATGATCACGGTGATACCGTCCTCGCAGTTGAGTTTTTCGATGAGCGCATACATTTCAGCCGTCACCTTGGGGTCAAGCCCGGAAACGGGTTCGTCCAAGAGCAGCATTTTTTGCGTAGCGCACAGCGCACGGGCAAGCAATACCCGTTGCTGTTGTCCGCCGGACAGTTCCCGATAGCAGTGCTTTGCAAGCTGTGTGATCTGCATTTTGTCCATCGCATCAAGCGCAAGCTGTTTTTCTTCTTTGTTGTAAAATGGCCGGCTGCCGCAGCGCCCCTGGCATCCGGAAAGAACGATCTCTCTCACGGATGCCGGGAAGTCCTTCTGGACAACGGTTTGCTGCGGCAGATAGCCGATCTCATTTTTCCTCAGCCCGTCGCCCGTCAAAATTCTGCCGCTGATGGGCATCTGCAAGCCAAGGATCGTTTTCATAAGGGTACTCTTGCCGGAGCCGTTTTCTCCCACGATGCAGAGGTAGTCACCTGCAAAGACCTCAAAATCAAGGTCTTGCAGAATGGACTTCCCATCGTAGCCGACGCAGAGCTTTTGACAGGTGAGCTGAGCCATCATCCTGCCTCCTTAACCCAGTGCCTCTTTCAGCACGGAAAGGTTCTGCTCCATCACGGAAAGGTAGGTAGCACCGTTTGCAGCATCCTTGGAGGTCATGGACTGCATGGAGTCCATGGTCAGCACCTTCTGGTTCTTCCCGGCGGTGCTCTGGACGATGGTTTCCGCGAGCTTGTGGTTCTTGCCCTCAATGGTCAGCACGCAGGGAAGTCCCAGCTCGTCCACCTTTTTTGCAAGGAAGGACACCGTCTCAAAGCTGGCTTCGCTCTCGGCGGAGCAGCCCGCAAAGGCGGCGTAGTAGCCCAGACCGTAATCGTCCACCAGATAGCGGAACGGGAAACGGTCGCCGAACAGAACGGTCTTGCGCGCCGCGCCGTCCACGGCAGACTGGTACGCGCCATCCAGTGTAGAGAGCTTTTCGATGTAGGCGGCGGCGTTGGCGGCGTAGGTATCCTTGTTGTCGGGATCAAGCTCCTGCAGGGCGTCGGAGATCGCACCTACCAACGTTTCGGCGTTCTTCAAAGACAGCCAGACATGCTCGTCCTTTTCCTCCCCATGGTCATGCCCCATCAGCTCGTCAAGGATATCCTCTACGGAAAGCGCGTCCTTCACAAAAAACGGATTGGTCTTGGCACTCATCAAGGCATCGAAGCCGTCGTTGCCGAAGTAGATATGGAAATGCTCTGCCTCGCCCGGCTCGTGGCCGTGGTCGTTGAACTGCACATATTTGGGCGCATCGGCACTGGCCGTTTTGAACTGATAACGGACGCTGCGGATCTTGCCCTCGTCATTCCGCTTCGGCTGATAACCGGCATAGGTGTATTCAGCGGAAACGGTTTTTCCGTCTGCATAAGTGAATGTAATCGTGTCCCCGTTGATAGAGATCTTCTCGGCATCGCATTGCCACGAAGCCTTATACTTCTCCCAATAGGTGTCCTTTGTGGTCGAGCTGTCCTCGTCCTCCTCCGCCCTGTGCTCGCAGAATTTGTCCAGATCGCCGTTCAGCAGAAAGGGGTGCAGGGACTTCCACGCACCGGCGAAATCCGAGAGGGTGCGATCCTCGATGTCATTCTCTGTGAGCTGTTCATCGTGGCTGTGACCGTGGTCGTGGCCGTCCTCCTGCATCCCTTCAACGATCTCCTCCGTTTTTACGGAATCTCCCAGCACTTCCAGCAGGTTGATGGCCTTCATCTTCCTATTAGCGGCGTTTTTCAGGACGCTCTCCACCCAGCCGTCGGACTCGCCGCCCACATAGAGAAACAGGTCGCAGTCGGAAATCTTGACGATGTCATCCGCCGTAGGCTGGTAGCTGTGCAGATCAACGCCGCTGCTCAGCAGCATGGTCAGGTCGGTGCTCTCGGCCTTGTCGCCGAGAATTTCCTTGACCCAGTCGTACTCGGGGAAAATGGTAGTGACAATGCTCAGTTTGTTGGAATCGCTCTCGCCCTTCTCTGCGGCATTCTTTTTGCCGCAGCCGGCAAGCAGGCCGACCGCCATGGTCAGCGCAAGAAAGATGGTAAAGATTTTCTTCATCATACAGACAAAACCTCCGAATTTTTGAAAAATAGGCGCAAAAATACAAGGGCAGCGGCAAAACCGCAAGAGCCTATCCGAAAACGGATAGACTTCGCCCTTGTAAAAGTCCTGTTTTTAATTCGAAAGCTTTACCTTGAGAGCAACAAGCGTCAGCGTGCCGATCATCTCTGCGCAGGGCAGGATCGCCCTGCACACGGTATATGTAAACGCAGCAGTGATCGCTGCGGCAGCACCGGCAAGCCCCAGCGTTTTCAGCAGATTCTCGTAGATACCGATCTGATGGCAGATGGCACAGTCGTCGCCGGAACAGTCATGGTTGGCTTCGACTGCAAGATAGATTGCCGAGGACAGCATGACAACAGCCAGCACGGCCGCCAACAGGCGCGTCATAAAACAAAGCTTCTTTGTCATGGTCTGTCCTCCCTTCTGTTCGTTATTTTTCCTTGCAGCCCAAGCAGGTTCCATAGAGGATCGTGTCGGCTGCGTCCAGCGTGAATTGCTCGCTCTGCGCCAGGTGCTTTGCAAACAGGGCGGCGTTGCTGTCGGCCATGTGAAAGGTTTTGCCGCACTTCACACAGCTCATGTGCAGCGCGCCCTTGCAGCCCTTGGCGTCAAGATACTGATAAAACGCTTCGTGCGACCCGCTTTTGGCGCTGCGGCGCACCTTTTCTTCCGCCTCCAGCTGCGCAAGATTTCGATACACAGCGCTGAGGCTGATCTGCTTCTCTGCCAGCGCGTCCGCCATCTGGCGTGCAGTCAGCAGCTCGTCCGGGTGCTCCCCCAAAAAAGCAAGCAGGGCTCTTCGCTGTTTTGTATTGTAGCCTGACATAAGATGTCCCCAATCTGCGAATCATTCGCAGATATTATAGCATCATTTTCCCCTTTGTCAATATCATCCCGCGATACCGGCGTCTTTCCGACAGTTCAAGATCCGTCAGTATCAAAGAAACCAGCGTCACATCAAAGGCTTCAATCCGGTGGGAGCTTACGCAGTCAAAGCAGTCTGCATCTTACGGCTTCATCCACCGGCTCCAGTTCTTTTTCCAGCGTACAGGATAGATCCCATAGCAGCTGACGTTCCTCGTCATCCTCTGTGATCAAGCTGCCTAATTCATCCCACCGCAGAATGATTCGATACAGCGTCAGAGCCTCCTGCTCCGTGAGTCTTAATTCCATAAGAAATGCCTCCCTCTCAGCTGCTTTTCAACGGGAAATCAGTGGTAAACGATACCGTACATTTCATCGCGTCAGCCGCATCTCATTCTCAAACTGCTCCATGGCCTCCTGCCGGCTGGGGACTTGTGCAAGCGTGCAGGAAAACGGCTGGCCGAACAGGGGTTGGGACAGTGTCTCCGCCCAATGCGTCAGCACCTCCGGAGTGAGGGGGCGCTCCTCCCGGAGAAAGATCACCCCGTAATAGGGCGGTACAGACGGGGAAAGCAGCTGTGTCAGCGGGACGCCGCTCCGGACGGAGGCGTTGCAGAAATGCATCTCCGGTGAAAAAAGCGGATAGTACAGCGCCCCGACGAACCAGTCCTGTTCACCGCTTCTGAGCCGCCTTGCCTGCTCCAGAAAGTGCGGATGATCCGGGTTATCCGGCTCCACAAACTCACCGTCCAGAATGGTCTGGTGAAGGGCAGGGAGGTTATGGAAATCAAAGTGGAAAAAGGGCGCCTTTCCCGCCTCGTCCTCGGAAAGAGAAAACTCCGCCGCATGGAAAGGTTCCCAGTCCTTACAGCAGCGGTAATAGCCCCACCAGTAGTTCCAGTCATAAATATGCAGATATTTTTTTGCTTTGCAGTCCATAGATGTACTCCATTCTAACAATGTCGGCACAAGAGGAAATCACAGGGGGCTCGCCGCCCGGCACCGGCAAAAGCCCGTTCCAAGTCCGTCCTTTTTGCAAGAGGGGCGCTCACAGGCGGCGCGGTGATCTTCTCATCGGCTCACCGGAATGGAAATCTCGAAAACAGCGCCGCTATCCCCGTTGTAGGCACGGATCGTTCCCTTATGCAGGTGGATGATCTCCTTCGTCAGGGCAAGGCCGATGCCGGATTTTCCGCTCCGACCCATGTAGAAGCGGTCAAAGATGTGGGGCAGATCTTCCTCGGCGATGCCGTCCCCGTCGTCCTGTATCCGTATCGTCGCATTCCGCTTATCTGTGCGGCAGGTCAGGCGCAGCTCGCTGCGGGCATAGCGCACGCCGTTGGATAGAATATTGGTGACCGCTCTGCGCAGCCGGGTATCGTCGCAGCTGACCATAACGGGCTCCTCGGGGAAGTCCGGCACGATTGCGATGCCGCCGGCGGCTGCCGGCTCCACGGCGCGTATGCTGTCGTATAGCAGCTCCCGAATATCCATCTCGGAAAGGGCAAGCAGCTGCCGCCCCATATCGATTTTCGAGATGTCCAGGAGCTCCTCCACCAGCTCCGTCATGCGGTCGCTCTCCTCCAGGATCACCTCCGCCGCGCCGCCCGCATCCATGACGCCCGCCTGTATGCCCTCCGCATAGCCCTGTATCGCCATCAGCGGCGTTTTCAGCTCGTGGGAGGCATTCTGGAAGAAGGTCTGCTGCCGCTCCGCTTCCTTCTCAATATCACGGCCAAACCGGAACCCCAGCAGGCACATGACGGAGGAGATCGCCAGCAGCACCGCAAAGAACGCCCAGTTCAGCGTCACGATATAGCGGGTGATGGGGCCGATGTCTATGTACATGATATAGGAGTAGGGTTCCTCCCCATCGCCGTAATCCTCCTGCACGGACATGAAGATCAGGTGATGCCTGTCCGTTTTGAAGGTATAGCATTGGTTGAGCGATAGATCCCGCCCCTTGCAGTATTCCAGCAGTTTTTTCTCCAGGCGATATGCGTCCCTGTTCCAACCGCTTGATTGATTGGCATTATCCAGCTCTAAAAATACGATGCTTGGCGTAAGGAAGTGCTCCTCCGTGTCATTCCATCCATCATCAAAAAAGGATCCATCGTCGGTATAGGGGATGGTGCGGTTCTGGTACTGTGCCTCGCTGATGAGCGCCTTTTTTGCCTCACGCACAAAGTGTGCAGGTATGATGAGGTTCACCGCCAGCATGAACAGTGCAAAGAGCAGCAGAGCCGAGCAAAGGATCAGATACACGATCCGCAGCTTGATGTTTTTCACATGCGCTCCGCCCCTTTCAGCTTATAACCAAAGCCCCAGATGGTGCTTACGCTGACGGTGCTGCCCGCTTGCAGCAGCTTTTTCCGGATACGGCGCAGGGTTTCGTCGGTCACGCGGGTCTCCACCTCCGAGTCGAAGCCCCACACCGCGCTGAGCAGCTCCTCGCGGGAATAGGCCTTTTCCGGCTGCTTCATCATATAGCTGAGCAGCCGCAGCTCGGTCTGGGTCAGCGCCACGATCGTGCTTCCGCAAAAGACGGCGTTTTCCGTAGCGGAATAGCGGATATCCCCGTAATGCAGCACATCCTCCTCCGCCGCCGTTTTCCCCCTGTCCATCTCCACGCGACGCAGCAGCGCCTTCACCTTCATCAGCAATATCGTTGGACGGAAGGGCTTGGTGAGATAATCGTCGCTGCCCTGGCTGATGCCCATGACGTAGTCCAGCTCGCTGTCCTTGGCCGTAAGCAGGATGATGGGAATATCGGAAACAGAGCGAAGCTCCCGGCACACGGCAAGTCCGTCCGTGCCGGGCATCATGATGTCCAGGATCACAAGCTCCGCAGGCTCCTGACGAAACGCCTCCAGCAGCGCGTCACCGCTTTCAAAGGAGCGCACGGTATATCCGTCGCTTGCGAGGAAGCTATGGAGCAGCTCCCGGATGCTCTTTTCATCGTCCGCCAAATAGATGGAATGTCCCATGCGTCCTCCTTGCAAGCAGCGCCAAATGCTGCGCGTGGGCGCAGCATCGGCATGATGTTGATTTTATACTATCAGAATATCGTCTTTCCGTCAAAGGGGGCAGATGCCGCTTTCGCAGCCGGTGTTGCCCCAGATGGAATTGTACAGCTCGCACAGCCGGCTGTCGATCTCCGTAAGACGGTTGTAGTCGGCGATCAGCGCGTCCTTTTCCGCGTCGGTCAGGAAGCTCAGGCTGCGGATGAAGGCGGCCTCATCGTAGTTGTCGAAGTCGTAGTCGTCCGGCAGATTGAAGTACGCTTCATCTACCTTGTCCCACAGGTCGGCGTGCTTTTCGCAGACGCGGTCATACTCCTGCTCCAGGGTGTCGATCTCATCCAGCACCTTGGGGTCGGCCTTTTCCAGTGCCTTCTCGTAAAGCGGCATATTGTCGCAGTCGGGCAGCTGAGCGTACAGTGCCTCCATCTCAGCGTCAAGGCCGTTCAGCTCCTTGATATCTGCCAGAAGCGTTTCCTTCTCCGCTTCGGTCAGGGCATTGGTGCTGCGGATAAACGCCGCTTCGTCAAAGTTTGTGAAGTCGTAGTCGTCAGGCAGGGCGTTGCAGATTTCGTCCAGCTTTTCCCACAGTGCTGCGTTTCTTTGGAAGATGGCGTCGCTCTTTTCTTCCACCGCCTCGATCTGCTCCCAGATGGCGTCCTCGTTCTCGGTTGCAATTTTAGTAACAGGCTCCATTGGTGCGGGTGTGGCGGCAAAGGCGGAGGTTGCCGTACCGATAGCCGATACCACCAACGCCAGTGCCAGTGCAAGGCTCCAAATCGTTTTCTTTTTCATGGTATGTTACGCTCCTTTTTTGAAGTATTTGTGGTTGTGTATCAACCTTGACTGCATCATACCAGAAGCGGCCTCGGATTTCCCCCGCAAAAGTGCATGGAAAGTGTCACAAAAGTGCAACGAGACCAATCCGGAAAATGAACGAAAGCCCGCTCCACGCCTCAAGGGCAGAAACGGGCGGACGTTCTTATTCTGATTTCACTTCGCGCATCAAGATGGACCTCATTCATATATTTCCCGGTCCGTTTGCAAAGGCAAGCCATTTTGCGCTGTAAAAATCAAAGTAGAAGCGCTGCCCCACCTCGTTTTCCACAAAGCGTCTTTTAATATGATACCAGCCGCGAAGCTCATCCCGCAGGGCGGCGTCCATGGAGATTGGCTCTACCCATACGCAGTCGTACCCGGTAAGCTCGTCCCTTCTCAACGGCATGGTTACTGCCGCGCCGGGTGTTGCAAAGGCCGGAGGCAGAACATACACTTCGGCTGCATCTGCCAGCGACAGACGCATCCCACTTGCGAAAAGAAGCTCTCCTTCTATCGCATTTACCATTGCCCAGCCATATCGGCTTGAGAAGACGGGTGTATCATGAAAAGCCGGCAGAGCTTCCGGCGGAATCGGCTGAAGCATATCTGCCCGATGATATAAGAATCGCTGCAATCTCATATACGGCCTATTGCGGTCTGACTGCACCTCACTTGCGGAAGTCATAAATACCGCTTGTGTCGTTCACCAAGCACGAACTATTCCTTTCGATTGGCTACAGCTTGCAGGCAGATTGACAAGAGGATTGCACAAGAAACCGCATAACTTGCAGCTGTCATTCCAACCGTTCCGAATAGGAATAACGGAATAATCGAAAGCAGTAGTGAGATGACGCTGCAAACAAACATGGCTTTTCTGAGGCTGGCAGCGTTGTCAAATTTGAACAAGGCAATTGCACCAAGCAGGATAATCAAAATTGTGAGGATTCCTGTCAACAGCGGCGTGAAATTCGCATACCCTACGGGGAGCAGACTGAAATATGAATACACTTCAATAGTTTGTTTGGTTGGACTTGTCGCGAACACCATGACAGCACCAATCGGTAGTATCTCTAAAATTAACGCTATACCCTGTAACGCAAGAGCGGACAGATGATAGGCTCTATTCGTTGCTTTCATTGAATCCCTCTTCTTTCGTGTGTAGATGTAAAGAATTGCTATTGCAACAATGATAAGACCCAGTGTCCAGATATAACTTTGACTTACCAAAAATAGCGGTGAAATTATGAAAGCGATGCCAATAATGAAAATGATTACACTTATTACACTTGCAAGCATACGCTTTGAATAATTCAGAGACTCCAAAATAATATTGTCAGCTTGTTCTTTCATATCAACCTCCTCTATCCTTTTTCCAGAGAGCAATTCAGTGATGGAAACGCCTAAAACATCTCCAAGCGGTTTTAACAATGAAGTGTCAGGAAGTCCTTTTCCTGTTTCCCATCGTGAAATTGCTTTATCTGTTACAATAAGCTTTTCGGCCAATTCTTTTTGTGTAAAACCCTTTTGTTTTCTGAGTTCGGCAATAAAGCGACCTGTTATATTTTTGTCCATATTCTTGCCCCCTGTTAGCTATATTTTATCAAAAAGCACTTAGAATCGAAACCTATGAATCGTAGAGTTGGCACTTTTTCAGTTTTCAAAGGGGATATTCTTATAAACATTATACCTTAAAGAAGCAAATCTTTCTATCGCCGTCTCTTACAGCCAAATAACGGTTGCCTATCACATCGGCACATAAACAGTAAGTCTTGAAAAAGATTTGCTGCTTTTTTGCGTCTATCTTTGGCATTTCAAAAAAACGGTTGTAGTAAAGAGTGAAAGGAAGGATTTTGAAGGGACGCTATATTATGCGCTTGAAGGCATAAATGAAATATAAATACGACGGCATTATGTACATAGCCGAGAGGCTTTCGTTTTGAAAGCCCCTCGGCTATTTTATGGCAGAATGGAAGTAAAACATTCGCTATTTGATTTGCTGTTTCCATCTTGCTTCTATAATCCGGGTATATGTTTATGTAGTGCCTAATCCTCCCGGTCTTTTCCGTTCGACCAGCTTTGGGCGTCCGATTTCTCTTTACATTCACTCATTTGTTCGGTTTCTTCAGCAGGAATTGCCGGGCGTGCTATGTGCCATTTTACTGACACTTTATTGCCGCCTTCCGGGTGAAGTAGTCTTTTCTCCCATCCAATCATGGTATCTACAAGGGCGATCCATATTCTTGTAACGACAAAAAGAATTAAACACACAACGAAAAATGGGAATAGATAGCTTAGTAGTTCTTTCATAAATCTGCTCTATTTTCCCGAAAACCGTTTGTAGAACTTAGCAAAATCCTCGTGCTCTTCCGGCTGATACATATAGGCCAGATAATCCTCGTCATTTTCCGGCAAGGTGGCAAACTGGGTATAGCCTGCCATGATACCGCCCTGATGATAAATCGTATACATGCCTGTTGAGATCTTTGCCTTTTTAATGCTGTCTCTTGTGAAGATTTCCGCTTCGCTGCACCCTTCCAATTCGGGAGTGGTTTGCAGCAAAGCAATGCTCATGTCCGACTCACGGTAACCAATAATCAGGCTTGTATATGTGTAGGTGGTTTTTCTGGCAATAATATAATCGCTGGTTTTTATATTAAGCCCATAGCCGTAGACGATCTTCCAGGTATCGCCGTCTGGCATCGCTTGGCTAAATAGCTGACGAATCAAGCCCTTGTTTTGCTCCGATCTTTCAATGTCCCATTTTTTCTTTCTGAATAAGCTCATATTGTCCTCCTGTTTATAGGGTAGTATTCCCCTGTGAAAATCCACCCTTACTCCTTGAGCGTCGAGATTTTTGCTTTCTGTATTTCGCTGCCGAGAACGTGGAGCAGGATATTACAATCCTGCCCCACGTTCTGCTGTTTCATTTTCTGCTGCTTTGTCATAGCTTAATCTGTTCAACGATGCTTGGAATCGGAATTTTGAGACGTGCCCGGCACAGTCTCGGACTCCTGACGGGAAAACCACTCGGTTTTCTTCCCGATAACTTCCCCGGATACTGCATCGATCTTGTAGGAATACGCACACTTGTCCGTGTAGAACTCCAGGATGTAGCAGGGCTTGCCAGAATTGCGGTTCAGCTCCTCTCTGGTGAACACGATCTTTTGCGTGGCCTCATCAAGTCCCGCGTCCTTCAGGGCGATCTTTTTCGCCTCATCCAAAGAGATGAAGTCCGTTGTCACGATCTCTTTCTGCTGCTTCTCCAACACAGTGCCCAGCACCGCATCAATGCGATATGTCCACTGTGTTTTCGTATCGGCAAAGACGAACCGGTAGTAAGGCGTTTTGATTCCGCC
>ERZ773165.1752-NODE-1752-length-12244-cov-5.053573_pt1 | contig 12244 bp, 10 predicted proteins | sample MGYA00581003_ERZ773165 | MGnify/ENA primary metagenome ERZ773165 (study PRJEB29015, sample SAMEA2737817) | human gut metagenome | biome: human gut; feature: human-associated habitat; material: faeces | place: China | collected 2012 ... | reverse complement strand
AACATTTAACTTTCCTTTCCTGTATAAAATGCATCTTTTCCTGCTTTTTCCATCAATATGACATAATGGCAAGGATACCATACAACAAGCCCTCGATTATATCAAAATAGGGTGTTGAAAGTAAATCGTCATGGCAAATCCGCCATATATTCAGTATTTTCGCTAATTCTGGAAGATTTTTATAACCACTTTATTAGCAAGCAGTTCTGAGGATAAGGTAAAAATGAGGTAATGATTTGGCAACCCTGTCTATTTCTACGTTCTGCTGTGAGTTGCTGTCAATGTCTCTCGTCTTGGTACAAAAGTAGCAATAAAAATCGGATACACATCAAAATGTCCCATGATTTTTATCACAGGACGTTTTTTATCTTCGCTGAATAATCCGGTTTAACCGTTACTTCTATTTTCGGCAAGTTGCGGGCTATGATTGCTGAAATTTATACTTTAATCCATACTCTTCCAACTTGCTATACAGCGTTGTACGTCCGATTCCGAGCAATTCGGCGGCAACCTTGCGGTTTCCGTTTGCCTGCTTCAACGCGCGTAAGATGCGTTCCTTGTCCTCCGCATCGTTTCGCAAGGCGAAGCTGACAGGTGAGGTCGGTTTCGTTACGGCAAGTTCCAGATGCTCTTTCATGACAACTCCCGTCTGTGCCTGCAACACCGCGCCCATTATCTTCTGCCGAAGCTCACGGACATTACCCGGCCACGGATGGGTCAGCAATGTCTTACGGGCTTCCGCATCGAACCCAGTCACGCTACATTCCAATTCATTGTTGGCAATCTCACGGAAGAACTCCGCCAACGGCATGATGTCCTCCTGACAGTCACGCAAGGGCGGAACAGTTATCTCGAAGTCGTGCAAACGGTACAGCAAATCCTGTCGGAAACGTTTTTCAATGACCGCTTTCTCCAGATCCTCGTTGGTGGCGGCGATGATGCGGACATTGAAGCTCTTGTCCGTCTTGTCACCTATAGGGCGGTATCTCCGTTCCTGTATGGCACGGAGTAACATCTGCTGGGTTTCCAATGCGAGATTGCCTACCTCATCCAAGAACAATGTGCCACCCTCTGCCTCATTGAAGTATCCTTTCTTTGTGCTGTCCGCACCCGTAAACGCGCCTTTGACATGTCCGAAGAATGCCGAGGGCGCAAGGTCTTTGGAGAGTGAACCGCAGTCCACAGGCACAAACGGTTTCCCTGCCCTTTTGCTCTTATCATGCAGATGGTGGGCGATATGCTCCTTGCCCGTGCCGTTCTCTCCGAATATCAGCACGCTCATATCAGTAGGGGCAACTAATCTTATCTGTTGCATGATTTTCTGAAAGGCGGAACTGTCACGGGCAAAAACGGGCATACGATTTCGTCCGATACTCCGTTCTTTCAGGATGGTATGAAGCAGAGGCATAAGTTTATCCTCCACAAGCTGCTTGGGGATATAGTCCAGCGAGCCGAGTTTCATACTTTCGACTGCCGTATGCACTTCGGCATAGTTGGTCATGATGATTAACGGTTGTGTCATGCCTTCCTTGCGCATCCATCGTAATAGGTCGATGCCGTCACCGTCGGGTAGTCGTAGGTCAGAAACCACGATGTCCCCGTCTGAGGCTTGTTGCAGAAGTTTCTTCGCGGTCGAGAGGTGGTAAGCCTGCACGGTACGGAATCCTTCCCGTGCCAGCAGGTTGCAGACAAACTCGCAATACACGATATTGTCCTCCACCACGATGATTCTTGTTTTATCCATTTTCGTATTTTTCCTTTCTTCTTTTGCCTGCCGGATAATTTCAGCACCTTTATCCAGCACAGCCGGTCACCGCTTTGCATATCGCTTCGTCATCTGGAGTGGCACTTCCATGAAGTTGGGCGTAAAGTTCCCTCAATGGCTGGTCGGCACGGAGAATCTGCCATGAACTTCGCAGATGGTGTGTAAGTGTGTCCAGTTCTTGGAGGTCTTTACGCTGTTCTGCATCCTTGACCGCCTGCATTTCCTTTTCGGTTTCCGCTATCAGTTTGTCCAGCATGACGGATTCATTGCCATAAGATAGCAGAGTGGAAAAATCCGGCTTTTCATCCAATATGCTGCTTAATGCGCATTTATCCGTAATCTCCATCAGTTCGGATATGGAGAACGGCTTGAACAGGCATCCGGCAAATCCACGCCCTATAAGTTCCTCCTTGCTGCAACTGCCCGAAGCGGTTGTCACGACTATGGGAATACTCTTCGAGTTGCCTACATTGGATGAGCGCAACAGTTCCAGCAGTTCAAAACCGCTTATCTCAGGCATATTCAGATCCGTCAGAAGCAGGCTGTATTCCTTTTTTCGTATCAGCTCCATCAGTACCGAAACATTGGTACAGGTATCGCAGTGCATCCCTTCATGGGCATACATTTCTTTCAACATAAGGAGAAGTACCTCGTCATTGTCGATGGCAATCACATCATGGCAGATATGATTATGGCGCATTTGCGCTTGAATTGTCTGTTCCGGCAGTTCCTCGGCTGTCTGCATGGGAATTTCCACCGTGAAGCGGCTCCCTTTGCCTTTCTCGCTTTCCAAGCGTATAGTTCCACCGAGCATCGCCACAATACGCTGCACGATGGACAATCCTAATCCGAAGCCGTCTTTTGCGGCGGCATTTGAAAGACGTTCAAATGCACCGAATACTCGTTGTTGCTCATCTTCGGTCATGCCCGTACCGGTATCTTCAACGATAAGTTTCAGCAAACCGTTATCATAATCCGCTGCCAATGATACACTACCGTTATCCGTGAACTTGATGGCGTTTGACAACAAGTTGTTGCCGATTTGCAGGATACGTTCCTTGTCGGTCAAAACCACCGCATCGGTGTGGCTCTCCACTATCAAAGTCAGCCCCTTGTTCATGGCAATGGGCATGAACTCCGTTTCAAGAATATGCGTGATTGCGGAAATCCTGCAAGGGGAAAGGTTGGGTTGCTCCTTGCCGTTGTCCAGACGGAAGAAATCCAGCAGCGTGTTGAGCATCTCCCGCATACGCTCGGAAGATTGCCGGATATTATCCACATACATGGTGCTTTTATCCGCGCTACAACTTTTCTGCATCAGTCCGGCATAGCCTCATTTTGTCAATCGTATTTTTTCGTGGTAGAAGTAGTTTACGATGACAGGTTTGCCTTTTTCCGAGCGTCCGTATGGCAGATCGTTTATACGATACGGGAAGCCCTGCTCCTTGGCGTAATTTGAAATGTCCTGCTCCAATGCCTGCCAGTATTCAAGCCTTTTTTTATTGTAAATTTCCTCGTAAAGCGGTATGAGGTCAGGATACTTCTCACGGATATACGTCATTATCCCGCCTTTGAACTGCCCGCGTAAATTCAGGTTTTCAAGCCAGATTAAATCAGCATAATCTTTTACCTCCTCTATTATTGCCTTTACGTCTGTTATTCTGGGGAATATGGGCGAGACGAAGCATACGGTGCGGATACCTGCCTCGTATGTCTGACGCATCGCTTTCAGACGGCGTTCAATGCTTACGGCGTTGTCCATATCTGCGCAGAACTGCTCGTCGAGCGTATTGACAGACCATGACACAGTCACTTTGGGAAAACTCTTCAACAGGTCGAGATCGCGAAGGACAAGATCGGACTTTGTGCATATCATAATCTCGGCATCGCTTCCTCGCAGCTCTTCGAGCAGCCTTCGGGTACGGTGGAATTCTTCTTCATACGGATTGTAACCGTCCGTCACAGACCCTATTACAACACGTTCACCGTCGTATTTATGAGGATTCGTTATCGGCTTCCAGTTTTTTACATCTAAAAACGTACCCCACGGCTCGGTGTGCCCGGTGAACCGTTTCATGAACGATGCGTAGCAATACCTGCAGGCGTGGGGACACCCTACATAAGGGTTGACCGAATATCCTCCCACCGGCAGAGAGGATTTGGTCATTACACTCTTTACATCTATTTCCTTTATTGTATCCATATTCATTGTATTCGTCTGGTAAATTGTTCCGGCAATTCCTGAATCATTCTTTCGTCGCCCATAATCGGCAGCAAATCCTCTTTCATGAACACCGGTATGCCATGAGCCTTTGCCTGTTCTGCAATGCTAAGCACCCATTCGGGGCGCGAATATGACTTTCCTTTTCGGTTTCCGGTCTCTGTGCCTATGACAATCCAGTCAATTCCCTCGAAATCAATCTCGCCGATATCATCGAAGAGAGGTTCAAACGTGACATGGTAGTGTCGTGCTTTGATATTCTTTTTCAAATCATCAATCCTCCTTTTCTCGGAACTGCGCGTGACGGTCACGCCCATCCATACGTTCTCGTCGTCAGAGGAGAAACTGATTTTGTCAGGGCGCTTCGTCAGAAAGATATAGGCGTGCTGGGGATTGCTGCTGATCCGCTCGAAAATTTCTGCGTTCCATTCAGGCTTCCAATCGGAGAAATCGCTCATTCCTGTCATGAGCCACACATGAGGACGGGACGTATCGATGATGCGCAGTTTTCGTTCCATGTATTCAGGCACGGAAAAGTCGTCGGTAATGTGGAAACGGCGGCAGTTGTTACGGGCATAGCAGTAAGGGCATCCTATAGTGCACCCTACCACTATGTTCATGTTTTTTATCAGGGATTTAATGCAGACACTCATAACACAACTGTTTCTCCGTCCTCCGGGATAATCAGCCGGCTCATGTCGGCTTCGTGATGCGTTGCCTCATTGCGCAGAATTGCACGGGTGGTCTGGCAATGGTCGATGGCATCCATGTGTACGGCTATCAGCTTGATATGCGAAGGCAATTCGTCAAGTATCTGCATCACTTCGTTCTCGTCGGGGATGATAGGACCGTCCGTTTTGGAAAATTCGGGAAAGATTGCACCTCCGGAGTTTACCACGATATAGTCAGGATTGAACCGTTCCACGGTGTCTCGGATACATGCTTCCCATCGGCAGTCACCCATTATATAAACGGTCGGGAAGCCCTCGGCTTTTAGCACATAACCTGATACAGGTCCCATCATCTGCCCGATCTGCCCGAAACCATGATGTCCGGTCGTGCGGTAAATGGATATGCCGTCTATTGTTTTTATTTCTTCGATGGGTATCACATTTGTAAATCCGTCGTTTCTGATGGCGTCCGCGTCCTGGGGCTGAACGTAGAAAGGAATTTCTTTGGGCAAATGTGTGGGGACACTCGGCTCGTAATGGTCGATGTGATTGTGGGTCAGGAGCACCATGTCCACGCCTCCGATAATATCCTGAATAGGAATGGTGAGGTGTACCCTCGGTGTTTTATTCACACCGAGGGCCGATATCAAAGTGCCTTTGTCGGCTAAAACGGGGTCAATTAGCATGGTGTGTCCCGCATACCTGATTTTCAAGGTGGCATTGCGCACCAATTGTACTGTGGATGTCTTTTTCATGACTATATGTCTTGTTATTGATTACGGGTGCAAAGTTCGGAAGAATCCGGCGAAACATCTATGCCTGAAAAAACGGTAATTATGCCATTTTGATAAATGAAATTATTATCTTTGCAAAAACGACAAGGATATGGACGAGATAATCAACCCTGATCGACTGGTCAGCGTACCGTTCAACAAGACACGCTGCGGCGTGGATTTTTACATCAATACTGCCATAAACAAGGACATCGGACTTGTGCTGACAGAAAACAAGCGGTTTAAGACAGACTTCTTCAGCTTCTACTTTTTCCGTAAGGCAAACGGATATTTGCTACTGAACTTCCGCAAGATTGAACTGCGCGACGGCATGGTTCTCCTGCTTTCACCCCATCAGCAACAAGAGTGGCATGTAGATGAGACGGCGTTGGATTACACGTTCCTTATATTCCGCGAAGATTTCATGCGTACTTTTATCGCCGACAAGTTCTTCGTTTTTCGCCTTTTGTATTGTTACCAGACAGATACGCCGCCTTACATCAATGCCACACATGACGAAATGAAGGAATATATGCGGCTGCTCGGAAAGATTAAGTATGAGCTGATGAATCCAGTGTCCGATACGTACAATATCATTGTTTCCTTACTATATTATCTTTTGCTGATTATCAATCGTACATACGCTGCCGCCTATTGCTTGCCCGCTGAAATTGCTAAAAACAATTTCGCTTTTCGGTTCAAGGACTTGTTGGAACAGAATATCCGCACCCACCAGCGGGTGCAGGAATATGCAGACATGCTTCATGTCAGTCGCATCACACTCAATAACTCAGTAAAAGCCCAATTCGGAGTATCAGCTACCCATTTGATAAAACAACGTCTGCTTGAGGAACTGAAGAACGAATTGCTATTCTCCAACCGCACTGTCAGTGAAATGGCGGATGATTTCAATTTCTCTGATCCGAGCCATCTCATGCGCTTCTTCAAACAGCAAACAGGCAAAACATTTACTCAGTACATGACGGATTACAATAAAGGCATATACGAATAACTTCTTAATATAGTCGATAGCGGCTATCGAAATATGGTTGTTGATGTTCAGGCGTTTTTGTACTGCATGAACCATTTTACGATTTCTGGATCTTCGTGCGAGCCGAGTAAGAAAGGCTTGTCGGTATCCAGCGTCTTTATCCGTGCCATGTCGTCGGCCGACAGGGTGAAGTCTAATATGTCGAGATTCTGCTTCATGCGTTCCGGTTTCACAGACTTAGGAATAATTATGCACACTGATATTTATCGCGCCCGGACAGGTGTTCGGTGCGGAAGATGACGGCATGCAGTTCCAACCAGATGGCTACCTGCTTATGTTCCATCCCGACCTGCTGCGGAATACACCTCTCGGGCGGATAATGCGTGAATATTCGTTCTTTTCCTACGAGACAAACGAGGCATTGCACCTTAGTGTGGAAGAACGGCAAATCATCATGGATTGCTTCCACAAGATTCAATATGAATTGAACCATCCGATACACCGTCACAGCAAGAACCTCATCACAGACAGCATCAAGACGTTCCTTGATTACTGCACACGTTTCTATGACCGCCAGTTCATCACACGCGACAACCAAAACCGAGACATCCTCGCAAGATTTGAGCGGTTGCTTGACGAATACTTCCATGATGGGGCTGCTAAACGGATAGGCTTGCCCACTGTACAGTATTGTGCAGACAAGCTCTGCCTCTCGCCCAACTATTTCAGTGATTTATTGAAAAAAGAAACAGGTTCAACCGCCCTGCATTTCATTCATGACAAGTCTATTGAAATAGCCAAGACGGAACTTGCATCTACAGACGACACCGTTAATGAAATCGCCTATAATCTCGGTTTTCAGTACCCGCAACATTTTACCCGACTGTTCAAGAAAGAGGTAGGTTACACTCCGAATGAATATAGAGCGCAAGTGTCGTGAGAATTGGATTAGTACAGAATATTAGAACCCAACACCTCTCTTGCGCTTAACTTTCTTCCTTCTGCGAAGTATATCCACCATTTCCTGATTGGCTTCCGCATCAGCAGCGTTATAAGATGAGCCACTGCTTTTTAGCAATCCCCAAGAGCCGTTGAACAACTCGCTTTGTGCCGTGCCGGACGGTGCGCTTGGTGTAGCCGTTTCATATATTCCGGCTGTTATTCCCATACGTTCCCTGCATCTGTTGTGCTGCAAAGCCGCGTCAATCTTGGAATAACTGAAACGCCTGTCCACTTTGGAGCCGTTGAAATGGTAGCCATTCATGGAGAATACAACACCCTGCACCTCGCTGGTCTGCCCCTTATGCTTGAAATGTACTTCCACTCCCTGCCGTTTCAGGTTGGCGATAAGCACGTTCCAGTTGCCGCATCTGCCGACTTCCATTTTGATGATGTCGTAAAGCGCATATTTCGTCCTGTCTGGCTCTTTCAGGCGGTTGCGTTTGACATTGTCCTTTCCGCCAGCCATATGCAAGCCGTATTTCAAGGTCAATTCCTTGCAGATGCGGGTACTGCGCAGACGCTCGTGCCTGTCCGATATGGTATTGCCGTTGTTGTCTATGCGGTTGAAAGCAATATGCACGTGCGGATGCTCCTTGTCGAAATGCTGGGCGATGAAGAACTGCGTATTCTTGATTCCCATCCGTTCCATATATTCAAGCGCGATGCCTGCCATGATACGGTTCGTCAGCCGTAACTCATCCTCTTTGGAAAAACTCAACGCGATATGTCCGACAGGTTTTGTCACCTTATCGTTCATCCGTGACTGGGCATTGAAACTCATGGCGATAGTTTCCAGATTTTCCATAAACAAGCCTTCGCTTGCTACTATCTGCGTATCCTTCTTCTTGTCGATGATGTAATCCACCACACCCTTGAAGTCGCTTCCTTTTACGATTTTCGCCATCATATCCCTATCTTGGTTATAAGTTCATGAATCCTTGCCACTGCCACCTTGCAGTCCCACCGTTCATCGTGGAAGCCTCCGGCGTTTGCCTTACGCGCAAGCTGGTTGAGATTGTTAGCCATGCCGCAGAGTTGGCGGATGTATCCGGCATGTTCCTCCGACAGCCGTTCTTTCACATGACCGTTACGGAAACATTCCCTCATGTACTCGCTTGGTGATACGCCCGCCTCATGCGATCGTGTCAGCAGGCGGAAGTAGTCGGCTGCCGTCATTTTCACTGCGATACGGTATTTCAGTTTCTCGGTTGCTTCCTTCTTGGGGCGACCTCCCTTGTTGCGTTCCTTGTGTTCCTTTGTCTGTTCCATATTTTATTCCTTTTAATTCGGTTACTGATTCAACTGTATAGACCGACGGGATGCCACCTCCTGCAATTTGGATGGTGGGTGGCAAGCGGTTTCGGTACACCCGAAACACAAACTTGCTACCTCCCAATCCTTAAGGAATGAGTTTCGGGCATCTCCCGTTTTTCTCATTCGGGATGTCATAATCCCAACCCTTTCTTCTTGGGTTTTACGATAGTTCTTGGCGGTGGACTAACGGCTAATTTCTGCCGGATTCCACGCAGGTAATCGTTCAGGTCTTTATGCCCTTTGTAGTTGTCGGAGAAGTCGCGGATGCGTCCGGCGAACTTCCTTTCCAATTCCCGATACGCCTTTCTTCCCGCCTCGTCATTGTCGAGCATGCAGTGGATACGTCCATACCCGTGCAGCACATCTATAGCTTTGGAAACATTGGCGGTCGAATTGAGGATGACGTAATCCTGCCTGTCAAGGTCGGGCAAGTTCGAGCAGTTCCTCTTCCGCAACGTGAGGAATGAAAGATAGTCCATCATGCCCTCGAATACAAGGCATTTCTCTCTCGCTTCTCCCTGTTGCCGAATATGGCTGATGTCTTTGGGTGCGACACAGCCTTTGAAAAAACGGTTACGCACTTCAAATCCTCCCGCCACATTCGGAAAACCGATGGCGAAATAGGGCTTGCCGTTATGGGTGAAGTGGAGCTCTTTACATTGCGCCTTTGCCAAAGCGATGTTTATGCCCCGTTCCTGCAAGTATCGGAGCAATGCCGGATGGGTGAGTTCGCCCACCTCCAAATGTTGGAAACTCGGTTCGGATGCCTGCTGGCGAAAAGAGAAAGATATGGGACGGATGTGTGGTGCCTGTTCCGCTATCTTGCCAAGCAGATAAGGCACATGGTCGGATGCGTACAGTACCCCTGCAAGTGCGATGATGTTACCACCTCTTCCCAGTCGTACATGGTCGGTAGCATACAGGTGTGCAGCCAGTTCAATGATACCGCCCCCTTTCCCTAAACGTAGGCTCGGTACAGAACGCCTTACTGCCTTTCGGCAGTAGGTTTTCCCGTACCTGCCCCCAAACCGTACTTGCATGTCTCCACGCATACGGCTCTCCGTTGATAACATGACTTTATTTAGCATGGCTGTGTATTTTGGCATAACACTTTTCACAGACAACCAATGTCTTCCTATGCTTTTCAAGCATCAGCCTGTCGCATTCAGTTTTTCCTTTAAGCTGATTTAGCTTTCTGACATGACGCATGACTACAGGTCCGACTTTTCCACATAATTCACATGTTCTCGCATCCAATCGCTCAGTAAGTGTCGGCTGTGGAATTGCGATTGTGTAGGATAAGTCGTTTACCTCCGTATAGTACATTGGTGGTTTACGTTTGAATCCCTCATTATAGAATTTCCTGTACCGTAATTTACCTTTTGCATCCTGATATGGCACTATAATGTCATTCCCAACCTTATATTTGTCAATGACTTTGCTTACAGTGCTATTGGTTTTTCCTGCAATGGTATGGTACATACTGTACTCCATGATGTATCCAAACTTTGAGAGCGCGTATGCCACGTTGTTGGCAATGCAGTAGTAGTTGTAGAACCCTCTGATTTCAGAGTTATATGCCGCCACTATGTCCTCGATTTTCTTCTTCATAAGATTGCCTCTGAACTTTGCAAACCAAACTTGTCGGCCATTTTCTACCTTGTATCTGATGGCGCTGTATTCTTCCAGTTTGTTCCGCACCGTTTCTATGGCGACCTTTAGGACTATCTTACCGTTGTAATAACGGGCTGGCACATTGTTCTTGTCCCGCTTGATAGCATCAGACTTACGGACTGAAACATCGAAGCCAAGAAATTTCGCGGGCTTTTGTGCGTTTGTTATCAATGTCTTTTCCTGTGACAGTTCCAGCTTGAGGTTTTCTTCCATATACTTGGTAATGTCCGACTTGATTTTAACGCACTCTGCCTTGCTTCCGATAACACCAATGAGGAAATCATCTGCGTATCTTACGTATCGAAGCCTTCTGTATGTTTCATCCATACTGTCTCTGCTCTCAATCTTTTGCCTTTCACGTCTCAGTTTCTCATACTCATCCCTAAGCTGTAATCTGACATCTGCATCCTGTATGTTCTTGATGCTTTTAAGGATGCGTTGCATCTTATCGCTAAGTTGCTTGTATTCTTTGGTGATGTGTCTTTCTTTTCCCTTATTGAAGCGTAGGGCGTATTCTTCCATATACTTGTCAAAATTATCAAGATAAATGTTTGCCAGTATAGGACTGATATTACCGCCTTGTGGAGTTCCCTTGTTTGTATTATGAAACTTCCAGTCTTCAATATATCCCGCATTCAACAACTTGCGGATAAGCCTTAGAAATCTATCATCGGCAATCCGTTTCCGCAAAGTTGCAATCAATACATTGTGGTCTATGTTGTCGAAGAATCCTTTAATGTCTCCTTCCACAAACCATTTTGTACCTGTAAATGTCTTTTGGATATGGGTCAATGCGGTATGGCAGCTTCTGTTTGGTCTGAATCCATGTGAGGTGTTTGCAAACACCTCTTCATAGACGGCTTCAAGAATCATGCGCACCACCTCCTGTACAAGTTTGTCCTCAAAGGAAGGAATTCCAAGCGGTCTTTTCTTACCGTTTTTCTTGGGTATGTATATCCTTTTTGCCGGATTAGGCTTGTAAGACTCATCTCTCAAAGATGCAATGACTTTGTTTATTCTTTGAAGACTCATCCGATTGATGGTTTTCCCATCCGTACCGGGTGTCATATTGCCTGGTTTGGCGTAAATACGCTGGTAAGCAACATGAAACATCTCCTCATTGAATAAGATACGGTACAGCCTTTCGAACTTGTAATCCGAAACTTTACCATGCTTGTTTAAAGCTTTTAATACTTGCTCAGGACTTCTCATAATGTCTCACACATTTTCCATTATTTGTATTAAGTTATCTAACTGCTTCCCTTCGCCATGTACAAGGCTTTCCCTTGCTCGGACTACTACGGAAGCTCCGTTCCCATGTCAGATATTCAGGGTCCTATGCCCATAGCCTTACGGCATTCTGATTTAGGGAATCCCCATTTGCTTTCACAATAACTGTTTGGCTCGGCAGACTGTCGGATGCGACTTACGTTCCTATTCCACTTATTGTGGTTGCTCTGAAGCCAGCTCCTGCTCCATTGTAATTTCGGTTTACATGGGGTGCTTCAGCCCGACGTGAATCAAATACCTTTCGTCGGGGCTGGTACGTGTGCAGCAGAACTATCGTTCAACCAATCAGGCTTCATCCTTGTGTCTGTCTTTTCCTCTCGCCATGCAGTCGCAGCTTGGTATTTAGCTGACTAATGACTTTACCGACATGCTTTTGTCACCTTTGGATTTCTCCTCCAGCTAAGTCGTTGAGGATAGGTCTGTTGAACTCTAACCTAATCTCTTGCCATAGAGATATTTATTGTGTAGCCTATATGGGCGCATCAAAATCATACCAAAGGTTGCGGTCAGTGTTCACCTTGAAAGACGGTTCGTGTTCCTCCC